>PJEL010002036.1_pt1 | contig 19147 bp, 14 predicted proteins | sample 1853271 | NCBI WGS metagenome assembly PJEL01 (sample SAMN08108733, study PRJNA415343) | Invertebrate metagenome, whole genome shotgun sequencing project. | host: Globobulimina | place: Sweden: Gullmar Fjord | collected 2015-08
CATAATATCGGTGCCTTACCAGTGCTCTCCGAGGCCGAATCTAAGCCTGAGTTATTTACCAGTATCGTTCAACTTAGGGCATTAGTGCGCAAGATGCAGGGGCCGATAGGCCGCGCCGTCTTAAAGAGTTGGGATTTTGCCCCGGAAGTGATGGAGGTTGTCGAACGTTGGTCTGATCTTCATTATCTTCCCGATAATGTAGGTTATCTCGATTTTGTTCGCGCAGCCGCATTTTATACCGGTGAGCTTAGAGCTGGAGCCGATCTCGAAGAGCGGTTGGATGTATTTGCTAAACGTGGGTTGCCTGTATCGGCCGAAGAGTTGGCCGGTGATGAATTTTTGGATAAATACCACTCAATTAAGCTCAGTTATGAGTAGGTGAACAGAGGACTTATCGTCTCTTTTAATCGATAAATAAACTAACTTGGGGTTGACGGACTCGCGTGGAAAGCGATTGGTATATCTGGTTTTTACTCGTTTTATCTGTCGCTGGTATCATCTATTGGTACCGGCATAAAAAAGATGGCACTGAGTTTATTCAAGTTTTAGTACAATATCTGAAAAGACCTCACGGTTATCATCAGTTACATGTTTCAGAAGTACCCACAAAGTACATTCAGCTTTATCAAGCATTCCAATACTTTATTGCTACCCTTCCTATTCCGAGTGATAAAGATAAGTTAACCGGTTTTTCTAACCGTTTAGGACTGAAATCAAAGTTTATGAGTCTGATGCCATTAACACAGGGAACCTTAGTGTTAATCGATGTCTATCGCTTTCGATTCGTCAACGATCTGTTTGGCTTCTCTGTCGGCGATAAATTGCTTTTGTCACTATCAAAGCGTCTCACCGCACTCGAGGAGGACGTGACCTTTCTGGCTCGCATGAATGAAGATGAGTTTTTGCTTTATTTTGACTGTGCCCAAACGGAAGAGACTCTGTTTTCTATCCGTCACCAGTTACAAGCTCCTTTTGAGATAGATGATACCCCGATAACGGTTCAAATTCAGATGGGCTATCTGGATTTGAAGCAACATCATACCGATGTCAGCCAGCTCTTGAGACGGCTGGACCTTGCCCTTATTAAAGCCAAACAAGATAAATATTTCTTCGCCAGCTATGTGAAAGATGACGATGTCAGCCAACACCGCCAACTCAGTATCATTAACCGACTTCCTAAGGCCTTAGCGTCGGGGGAGTTGTATATGGTTTACCAACCCAAATTCACCATATCTGATGGACGATGTGTACAGGTGGAGGCGTTAATGCGCTGGGAACACCCTCAATTAGGTGTGTTGTCGCCGGCTGAGTTTATTCCGCTTGTAGAGTGCGCCGGGATGATACAGGTCGTGAGCCAGTGGGCGCTGGATCAGGTGATATCTCAACAGGCCAAATGGCAGCTGTCGGGCTTACATCTGCAAGTCGCGGTTAACCTTTCAACTCAAGATCTTATCAGCGGCACACTGTGTGATGATATTCAGGCTAAGTTGCACCGACATAAGGTCGATGCCAGCGCGCTTTCCATTGAGATAACCGAGAGCACACTGATGGGCGACATGGATATTGCGGTTCAAACAATAAATAAATTGAAGCAGGTTGGTGTTGACGTTGCTATCGATGATTTCGGTACGGGTCACTCCTCCCTGGCTTATTTGAAAAACTTTCCCGTGGATGAGGTGAAAATAGATAAGGCGTTTATCGATGACCTGTTAGTCGACTCTCGTGCATTACACATCATGAAATGCAGCATTGAGTTGGCAAAGGGGCTTGCCTTTAAGGTGACGGTTGAGGGGGTTGAAACCGAGGAGATATATCTGGCATTGATGAATATGGGGGTCGATAAAATTCAAGGCGATCTCTTCGCGAAGCCGATGAGCGCTCAAAAACTCGAAGACTGTTGGGGACTGCTTCAGCAGAGCAGACTGCCCCGGATAAGCTAATACCAATCGGTATAAAGGTGTGGTCACTCAGCGAGAGTTTAGCGCTTGTGAGGCAAGGCAACGAGTGAGGAACATAGTTATTCTACGTTTAAGCCCGTTAACGCAGTATCGGAAGTGCTAAAACTCGCCTTTCAGGAGTGTTTTTGGCAGCCTACTTCTGTGTTGAATGAGTTCAAAAGGGCTCACCATTCCCTCACTCTTTCGCCTTGAATTATGCAGCCAAAAATAACTCTGAGTTGACCACTTTCTTATATCGATTGGTATAGCTTATCCGAGTATCTTTAGGTTCTATTAAAGTGCCGGTGAGCTGAAAGACTGACTGAGCCGTTCAATCAAATCCGCCGACATGGGGGCAAGCTGGCGGGCTTTATTCATACAGACCATCTCTATTTGAGCGGTAACCGCAGGTTTCTTAGCGTTGGGACGCCAAATTTCCTGTTTCCAGACCGTTCTGTATTTGCTTTCGAAGTAGAAGCGGGTTCGAACATCGATAATATCGGCAAATTCGACGCCGTCATGACATAACATATCGCTTCGATATACCGCAAACCCCAGGCCATCCTCTTGCCACAACGCCGAAAGAATCTCGGCTCCGATGACATGTTCTCTTGCCCGTTCAAAATACTTCAGAAAATTGGGGTGGTAAACCACACCGGAAAAATCAGTATCTTCGTAATAGATCTGTACCGGAAAGTGGAATGTTGAGCTGTAATTCATCTCTTTAGTGTTTTGCATATTAGGGGGGGGATAGCATTGGAAAAATTAGCGCTAGTCTAGCACAGGGAACAGTTCAAGAGGTGCTACCTCTTGAACTTCATTTACAGCTAACTCTATACCTAAGCTATCTCAAGTGGCTTGATCTGAGGCTGGCAGAGCCGATGCCTGTTAAGGCTTTAAATTCATATCTAAATGGTGAGCGGTTTCGAAACTCGAAGACATAATTTGCTGGTAACTGCCATCATTTTTCAGGGCTGTTAATCCTGTGTCCAGCATCTCGGCTAAGTGTTCTGCCTCGGGATTTTTCTTGGAGAAGGCGAGATAAACTTGCCCGGTATGGTTAATGAATGTCGAACCTATCTCTGATGAAACCCGCATCTGTTCTATATACTGCTCGGCAACCAGATCATACATAATCGCAGTATCTATTCTATTTAATAACAGCAAGTTAATCAGTTGGTTGTGGTTCGATAGCTTAATGACCTGTATGTTTGGCAATTCTGATAATTCATCTCCGTACTCATAGCCATCAATGATACCGACTCTGGTATTTGGGGGGAGCTGCCATTTACTTTCCACGTTAAGTGGAGACTGCTTGCTTTGATAAAATGATGCGGTGGCGGAAAAAAGAGCTTGTTTGCCGAAGATAAACTGATCTTGAGTGCTTTTCTCTTTTACTAAGTTAAAAACACCGTCGACGATCCCCTTTTTGGCCATCACAACGGCGCGAGCGTAGGGAACAACAATACTGTCGACTTCGATGCCAACACGAGAGAAGGCGGAATTGATCAGAGAGTGTGAAAGTCCGCTACCGGAGGATTCGGCATAAGGGGCCCAATTGTCTTCGGCGGCTAACTTGACAGTCCTAGCCATATCATCGGCGGCAAGACTGTAGCTGATGAGACACAATAGCAGTGAAAGTGCTCGCGGGAGTAGATTGAGGTTTGGCATAAAATCCTTTAAACCATGAGTATCCATATGACTCTTAAAAACATGATAATCCAATTTTATAAAGGCGTGACAATTATTTATCGTTTTTAACCTGTTTTTTGTGATCTGGATGTGAATATATCCAGGTTCTCACCATTCGTTTCGTTCAAGCTGAGTCAGCTCCCACCTGCAGAGCCGATGATTAGCAACCTCTTGCCGATAGGCTGAACTTCAGACTTTCATTTGTATTAATAGTTACTTGTCTCATTTTTATAACGATTCTGCTACAATCAAAGTTTGCAATTCCCTATTTTTTAAGAGATTCGTTCCGTCATATGGATTCTGATGTCATTTTTTCATTAGTACAGAATGCGGCGCTGCTTCTGGCTATGGTATTTGTGTACGATGCCGTTCCCAGAAAGCAGAGACATGAGTACTATTTTCTTTGGCGGATCTCCGTCGGAACCGTCATAGGTGGGATCACTGTGACGACCATGATGACTCACTGGGAATATCAGCCAGGGGTCTTTTTCGATGCGCGTTCCATTATCCTGGGGATTTCCGGACTCTTCTTCGGCGGTTTGCCCACCTTGGTTGCCATGGTTATCGCATCTGTTTATCGGTTTTTAGAGGGGGGAAGTGGTTGGTGGGCCGGAATCGGCATTATTTTTTCCTCCGGGCTCCTGGGTAGCTATTGGCGATACTATCGAAAGAGTTTCATTGCGGATCTATCCTTTAAAGAACTCTATATTTTTGGTTTTATCCTACAAGTCATTACCCTTCTATGGATGTTTGTACTTCCCTTTGAGATGGCGATAAGCATCTTATCTCGAATTAGTTTTCCGGCATTAATCGTTTACCCCATCGCATTCGTCTTGCTTGGCCTGTTGCTCTCCAGGCGATTGGAGATTGAACGAGACGCCAAGATCCAGCTTCAGGATGACTTCATTTTTCGCTCACAATTTAATGTTGGCAATATTGGTATTGCGATCTCTTCGGTGGATCAGCATTGGATAAAGGTGAATCCTCGTATGTGTCAGATGTTGCAATATACCGAGGAGGAGTTGCTGTTAAAAACATGGGCCGAAATGACCTATTTTGATGACTTGCAAATGGATCTTAACCTGTTTAACCGCATGTTAGATGGCGAGTTTGATGAGTATGAGATGGATAAACGTTATGTGGCTAAAGATGGCTCGATTGTCTATACCCACTTAACGGTAGCGTGTCAGAGAGTGAATAACCAAGTTCAGTTGGTGATAGCGGGCCTGTTGGATATCACCTCTCAGAAACAAGCAGAATCAGCCATGTCTAAAAGTCAGGAGCAGTTAGCACTGGTGTTAGACAGTAGTGAACTTGGGCTGTGGGATTGGGATCTTAAATCGGATAAAGTCGAACGCAATGACTATTGTGCCAAGCTTTTAGGCTGTGGTGTCGAAGAACTTAATGATGATGCACGGTTATGGATTAATGCGATTCACCCTCAGGACAGGCTGGAGGTATTACATGCGATGGATAAACACCTCAAGGGAGAGAATCCTCAATACATTATCGAATATAGATTAAATACTTTTCACGGTGAAACGCGTTGGATACTCGATCGTGGCAAGGTGGCGAGTAAAGATGTTAATGGTGCAGCCCTTCGCGTGTGCGGCACGAATACGGATATCACCGACAGGAAGCGGGGAGAGGAGTCATTGCAACTCGCAGCCTCTGTGTATAACAACTCCAGTGAGGCAATGAGCGTTCAGGACAGCTTGGGGAATATCATCACCATCAACTCTGCCTTTACCGATATCACCGGCTACCCGGAGGATGAGGTCCTCAGTAAACATATTCGAATACTAGAGTGCGATAGAACCAGTAAAAACCAATATGATCAGATGAATCTCCAGATAACCGAAACCGGTCGGTGGCAGGGAGAAGTTTGGTTGAAGCATAAGAGTGGAACCGAATTTATTGTCTGGCTGACCATCAATACCATTCTTGATAACAAGGGAGAGGTCTATCGCCGAGTCGCACTGTTTTCCGATATTACCGAGAAGAAACAGGCCGAACATATTATCTGGAAGCAAGCGAACTATGATCCTCTAACCGGCTTACCCAATCGTAGGATGCTGTTGGAATATCTGGGCACAGAACTGCTGAAGTCAGACAGAACTAAAAAACATTTTGCATTGATGTTTCTCGATTTAGATTATTTCAAAGAGGTCAATGATAGCTTAGGTCATGATATTGGCGATCTGCTTCTTGTGGAAACGGCTAAGCGCCTCAAGGGGTGCATTCGTGAATCAGATGTGGTGGCAAGGTTAGGGGGTGATGAATTTACCGTCGTACTATCGTCAATACAAGATCACAAAGGGGTCGAGAGAGTAGCCGAAAACATTCTCTCTCGACTGGCAGAGCCATTTAATCTTGATAATGAAAGTGCTTATATCAGTGCGAGTATCGGGATCACCCTCTATCCTGACGATGCCTCAAGTATTGATGGTCTGCTCAAGCATGCGGATCAAGCCATGTACGCCGCAAAAGAGCAGGGAAGAAATCGATACCATTATTTTACCCCTTCTATGCAGGAGTATGCCAAATATCGGATGCTGCTTATCCGGGACTTACGAAAGGCAATAATACGCAAAGAGTTTGAAATTTATTATCAACCGATCATTGAGTTAACCGATTCCAAAGTGTTTAAAGCCGAAGCGCTGATCCGTTGGCATCATCCCGTCAGAGGGGTGGTATCACCCGGTGAGTTTATTCCCGTAGCCGAAGAGACGGGCTTAATCATCGAAATCGGTAACTGGGTATTCGAGCAAGCAGCGAAACAGAGTGCAATGTGGCGTGAACGTTTTGGCGTCGCGATACAGATCAGCATTAATAAATCGCCGATTCAATTCAGGGATGAGGGAGAAAGTTTCGTCGATTGGATCGAGCAGTTAAAAAAGCTCAACCTCGAGAGCAACGGGATCTGCGTGGAGATAACCGAAGGCCTGTTACTGGATGCGAGCATGGGCGTCTCAGAAAAGCTGTTGGCTTACCGAGATGCTGGGATTCAGGTTTCTCTCGATGATTTTGGTACGGGTTACTCATCACTGGCTTATCTCAAAAAATTCGATATCGATTATCTTAAAATTGATCAATCCTTCACCCGTAACTTAGAGACTGACGCTAATGACGTGACCCTTTGTGAAGCTATTATCGTGATGGCTCACAAGCTTGGAATGAAAGTGATCGCCGAAGGCGTCGAAACCGAGTTCCAGAAAAAGATCTTGTTCGAAGCGGGTTGTGATTATGGCCAAGGCTACCTTTTTTCAAAACCTATTCCGGTTGCTCAGTTTGAGGCGAAATATCTTATAGGTTTAACACAATTACCTAATGAAAAGGGTTCGCCTAGCCAGTGATGACTGATTTTGGTAGACTCCGCGCTCATTTATTATCCCCTGTGAGTTTTTCATGAAATTTGACGCACTTGATTTGAACCCCTCAATTCTTGAAGCCATTAATGTCTGTGGTTATCAACAACTGACTCAGGTGCAATGTGAGGTTATTCCTGTTGCATTAACGGGGGGCGATCTTATGGCTTGTGCTGAAACCGGCACAGGCAAAACGGCGGCGTTTGCACTGCCTCTACTACAAAGGCTGCTCTTCGATGAGGTGAACTTAGGTTCTCTCAGAGGCTTGATAATGACACCGACTCGGGAGCTGGCGATACAGGTGGCTGAGAATATCTCTCGCTATAGCCAGTTTACCCCGCTGAAAACCTTAGCCGTTTATGGGGGGGCAAATATGAACCCTCAACGAAAAGCACTCAATGCCGGGGTTGATATTCTTGTAGCCACACCAGGTCGGCTATTCGATTTTATCGGCCAGCATGGGTTAGATCTTTCGGATGTGACGACCTTAGTTATCGATGAAGCCGATAGAATGCTGGACATGGGGTTTGTCCGTGATATAGAACGAGTGAAAGCCCTCGTCGCAGCAGAGCACCTTACGCACTTTTTCTCTGCTACCTATAGTGACGATGTAAAGGTGCTGGCGCAGAAGATGTTGCACTCTCCCCAGTGGATAAATGTCGCTCAAAGCCGATCTGCATCCAGTGTCGAACAGGAGATATATCTTGTCGATAAGCGCCGCAAGGCGGAGCTGTTATCTGAGTTAGTCGGTCGTAATAATTGGCAACAAGTATTGGTTTTTGCCAGTAGTAAAGAGAGCGCCGAGCACCTGCAAAAGGAGTTAAAGCTCGACGGTGTTAAGAGTGCGGTGTTCCATGGCGACAAGACTCAGGGCGCTCGAAATCGTGCCCTCGAAGAATTTAAAAATGGTGTATTGAGAGTGCTTGTGGCCACCGACGTCGCCGCAAGGGGGCTGGATATTCAGGCCCTGCCTCTGGTTATAAATCTGGAGCTGCCTTTCGATGCCGAAGACTATATCCATCGTATCGGTCGAACAGGAAGAGCGGGTCTTGAGGGGCGCGCTATTTCGTTTGTATGTCCATCCGATGAGAAGATGCTCGAAGAGATTGAAACCTTAATTGAGCTTAAGTTACCCCGTACAGTACTTCCCGGTTATGAACTCGGAACGCCACTGCCTGCTCGCTATAGAGAGACTCAAGAGTCGACCATGAAGCGTGTAGATAGACGTAAAGGGAAGCCTAAGCATGGCAACAGAGGGGCTGGCGGCGGTAAAAACGCTGATAAAGGTAAGTCGAGTTACGCAAGTCGAAGAGCCGATAATAAACGCTAATCTTGTCATTATGAATAATAAAAAAACCGCCTATAGAGGCGGTTTTTTGTTATTTATCATCTGCTTATCTATTGAGCAAGATTAAAGCTCAGCTTCGATCCATACTAAGCGGTGATCGGAAGAGATGTCTTTACCGTTACCCCATTTCCCTACACGCTCATCGTTCATCAATAAACGACCCTCTTCGAAGGTTGCCGGCCAGAATACGCCTGAGTCGATGATGTTCAGATCGTTTGACGGGATAGCATGGTCGACACGAAGTCCAAATGTGCTGGTGATACGATCGGGGTAGATGCTATCACCACAATCACCAAGTGCAACACACTCAGTAGAGCCCAGGCTGTTTGGCGCGTAAACACCATCTGTAGCAAGCACGTTTACACGCTCATGATTCATTAGATCCTGAATTGACTCCAGGAAGCCATCACCATTTTCAGGATCGGCGTTAAGATCGCCCATAACCACGAAAGATGCATCCAAACCTAAACCACCTTTTACGCCAGCATCATCGTAGATGTAGTCGGCATTTGATACATATTCACTCCAGAATTTGATCTCAGCACTGTTTAACAACTTGTTGTTTTCAGTGATGTAATCGAATACTGGTGGTGTTGGGTGAGATAGTAGTAGGTGAACAACTTTCTCACCATCGGCGGTTGGGATAAGAATTGGTGCATCGACATGGTTTTTAGAAGAAAGTGGCTTCTGTGCCCATGCTTCAGCCGTATACCACTCATCTCCACACGCTAATCCATCAGGAATAGGCTTGTCTGGATTATCACAAACAGTGATCACAGGGTTAGTTTCACCCGGCATATCTTTCCACTTAAAGTCTTGGAAAGTACGGATGTTATCTGTATCAATTGGGTACTGTGATAGTAGGCCAAAAGCATACTGTCCGTGGTAGTTACCATAGCCCCAAGCATCGCCCGGCAGTGCGACAGTACCATTACGGTCTAGATCGAATTCGCTTAACAGGCCTGTATTTGTTGAGAAGTTCTCTGTATAAGCAAACTGAATTGGCTCTAACATCTTCTTCTCATCTGAAGTTGTGCCTAGACCATTTTGTGGCACTGCAAGATAGTTTAAGCGGAAGCCATTAATTGCATCCTGGTTTTCGCCCAGGCCATCGTTGTTAAACTCACCCATCATCAATACCGCTGGACGCTCAGTTTGAATTACGGCTGCAACGTTACGGATCTGGATAATTTTTTCGACAATTTTTAATTCATCTTCAGTTAGCTCATCTTCAAACCATTTGGTCATCAAGGCTTCTTGTTCTGGTGCAGAGAACTGCATTTCAGTGACAAGGTCTTCAAAGGTATAACGATCGAAAGAGAGGTTGTATGTCGCGAAACGAACGTTCGTTGGTTCAGTTGGCTCTGGTGGATAGATGTTGTTAGTTTCGTCATTACATCCAGCTAATAACGCCATCGATATTGCAGCGGCAGCCGCCGTTTTTAGTAGTTTCATATTGTGACCCATCATTATTAATTGTTATCTTTAGCTCATTTAGTTGAGCTTTCGATGGCATCATATACAGGTGTACATTAACTGGCTATGAAATCGCTCGGTTTACCTGTTTAATTCATGCGACATTTACTTTGTTTAACGGCATGTTGTGGTTATGTTGTACTATCGTGCATGTTTTTTCTGGGGGGCTCATTTCAGCATTTTTTATGGCACATGTTGTTCCGTGTTCAGATCCGCAGTCGACTTGTTATTGAGACCCTCATGATTAATGCTTACACTGTGCAGCTTTCTTTGTGCTATTGAGATCAACCTATGATAATCAAACCTATCGCCACCAATGTGATCACAGGCTTTCTGGGTGTTGGAAAGACCACCTTTATTAAGCAGCTTTTCCTGAGTAAACCAGCCGATGAAAAGTGGGCCGTATTGATCAACGAGTTTGGTGAGGTAGGCATAGATGCGGCATTGCTTGGAGGTGGCGAGCAGACTATCGAGATCCGTGAGGTGGCGGGGGGATGTATGTGCTGCGCAGCTGGTGTTCCCATGCAGGTGGCGATAAATCAGTTGATAGCGAAAGCCAAACCCGATCGATTGTTGATCGAACCTACGGGACTTGGGCACCCCAGAGAGGTGCTTAAGGTACTCAGTGAGCCCCACTACCACAATGTCATCAATCTAAAGTCGACAGTGTGTCTGGTCGATGCAAGAAAAATTGAGGATGCCCGATATCGGGAGCATGAGATCTTTAATCAGCAACTGGAAGTTGCGGATATTGTGCTGGCGACTAAGTCGGATCTCTATTCGGAGCAAAACGTTGAAGCGCTGAACTCTTTTCTCAATGAGAAACGGGCGTGCAACGAGTCCGGCGACAAACCCGTCATACCTGTCAGTCTGACACACTCCTTATCGGTCGGGTTCTCTGACAAATTATTCAGCTTGTTAGATAGACAAGCTCAGCTTCCGGTGCCCGCTAAAAGAGCACAATCCAGCATGCTCAGACCTCAAGCCCATGACCTGTTTTCCCTCGAACCCTCGGTTGTCGAGAGTGAGTTTGATGAAGCTGGCCTGATAAAAAAACTTAATAGGGGGGAAGGTTTTTATAGTTGTGGTTGGATATTTGATCTCAGTTATGAGTTTTTATTCGATGAGGTCATTAACCTGGTTAAGTCGTTGGACGTGACTCGGCTTAAGGCGGTACTGATCACCGATGAGGGCATCGCCGGACTCAATTTAATTGATGGTGAACTCAATGTCATCGAACTCGATGATGTGATGGACTCCAGAATAGAGATTATTACGTTAACTTCAGTAGATAGTGAAGCGCTCGAGAGGAGGCTTCTTGCTATATCTAAGCGGATAAGTTTTTGATATCTTGCTGCTCTATAAAAATAAAATAACAATAAATAAACGGTATATCTGAATGAGTGCTGATGTGTCTTCCCAAGACCAGGCTTTAGTTAACGATCCAATTCATAAGCTGTTTTGGCGATATACCATTCCCACTATAGCTTCGATGTTGGTGACGGGGATTTATGTCGCTATCGACGGCATGTTCATTGGTCATTACCTGGGAGAAACAGGTCTGGCCGGGATGATATTGGCTTATCCCATCGGTGCTATTCTCTATGCCATAGGTGCCTGGTTAGGCATGGGCGGCGCGGCGCTGGTTTCAATTAATTTAGGCCAAGGAGAAGTCGCTAAGGCTCGAAAAATACTCGGGAACACCTTCAGTCTATGCCTTATTTCTGGCGCTATTATTGCTCTGTTGGGAACCCGTTACTCTCGTGATATTTTACAATTTCTGGGGGCTGAGGGAGAGGTATTAAACAGCGCCTATGATTATCTCTTTTGGTATTTTGCTCTCGGTTATTTTCCCATCATCTCGATGGCCTTCAGCTCTCTGTTACGAAATGATGGCAGGCCCGGATTTGTCACTTATGTACTCATCTTTGGCGGCTGTTTAAACGCGGTATTAGATTGGTTGTTTATTGTCGTTTTCCCTTTCGGGTTAGTGGGTGCGGCCATTGCGACCATGATTTCACAAGCGGTCACCGGTTTACTCTGCTTACGGCATTTCTTTACCGCTAATACTCGCTTACGCATTAACTGGCAGCAGATGTCGCTTAAACTCGATCATTGCCTGAATATTCTCAGAGTCGGTCTGCCTAGTTTTCTGTTGAGCCTCTACCTGTCGATAGTCTTAACGCTGCATAACATGGCCTTCCTGTGGGTCGGTGCGCCGATCCACGTCGCGGCTTATGGTGTCGTCAGTTATACCGAGGCCTTTTTCTACCTTATTTTTGAAGGTATCGCCTTCGGTACTCAACCTATCTTCAGCTTTAATGCGGGAGCCGGGCGCTATGACAGAGTCTTTAAAACCTTGAAGATTGCGTTTGGGATCTCCTTGGTTACGGCTTTTATCGGTTTATTGTTTATCTACATCAAGCCCCTATGGATGGTCTATATCTTTGCCGGTGATAATCCTCAATTAACTCCCTATGCCATCGAGGGGATGCGGCTCTACTTTTGGGGATTACCGATGGAAGGCTTGCTACTCGTTGGGGCGAGTTTTTTTCAGGCGATTAACTGTTCCAAAGAAGCCTCCATGTTGACCGGGATGAAGCTTATCTTAATCGCTTTAGTTATCTATCTGTTTGCCTGGGCGTTCGGTGTTAAGGGGGTCTGGGTCTCTCTGGCGTGCTGCAGCACAGTTTTAGTATGCTGGATGATGTTTGCCCTAAAGCGGGTATCGCAGCGGCTGAGCTAGCGTTTACCTGCGGCTGAGCTAGCGTTTACTTAGGTTAGTCAATCCGTTAGATTAAAGAGGGAGAGGTTGGTGCGACTAACAGGGAAGGCATGACCTTATCTCTAAACTCTATCAACATGTTATATCGTCATATTTTATCAATCAGTACTAATAGAACCAATGCCAATAGGTTTAGTACCAATAGATAAGTACTAATAAATAAGGATATTTATGAAGTCATCAGTTCGCTTTCGCCATGTTCTTGCTGCCATTACTCTGAGTTGCTTAAGTCTGAGTAGCCTCGGGGTATCCGCCTCTGAATTTTCACAAAGCTACACTGCCTATAAACAAGCCGTAGCAGAGAAAAACAATGAACTGGCGCTCAAGTATGCCGGAGAGGCTTATGAGCTGGGCTCAGTGCAGTTTGGGCCCCAAAGCCTTGATACTGCAACGTTAGCATTAAACTATGCCACGGCACTCGAAGAGCAAGATCAAAAAGAGCAGGCTAATTCGCTCTACCTGCTGGCACTCAGTCGTTATCAATCGAGCTATGGTGAAGATGCCCTTGAGGTGTTAGATCCGCTTCTTGGCGCGGCGCACACGAGTTCAGACCCTAAAACGGCTAAGTCTCAGTTTGAAGATGCCATCGACATTGCCTCAGACGCAGAAAACAGGATATTACACGCCGACACCCTGAGCGCAGCATTTGCTACTCTTTCTAAAACCCGCCTTTATAACAGAAAAATTCGTGACTATGCGCTTGATGCCTACGAGATCTATAAAGAGGAGCTCCCACAGGACTCGCTCACAAGAGTGAAAGCGGCTTACATAGCTGGCTCAATTCATTTCGTAGAGAAGAAAAACAGCAGAGCGATTCCCCTGCTTAATGAAGTCGTTAAACAATTCTCAGCGCTCAATTATACCCACCCTTATGAGCTAAAGGCCCACGCGTTTCTGGTCGAGTTGTATGAGCGTGAGGGAGAGAGCGATAAGTCCACCGAGCATTGCATCGCTATAGGTAGTATGCGTCCCTGGCTCGATGATCAGGAGCAGATGCCGCTGTATCGTGAGCAGCCTAAATATCCTTTCTCTTATGTTAAGCGAAGAAAGAGTGGCTGGGCCGAGGTGTCATTTATTGTCGATGAATTTGGTTTTGTGAAGGAGCCTAAATTACTCGATTCAAAAGGAGGAAGTAAATTCAGCGATGAATCGATCAAAGCCTTAAAACAATGGCGTTATGCGCCAAAGTTTGTCGATGGCTCGCCCATTGCTGAACAGACAAGAGTAAGAATCGACTTTACCATCGAGTAGCATTAACAATATTCAGCACCATATGAACGAAAAAAGCCGCTAACTTAGCGGCTTTTCTGTGTGGAAGCGATTAAAACAGTTTGCTGCCCCAACCAAGCTTGCTTCTCAGCACATGGAAATAGTTATGCCCTTTGGGGTGGATAAGCCTGAGGCGTTCTTGACTCCTTCGAACGATAATCTCATCGCCGGGCAGTACGGACAATGTGACGTGTCCGTCACAACTCACCTCCAGGTTATCACCGTTATCCGGTGAGACCACCAGTTTTATGGTGCTACTGGCATCGACCACGATTGGACGACAGGAGAGGGTATGAGGAAACATAGGGACTAGGATGAGGGCTTCAAGGTTCGGGGTCAGAATCGCTCCCCCAGCCGATAATGAATAGGCCGTAGAGCCTGTCGGCGTTGATACAATCATGCCGTCGGCGCGTTGGCTATACATGAAGTCGTCATCGATATAGACCTCAAATTCGATCATGTGGGCCACTTTTCCCGGGTGAAGCACGGCTTCATTCACGGCTGTATTGCTCGATTTCATATGGCCGTGGCGATGTACTTCAGTTTCGAGCAGGAATCTGTGTTCAGTCTTGAATTGTCCATCGAGCACTTCACCCAGCGCGGCCTCGAACGAATCGGGGGGAAGGTCGGTCAAAAATCCAAGATTACCACGGTTGACACCAATGACACCGATATCAAACCTGGCTAAGACTCGCGCCGCACCCAGCATATTACCATCACCGCCCACGACGATAGCGAGATCGCATTTTTCACCGATCTCGAGTAGATCGACTGACACAGCCTGAGGTCCTATATCGGCAGCGACTCTCTCCTCTACCAGGATGTCGAAGCCCTGCATCGTTAACCAGTGATGTAAACGTTTTAGGGTCAGGTTTGTGCCGTGGTGATTAGGCTTGCCAATCAGGCCAATAGATTGAAACGTTTTAGGCATATTTATCTTAGTGCTAGGGCTTGAAACCTTGAATGTGATCCCCATATTATCCTCAGAGCACGCAGAAACAAAGTATTTTTAGCTGGAGTTAGAATGAGCAACGATTCGAGTAAAGCGAAACAGAACCAAGTAGATGAAGCTGTTGAAGGTGAAATCATCACAGATAATGAAAATGAAACTGTTACAGGTGAAGCCAGTTTGATGGATGAACTTACTCAGGCAAACTTTCGTGTTGAAGAGCTGGAGCAGGCATTAGCAGCCGCGACAGCCAAAGTTGATGAGCAAAAAGATTCTGTTATCAGAGCCGCTGCCGAGGTTGATAATATTCGTCGTCGTGCCGCTATCGATGTTGAGAAAGCCCGCAAATTTGCCCTTGAAAAGTTTGCTAATGAACTTCTGCCGGTGATTGACAATATGGAGCGCGCGCTCCAGGGAACCGATGCTGAAGCTGAGGCGACTAAAGCTGTTTACGAAGGTGTAGAGTTAACACTGAAGAGCTTTATTGGTACGGTTGAAAAGTTTGGATTGAAAGTGGTTAACCCTCAGGGGGAACCCTTTAACCCAGAGCATCATCAGGCTATCGGTATGCAACCAAGCCCGGATTTTCCTGCAAACACAGTCATGATGGTTATGCAGAAAGGCTATACCCTTAACGAGCGTCTATTACGTCCGGCTATGGTCATGGTGTCTCAAGGCGGAGCTGCTGTAGATACACAGGCTTAATTGTTATTGAGGTCGAATCTTTTCCAGGAAACGACTTTGATTGATAATAAAAAGGACTGCATCTGCAGTCCTTTTTTATTGAGCGTTATCTAAGATATGCCCAAAGGTAAGCCTGAAGGCTACTTTAAGTATTCTTCAACCTGCTCCAGGATACCCGCAGCATCGAGTCTGAGTTCTGCAAGGATTTCACCCGATTCCCCATGTTTAATAAACTCATCGGGCAGGCCGATTTGAAGTACCGGCATCGGCTGTTTAAGCTGCTGCAGCAATTCGAGTACACCCGAACCTGCGCCGCCCATGATGGCATTTTCTTCGACGGTAACGAGTACGTCATGAGAATCGGCAAGCTGTTTAACCAACTCAACATCGAGAGGTTTGACAAAGCGCATATCGGCAACCGTCGCATCGAGAGATTCGGCGGCGGTTAATACATCGGCAAGCAGAGTTCCGAAGTTAAGAATCGCGACTTTCTTCCCCTGACGCTTGATTAAGCCTTTACCTATGGGTAAGGCTTGCATCTCTTCAACCTGAGTCTCACCTGTCGCGCTGCCTCTGGGGTAGCGAACTGCCGTAGGGCCTTCTCTGTAGCAATAACCGGTATAGAGCATCTGACGACACTCATTTTCATCCGATGGCGCCATTATGATCATATTCGGCACAGTACGCATAAAGCTAAGATCGAAGGCGCCTTGGTGTGTGGGACCGTCTGCACCGACAATACCGCCTCTGTCGATAGCGAATAATACGGGCAACTTCTGTAGCGCAACATCGTGAATAAGCTGATCATAACCACGCTGCAGGAAGGTCGAATAGATAGCCACTACGGGCTTTAATCCTTCACAAGCAAAACCAGCACCTAAGGTGACGGCGTGTTGCTCTGCAATGGCGGCATCGAAATATTGCTTAGGAAAACGTTGAGAGAACTCAACCATTCCAGAACCTTCACGCATGGCTGGTGTTATACCCAATACCTTGTCATCTTTCTCGGCGACATCGCACAACCATTTACCAAATACCTGTGAAAAGGTTGGGTTACTGGGTTTAGAAGCTGGCTTCTCAAAGGTCGAGGGATCAAATTTAGGCACGGCGTGCCAGCCGATGGGATCTTTCTCTGCCGGCTCATATCCACGACCTTTCTTGGTCATGATATGTAAAATTTGCGGGCCAGATAGATTACGCATATTGCGCATCGTTTCGACCAACGCATCAACATCATGGCCATCGATAGGGCCGATATAGTTAAAGCCCAGCTCTTCAAACATAGTGCCGGGAACCACCATGCCCTTGAGATGCTCTTCGGTACGCTTTGCCATCTCTTTGATGACCGGCAACCCTTCAAGGACCTTCTTACTACTCTCACGAATCGTAGTATAGAAACGTCCCGACATAAGTTGAGCCAGATGATTATTCAGCGCGCCGACATTCTCAGAGATAGACATCTCGTTGTCGTTGAGCACGACTAACATATCATTGTGCAGATCACCTGCGTGGTTCATGGCTTCAAACACCATGCCGCCGGTCATGGCACCATCACCGATGACTGAGACCACTTTGCGTCCGGCTTGCTCTTTGTCAGCGGCTACAGCCATTGCGAGCGCCGCGCTGATAGAGGTACCTGAGTGTCCCACGCTGAAGGTGTCGTACTCACTCTCTTCACGCCAAGGGAAAGGGTGTATTCCCCCTTTTTGACGTATGGTGTGCATCCTGTCACGGCGACCGGTCAGGATTTTATGTGGGTAGGCCTGGTGGCCAACATCCCAAATCAGACGGTCGAAGGGGGTGTTATAAACATAGTGAAGCGCTACGGTGAGCTCGACAGTTCCAAGCCCTGAAGCGAAGTGACCACTAGATTTACCCACAGATTTCAAAAGGAAACCTCTAAGCTCGTCTGCCAATTGAGGCAGTACTGCTTGAGGGAGCTGTCGTAGCTCATCAGGGGTATTAGCCTGTGCTAACACAGGGTAGTTAGATATATCCAAACTCATCGAGATAACTTGTCTCTTTATTATACTCTTCGCTCAATGATAAAACGGGCGAATTCGGCAATTAGCTGACTATTGTATGGTAATTTTGTCAGCGCTGATAGGGCATCATCAATCAAACTTTGGGCCGTGGCTTGTGCTCCTTCTAATCCCAGTAGTCTGGGATAGGTGCTCTTATTGGAGTCACAATCGGAACCCTGAGGTTTCCCCAGTTCTTCGGTGCTGGCGATGATATCGAGTACGTCATCCTGCACTTGAAATGCCAGCCCAATGGCATCGGCAAAATCCATCAACAAATTTTGCTCTTCTATACTGATAGCCGCTGCGATCATCGGCAGTTCAACCGCGCAACGGATCAGGGCGCCGGTTTTTAATTTATGCAGTTGGGTCAGTGTCGCTAAATCAATCTGCTTATTTGTTGCATTGAGATCCATAGCTTGACCGCCACACATCCCGGAATATCCTGAGGCCTTAGCTAAGGCTCTCACCATGGCCAGATTTTGGCTCGGTGTAATACCATCGATGGGCTCACAGATGCTTTCGAAGGCCAGGGCTTGCAGTGCATCACCCGCTAAGATCGCGGTAGCTTCGTCGAAGGCAATATGAACAGTAGGTTGCCCCCGGCGCAGAGCATCATCGTCCATAGCCGGAAGATCATCATGAATTAATGAATAAGCATGAACACATTCTATGGCGGCCGCGCAGGCGTCGAGTTTTTCTGGGGCAACATTCAGCATATCGCCGATGGCATAGACTAAGAATGGCCTGATACGCTTACCACCAATTAAAGCCCCATGCTTCATGGCCGATTGTAATTTTAGATCTGTGGTAGCTTGAGAGTCGATAATAGATTTAATTTGCTCATCGACACGTTGCTGATATTGAGAGATGGCTCTGGCTAACAATTATTCGCCCTCAGTTGCATAGGTCGCTAATGAGGCATTTTCATCCTCTTGCAGTAGGATCGCGACCTTTTGTTGAGCTTGTTCGAGTTTACCTTGGCTATTGCGAACAAGTTTTATACCACGTTCGAACTGTTTAAGTGCATCATCGAGGGAAACGTCGCCTTGTTCAAGATCTGACACAATACGTTCAAGTTCGCAAAGGGATTCTTCAAAAGTGAGGTTTTCAGGTTTTTTAGCCACGGTAACGTTTCCTAGAAAATTGCGTGTGACAAGGTATCTCAGGCGGCGACTAGGGTCAAATCGGGCTGCGGTAAATTTGTGCAATAGCACGCTTTATCGAGGTTTTTTTATAAAAAATTGAATTTGTAGCTAAACTTGCGTGTAAGCTGTCCGATAATTGAAAGTAGGACTTTTATTTTTAGAATAATTATAGAATCGACATTTTCGGTATCGGTTCGGTCCCTTTAATCACTTTACCCAACGCTGCACAGTCATTAACACTCTCACTTTGATGATTATACAAAGGTATATACGATGAGATTAGTGTTAAAGTTGGGTATATTAAAGTGTAAGAATACTTTGTGATATGGCACTTATTTGGCCGCATCAATAAAAACAACTTCATACTGATCGGATGGACCGCATCCGGAATCAGTTTCATTTAAGGAGCAGTTGTGGATTTAGCAACCCTGATAGGACTCATTGGCGCGTTTGGTTTTGTCATCATGGCG
>PJEL010002037.1_pt1 | contig 19145 bp, 16 predicted proteins | sample 1853271 | NCBI WGS metagenome assembly PJEL01 (sample SAMN08108733, study PRJNA415343) | Invertebrate metagenome, whole genome shotgun sequencing project. | host: Globobulimina | place: Sweden: Gullmar Fjord | collected 2015-08
CGTAGCTGTATTCTAAAATTAATAAGTGGGCCTGTCCCACCCGTTGTTGTTCCAGTGGCTCCAGTACCCGTTGACCCGGTAGATCCTGTACCTGTGCCGGTTCCCGGCACGGTTCTGGAGAATCTGACTGTTAATCCGGAATTCGATATGCCTGATATTATCACGTAGAGGTCATCGGTTCGATCGGGCACACCTGTTTCATCAGTAAATGTGGCTTTACATATATACGGATCAACAGAGGTGTTTTGCCGCCAGTCATCTAAGGCAATTCGTGTAATTTCACTGCCGGTGCATTGTTGAATTAATGTTGATCTCCGTAAATCTGCATGTCCGGAAATATTCGCCCCAAAGTATCGACCATTAAGTCGAGCCCTGGCTGAGCCGACAATCCATATGAAACTCGAACGAAAACCTGTGTTAATGGACCGCGTTGCGCCATTGGCGTCATTATGGGTAAACACTACATTTGCATTCACTCTGTTGGTGAAATCGTAATTAGCCGCTGCCAGGGCAGCTGTCTGCACAGCAGTGACGCTATGGGGATTATCGGTGCGCGATAGGTGATTTTCAATGGTATCGACCCGGGTGCTTAATTCGGGATTAAGCTGGTCAGTCCCCACCACATTATGCCGCAGCTGGCCTCCCTTGGTCAGGGATTCATCTAGGCGGTTACCCAGGTTGGCCTTCATGCCCCTGGCATCCTGGATTTCTTCGGCCATATCAGATAGATTGATGCCGATTGCCCGCAGATCCTCTATGTGCGCGGCGGTGATTGTGGCATTGCCGCCTGGACGTGTCAGACTGGCGATTGGGTAAAAGGAGTGCCCTGGTGCCGGGGCCGGTAAGACCAGAGAGCCTTCAATAACACGGACCGCCCATTCGCGCTTTAGGCGCACGCAGGTTTCAAGGCCGATGGCCGGATTGATCAGCTCACTGTCTTCTCCGCTGTCCACCTCCCGCTCCCACACATCAAGATAAACCGTATCCTGTCTGGCAGCAGCCGGGGTGGTCAAGGGAGCAATGGGATCAACCCCCCAAAGGCCTGCGAGGGTGGCATTATTGAAGAGGGGCTGGTTGCTGTATCGCATGTTGCTGTCGATCATCACGTCCCAGCCGTCGACAATGCAGCGTCCGGCACCTTCGGCTGTGCCATCGCCACCCCTGATGTCAAAGTTGTTGTTGGTGCTTGATGCCGCCAGGACTTGAAAACCGTCATTGCCCAGCGGCACACCGTTTCCGGCAAACCATTTGAGAAAGGTCTGCATCTCAAATTTTTTGATATCCTCCTGCTCGTTCCAATCGGCATCTATGAGGGGAACCCCCTGCTGCAGGCGAACACCGACGTAGTGTTTTAAACGATCAAAAGTATTTCGTGAAAAATTGCCCATATTTACACCCCTTTAGAAGTATAATCGGATCATCCTGATTAGTGTTGCTGATGCGTCTTTATGAATCACCGAATGTCTGATTGAATTTATCATGTAGTCGGCTCCGTCAAATCTGCCGAATAAACCGAATTCCCTGAGTGGATAAGTGGTCAGGGGTGCCAGCGGCACCGGATAACCAGGTTCCAGGATGGCTGTAAGCTGTAACCTGCTGGTTGGGGCCGACACCTCGTTGTTGCCTTCATCTAAATAGGTGATGGTCAGGTTGGCAAAGGCAATGGCCGGATTGTACGGAGTGACCAGCCCTGTTGCCGTGGGATCTGAGGCGGGTGGGCCGTCATCGTCCCACACTTCAAGGCCCTGACCGAATGCCAGGTGGTGAATGCCGTTTGAAGAATCATTTCTCATGAAACCGGCCAGCAGGATGCGGCATCGATCGACAATGGTGTTTGATACCCAACCGCTGTCATGCAGGACCTTGCCGTTTTCTTCTTTGAGAATGTCCCGGTAAATTCCTTTCAGTTGATTGCCAATATTTTCCATTACTCATCTCCTCCTGTCACACCGATATGCCAGGTCCTGAAATTTGTATTCAGCGGCGTTCCACTGAAGTCGACGCTGCCCCCTTCTGTGGAATCATCACTCCAGGACCGCAGCCATCGCCACTCAGGGATGTGGTCGCTGTACGTGTCACTCAGCCCGGAATAGACTTCTGGGCTTACCGTTGTCAGGCTGTCTGTGTAATTCTCCCCGATAAGGCGCTGCTCTTCATCCAACGGGAAGTTGTAGGTGTAGATTTTTTCTGTATACACTGCCGGTTCGATGACAAAGACGTAGCGGGTCTGGGCCGGGATAAATTGACGCAGTGCCCCTCTGAGCAGTTTCTGGTTGCGGACAATGAGACTAGGGTCCTCTGTGTCAGGGGTAAGATAAATCCCCATTGTCTCGCGGGAGTACCAGTTGCTGTCCGTCATTTTGCCGTTGTCGCCGACATCATAGGTGTAGGCCTGGAAATCATTGAATCTGCCGTGCTGGGCATTTTGGGCAATATTATCAGCTACTGCTGCCACACTGCCACAGTAGCGCAGGTCGGTTGTCTCGGTGGCCTTGTAGACATCACTTGTGTACAAAATATTTTTATTTGAGCGATAGAAAAGGGTCGGTTCGCCGTCCACCGATATGAGCAGTGGGTAGCGTTCGGTATATGGGGAGTCGCTAATCTGGCTGTCAGCCCCCCAGATGCCGGTGGTGATATCAAGATCCGTCTGCCAGACGGACCAGCTGCCGCTCTGGTCGGAACTAAAGTAGATTTGCAGGGAACCACCTTCGCCGTCCAGGACCATGGGGTCGCTGGCGTTGCTGTCTGCCACGGCTTTTGGTTTAAGTTCTATGGCACCCCAATCAGCACTGTTAAGCGGATCAATACTCTCCTTGACTCTGTAGGCCACGGTCCAGCGTTTCTGGTCCGGACTGCCGGCGCTCTCTCTTTGGGCCCAGAAAAGAACAATTCTACCGGTTGTGCCGCTCAGGTAGCTATGGACATAAGGGATGCTTTCCACCCTGGCATCCTGGGGGAAAAGGGCAGGGGGCTCAAGCTGCCAGCTGCTGCCGTCGTGTCTGTTGTAGTGCATCTGCCACTGCTGGCCACTTTTTTCCTGCCAGAAGAGCCAGAGACCGCCGTTCTCATCAACAGTGGCAACCGGAGATTTTCGCTGACTGAGACTGTCCCGGAAAACGCTGGTGTCGGACCACTCTTCGCCGCTTTTGGTTTTATAGAGAATACGCCAGCTGTCGTCTTCTTCGTTGTAGGAACTCCAGAAGAGCCAGAGCGTTGTGCCCTGCAGTACAGCAGTCGGGTGTTTTTCGATTGTCAGGCCTTCGCTGAGCGGAGCACTGGGGGACCAGCCAGCAGCTGTGGTATAGCTCTTGTGCCAGATCTCCCAGCGATCTTTGCGTCTGGTATGGTAAAAAAGCCAGATGCTGCCATCTGTCAGGGTGACCGTTGCTGGCCTTCCCTCATAGGCAAAGTTTAAGGAAAATGGAGAATTGCCCTCCTGCCACCCATCAGTTTCATCACGGCTCATTGACCAGATATTGAGACGCTCCGGGTTGTTGGTCAGAAAGATATTGTGGACAAACTCCTTGGTCCTGCTTTCCCAGTTTGTCAGCCGTTTCACCGTGGCTTCCACAGTGGGGATCAGGCCGACTGTTTTGTAGAGATGCGGAGCGTTTCTCAGCTCATTTCTCTGGGCGTCAATCTCCAGGCGAAAATCCAGCTGCCAGCCGATCCATTGGGCAAGCAGGGGAAGAAGATTGCCGTCCATGTCCTGGAGGTTGTGGAGATCAAGAGACGCTTTGGCGTAGCTGTAAAATTGATCGAGCATGCTGCCAGGCATATCAAGAAAACGTCTCAGCTGGCCAGACTGTCTGAGGTTTTCCACCACTTCGCCAGGATCACTTGGCAGCACCGTGTCATAGCGGTGATAGATGCGGGGCAGCTGATCAAACATCTGGGCGGCAAAGCCGAATGGGGAGGTTGCCATGGATAAGCAGCGGTTATGGAAATCAGATACATATTCAGCCGGGTCGCCATGATAGGGGAACAGGCTGTAGTAGTAGTGCGTTTCCCCTTTGAGGTCCTCGTCGGTGAAAGAGTACAGCGCTTCTCCCCCAGGAGTCATGCTGGAGTGGAGATCCGTGCCGTCCAGCACCACAACACCGTCATGGACAGAGGCCGGGTAGGTGCCCTCGCGGCGTACAACCCTGATGCCGGGATATCCCACGGGATCCGGATTTGTCCATGATAGGGCTATCCTGTTTCCATCAGGATGAGCCGATGCTGTTATTGCCGTAAGACGCATATCTTAGTTTTCTCCCTGCAAAACGACCCGAACTCCTTTGGCATAGGAGGTTTCATCAGCCGGGACAATGGCTATTTCGTTATCGCTTAAGACTATCTTGCCGGAAGGCTCCACCGAGCCGGCCGTCTCATTCTGACGCCTGAATTCATTGATGGTTACATATTCCACCCCGGCAACGGCCTCGATGGCCTCGTAAAATTTGCTGAGGTAGACGGTCTTGGCAAAATCAACCTTATCAAAGGCCAGCAACTCGCCGACGGCCTTCTGCACCTTTTCCTTTACATCCTCAATGGGATAGTAGCTTGTAACCCCTATTTCAGCGGTGATGTAGATTTTGACATACTCAACATCATGTATTTCGATAATGGTTGTCACCGGTCGCTTGTCCTCAAAGTAGGCAAGCAGGTTGCTCTCCAGCACATCACTGACCTTGCCGCCTCCTTCGGGGGCCACATAGAGGATAACCCGGTTCCAGCTTGCCGCCACAGCCCTGACCTTGCCCACCCCTTTAAAATCAAGGGCCAATGCCTTGTAGTCATCTTCAGTAACCGCACGTTTGAGTGAGCGGAAGACGGAAGGGGCGTGCATGACGGCATGGTCAATGCTCTCACGTTGTGCTCCACCGGTGGCAGCTCCAGCGTTGGTCACCTTGACCCCGTTTAAACTGAGCTGAGAGGCGTCAACGATAGTGCCGATGGTATCTGCCGGGACATTACCCTGCAATCCGCCGCCCACCCGGTAAGTGACCAAGATGGTGGCTCCGTTTTCGGGGAGACCGCCAAATGTACCATCGCCAAAGATGACGGTAGCCCTGTCCTGATCATCTATCTCAACGATATAATCTTTCTGTTTCTCCCGGCTGAAGGCCAGGCTCTCCTGCAAGGTCCATTCTGTGATGGTTTCACCGAGCTGGGTGGTGATAATGATATCGCGGTTCACTTTCTGACTTGCCCCGGCTGCCCTTAGAATGAGGCCGGCATGAGCCATGGTGAACTGCTGGTTCCTGCTGCCGTCTGAAACGCCGAGCAGTTCATCTTTAACCAGCCGGCCTTCTTCAACAGGAACACCTTCAGTGCCGAGCAGGGCATCTTTTTTATAGTATTTCTTGTTGGTTACGAGATCTACGGCAAGGGTGCTGCAGTCGATGACCAGAGGTATTTCCCGGCTGTATTCAAAACGGACGCTCGGTTTTTCCTTTTGGCTTTTGGTGGCGAATGCATCCCCCCTGCTGATGGTAATGATTTCGTTACAGGTGGCTGGAAAGGTCAAATCAAGTGAGGTGGAGGCCGGAGAAGCTGTTGCCAGCTGGTAGCTTATCAGCTTCAGATGGTCAATAATGCTTCTTCTGCCCTGGGCGGTGCCCAAAAAGCTTTCGTTTGCCACCCGGTCCTGATAATAGCTGAGAATGTCACCCATGTGGGCGAAAAGCTCGAGCATGACATTGCCGAAATCAGCCTCAGACTCATAGCTTTTCCATTCGGGCAGCCTGGAGGGGACAAGGTCCCTCATGGATTTGAGCAGACTGTCATAGTCGCGGGCCATGTAATCCACCACAGTATGCTCGTCTATTTTTTTTATCTCTGCCATTTTTCCCTCTATTTGCGACTATTCAGGTGCATGAAAGACGCCGAACAGTCACCTCTATTTAAAGTGAATCCGGACAGCCTCTTTTTTTAGATTCTGTTTTTGGGTGTAAGCAATTTCTATGCTGATCGTCTCGTCCCGGGACTCAACCTCAATACCTTCCACCATAATTTCTTCATTCATCCAGCGGGCCAGGGCCTGGCCGATGGTGAACTCCATGGCAGCAGCCAGCACAGTGTTATTGCCCTCAAAGACCAGGTTAAACAGTCCGCAGCCGAATTCTGGTAGGTTAACTCGTTCACCGGGAGTGGTGAAAAGAACCTGGATGATTTGTCCACGGATGGCATCATCCCCGCCGCTGGCGTTGATGCTGCCGGCTTTGTTTACTGAAAAGGGAAAGCCAAATGTGGTTTGATCCGTCATTTTATTCTCCCTTTCTGAGAAGTTGGCGGAGTGGGCAATGACCCTGGCGCGCTCAGTGAGGTAATGGCTGTTTGCAGGGCTATATTTGCCGCCCCTGCAGCCGCCCAGTCTGTAAAGGCCTGGTTGACACCCTGCTGCCAGTCGGCAAGATCATGCAGCCAGTTATCCACATCTAGAACCCACTGCCAGAATTCACTGTCACCCGTGGCGTCAGACAGTGTTTCCGCATGCTCTGTGGCGATTTTAAAAACCGCTTCACCAAGGGCCCCAAGATTTGCACTGACCGATGGATCATCCACGTTTGCCCCAAGCCCTGCTTCCTGGTCTTCCAGTCTGGCACGCATGGCCTCGACAAATTCGGTTTTCGAAATTTCCTTATCCGGTCCGAGTCCCATAAATTTTCCTTACGCCAGCACTTGGGTGTTGGTTGTAATCGTTATCGGCACCGGTGCCCCCAGGTTGCCTACACCCATATCGCCAACCCTGATGACCGGCAGGGCACCCGGACCCAGCATGACGGACACCCCTTTGACCTGGACCAGGCCGGCGCCCGCATCAATGGTAATGCCGGCCGGGGTAATTTCCACCTTGGCCCCGGTGACTGATTCTATTTTTATGCCGCTTGCACCCATGCTGATGCTGTGCTGGTTCATGCCATCCGTGATAGTGACTCCCTGGGCGTCAAAACTCGCCTCGTGGGAATTGATCCCTTCTGAAATTTTAACGCCGCTGCTGTCCATGGTAATTTCATGGGAGTCTGTCCCTTCGGTGATTTTGACGCCGTCACTGTCCATTCTAATTTCATGGGAATTCTGCCCTTCGCTGACAACGATGCCGTTCTGATCCATGGTGATGACATTCTGATTTGTTGCCTCAACGATGGTGACCATCTCCTCACCATCATTATCCTCAAACTGGATGGTGTGCCCTTTCAGGGTCTTGATGATTTTCCGGGTGGGCGGATCCTGCACACTGGACTGCTCGGCTCCGTCTGGATCATTTGGCTTGGGAAGTTCGCTTTCACCCCCTGGTTTGCTCCAGTAGGTTCCCACCCAGATGGGAAACTCGAGATCTCCCTCTTCAAATTCGATCCACACCCCTGCCTCAACTTCAGGAATAAAGAGCATTCCCTGGTTCACATCTCCTCCGTATGGCACACAGGCAGAAGCCCAGCCAGTGACAATGTCATTGCCAAGCACACTGGGCACCTTTACCTTTAATCTGCCCAGTTGCTCAGGGTCGGCATTATCAACCACGATGCCACGGTATTTGCCGTAATAGTGGTGCTCTATCTTCTGCACCAGGCTGGATACAATTTTTTCGAGTGTCAAAAAATCCTCCACACAGTTGCTTACAGAATGCCTGACAACAGTCCGGATGAAGAGGAAAATTCTTCTGTTCCGGTTGGTTGTAAAGCGTTACGTTTTCCTTTGAAGAACTGTTTGTAGCCATCATCGGTAAAGGAGTGGGTCACATGGGTGACGTAATAGAGACCGCTGTATGTCTCTCCAATGCCTCTGATCGGAACTGTCTGCCGCGATTTAAGGATATGACCGTACTGATTAGCCTCAATTTCTCCTTCACCGGTGACAAGCCACTCACCCTGATGGTACAATTCCTGGCATAACGCTCTCATTTCCGGGGTGCCTGTTGTGGCGCTCCGGCTGACAACAATCTGAGCGGGATCCATACCCGCCCCCAGCAGACTTTGTGCATCATCATTGCCGAGCGGTGTCTGTTCGCTGCTGGATGCCTCCGTTTCAAGAACCTCTTTGCTGGTCCGGTCAATCTGATACATTGCCACATTGGCCGGACTAAGGGCATTGACGGAAAGGACGAATTCGTTCACCGTTGTTTCATTGCCATAATGGACGGAAAGAACTGGCTGGGGCGACTCGTCCAGACTCGGTTTTTTGAAGTAGCTGGTGGTCCCTTCCACATAACATTCATAGCCGTTCCGCAGGGCCAGCCGTTTAAGAAACTGTATGTCCGTTTCCCGCTGGATGATGGTGGAAACGGCCTCGTCGTGGATCATCTCGGTGTCTTCCACATCCGGCATGAAACCATAGCTGCTCAGTATCTCGGAGGCGATATCACTATCTTTTTTGTTCGGCCAGTCCTTTAGTTTTTCTTCCCTGTCCATTAAAACAGTCCCATCCATGCCCCACACTTCCAGCACGCATTCTGATGGATCACTGTCAAAGAAAGGTTTGACATGGGTGATGTGTCCGGAGAACAATTCCTCGTCCGCATCTTCAAACCCGCTCCGTATGGTGATCTGCTTCCATAATTTCAACCGTTCATCATCGAGGATTCCCCAGGAGCCCTCTTGCTCAAGCAGCAGTGAAAAATGCATGCGGAACATGCTCGCCAGCTCCGTATCATGTTCCACCTCAAGGCTGATGAGACGAGGATAAAGATCATCTGCCTCACTGCCTTCAATTTCGATGATTAAATTTTCGTTCTCCATTACGTTTAGACGCTGGTTAAATACTATCCGGTTGGATGACGACCTGTTTACCGATTCTACCGATACTCTGTGCCTGTCCAGCAGTAAAACCGGCGTTTTCAACAGCAGAAAGCAGATCATTCACGTCCACATTCAGGCTATTGTAGATAATGAGTGCAGCGCGTTCATAACTTTCCTCTGCAACGGAAATAATCTCTCCTGCCACCTCCTGGCTTTCTTCTGCAAGCTGTACTGCTTCTTCAAAGCGGAAATCATCAATGCCCGTCAGACTGGATAGTTGTCCAGAAAGATCACTCCAGGGTGGTGCAGTATCCCCATCGTCATAGGTTAGGGGAATACGGACGGTGTGCATGACCCCTTTGTCGAGTAGATCAATGGGGGACAAAAACTCCGGGTTGGCATCAACTATCTGCCACCATTTTTTCGGAGCCCGGTAATATTTGTAGGCAAGATGATCGAGACGGTCCCCCTCTTCAATCGTGTGGAGAAATCTGCCGCTAGCATCAGGGTTAAGCCGTAAGCAGACTGATTTGAATCGTCTCCCCTTGACGTCAAGGGTCACCTCGGAAGGTTCTTTTCTGTACCGTGAATTTTTAAAAAACATTTCTTCTATCCCGGAATTATTACATCGGTGATGTTCACCAAATTTGTCAAATTTAAAACAGACATCGCCTCTTTCATTGCCTTTGAATATTTAAATACCGGATTGGGCCCTTCAATTACGGTCAGGGATACTGATATTGTTGCCCTGATGGGATTGAGGTCCGTGCTAAATTCCGTTTCCGTGATGTTCATACTGTTAATGTTTACCGGAAGAACCCTTTTGCGGCCCCAGATAAAAAGGATCATGGGCGGGTTTTCTCCCCGGGTGAAACTAAATCCGCCGGATGATCCCAAAAGTGCGCCGAGCGCTTCTCCGAGCATGCTCTCCCCCTTTGGGTAGAGCATGAGTTCCAGGGTGGAAAGTTGGGGCATAATGCCGAACTGCGATGTGATAAGATCCCCCTCATCGAGTTTTTCAGTGGCATCCAGGCGAATTTCAAAACTGATGCTTTCCTCCTGCACCCGGACCTGTTGTTGCCTCTGCAGTTCGAGCAGGTCTGAAAACTCCTCCCGTTGGTGAAATTGCCTGAGCGTTGTTCGGCTTGCGGCAATTCTGCGATTTTGTGCCGTTTCGGTTTCTCCTTCCACGGGCCGTTGCGCCGGAGCATTTGGAACTGAAAAAGAAAGGCTCCTGTTCCTGGTAAGCTGCACCGGGTTGAACTGAAAGGGCACGATAAGGGGAGGAAGGCTGAGACCGTACTCCACAAAGGCGCCGCGCAGAATTTTGGGTTTATTGCTAAAGCCGCCTGACATTGTTCACCTGAGATTTTTAAATTTTGAACCCTTTTACTCGTTCAATAATATTTGTTATTGGTCCCACATTTTCCGCTTTCAGCACAGCAACCATCCGAGTAAGTACCTGCATGGCCTCTGGAATGAAACCGAGGAAACCGAAGTAGAGTCTTTCATCAGTGCCGATTTCCAGGTAATAGCCATCTTCCACTTGCGAGATGCTGTCTTTGCTCAATTTAATTCCGCTTCGTTCCAGGACATTAACTAATGCTATGTATTCTTCGCCGCTGATGACTGCTTCACCCCAGAAGGGTCTGTGCCTAAACAGGTGTTGCTGTGATGCAGCAGCAAAATGTGCTCTGTAGAAAGGTTTATCTTCATTTCCTTGCCAAGTGATCCTCACAGAAAAATCGGTTGTCTTTTTCAGCTCATCATACATGGCCCAAAGTCCCTCTCGCGGCAAGTAAGCCATGTGTCATAAGGCTCTTTAATTAAAGGTCCAGCCGCCAAATTCCGAGGCTAATGTGGACCTGTGTGTTGAAATAAGTCCAGCTCCGGGGGTTGTAGGCTGATGAGCCGATACAGTCCCGGCAGTGTCTATGGAAAAACCGTATGACAGGGTATCAAGCCTGGTCGCGGTGCTAGCGTTCACACCATTTAAGGATAAAATAGCATCCCATGTTGTTGTTCCTGTAGCCGGGGCATTGCGAGAGGGATGATCGCTGAAAGTTGTCGGACTGGCTGCCGCCTCAGCATCTGTCCAGTAAAATGGTTTGCCGTCATCATTTGGACGGGGATCAACATAGGGGGATGTTGTACCGCCCAAGGGCACATTGGTGTCAATTGTCTGGGTCCATCGGTAGCCATCAGGATAGGTAGATGATGAAGTGCCACCGACAATTTCCACAGCAATACCGACACCTCGTGCCTCCGTAGCAAAGGATGTCAGTGAAGCGCTCTGGTCCTGATCTCCGGTGATTTCACTGGTGCTTTTGTCCGGCAACGGATTTTGTCCGGTTGCCCCTTTTGGGCTTTGCGGCACGTTGAAGCTTTTTAATCGTAAGCGGGGCACCTCGGTTTCCTTGCTGTCTCCCTTTTCTTTGTCAGCCGAGGATTGCATAGCATTGTTGCCAAGCTGCCTCTGCATGAAAAGTGGTGATCCCGAGAGTGCAGCATGGCCAAAATTTGACGGCCGGTGTCCTGGAGAGGTGGAGCCAGCCACATTATTCTGTTTTTTTATTTCGCGTGAAGTAAACATAACAGAAACCTCCTTTATGACTTTTTGTTGGATGTTTTATAAAGGCTCTCTTCACTCCAGAGCTTGCCGATTTTTTCAAATTCTCTCTTTACACTGTGCAGGATATGCTCCATGGTTATTGCTTCACTTTTTTCTGCAGCAAAAAAGGCCGTGTTGAGGACAATGTTTTTGATATTGCCACCGGCAACCTGGAAGCGTTTGCCCAAAAAATCATAGTCAATATTGCCCGCAATCGGCGCTTGTGCTGGGAAATGACTTTCCCATATTTGCGCCCGTAGCGGGGCGTCGGGAAAGGGGAATTCAACAATAAAGCGTATCCGCCGGGTAAAGGCTTCATCCATATTCGATCTGAGATTGGTAGCCAGGATGACCATTCCTTCATACTCCTCCATCTTCTGCAGCAGGTAGCTTGTCTCGATGTTTGCGTACCTGTCGTGGGCGTCTTTTACATCTGTCCTCTTGCCAAAAAGGGCATCCGCCTCGTCAAAGAAGAGAATGGCGTTACTCCTTTCCGCTTCAATGAATATTTTTGTGAGGTTTTTTTCCGTTTCGCCAATGTATTTACTGACAACTGACGACAGGTCAATCTTGTAAAGATCAAGCCCCAACTCATTGGCAATGACCTGGGAAGCCATGGTTTTGCCGGTGCCGGGAGGGCCTGAGAATAAAACACTCAGTCCCTTGCCATAGGATACTTTGCGCTCAAATCCCCACTGGCTGAAGACCTGATGCTGGTGCTTTATTTGGTTGCAGATTTCTTGAAGCAGGGATTTTTTATTGAGGGGTAACACAATGTCATCCCAATGGTAATTGGGCTCCACCTTGACAGACAGTTCCGCCAGTTTATGATTGGACTGATTCCGGCAACCGGCGAAAAAATCGGTAAGCGGAATTTGTTTGTCCTGTCCGCTCATATATTGCCGGATTTCGGCAAAGCCGGCAGCTTTCTCAATCTGACCTGGCGTTAAGGCAAAACGGTGGGCCAGGATCCCTGGCCACATATTTTTTATCTCCGTCAACTCATCTGCAAAGACGTGTTGCCAGGCACGTTCGCGAAGGGGAACTCCCGCCACCGGCACCTGGATGGAGGAAAAGAGCAGAGAGTCAAAACATCCCTCCGGCGACCAATCCTTATCCCCTGCCAGAAAGACCAGCCAGCCAAATTCGCCAATGATGTGTGCTAGTGTCTTTAAAATCACTTTGCCACGTTCCGAGGTGGCAATGGCTGCAATGTTATCCAGATAGATGATAGACCGAGAGAGAAAACCTTCTCGGAAGGCCAGGCGCAGATTGCTTTCCAGCTCAGCGCTATTCTCACAGAGGATCTCCAGGTCAAGACAGAGCAGGGGACAGTTCAGCTCTTTGCAGATAGCCTGGGCGAGCTGCCGCTTCCCCGCTCCATTTGGGCCATAGAGGTTGATGACCATTTTTTGCCCCAGCATCTGAATTGCTACGTGATGGCGCACAAGATTGTAGACCCTGTCTTTGATCTGCTGATCAATAAGCACCTGGTCGAGAGAACAGGCGGCAGGGCTTGGCAGTGTAAAACGCTTGAGGCGCCCGTCAAGAGCATTATTTCCCATAATGAAATCAACGATCCTTCTGTCCAATTTCAAAAATGTTGCCAGGTCACTTGATCCAGAGGGGCTATGCTGATCATCAACCGCCTGCAGAATTCCGCTGCGGAAAAGCTTTGCCTCACGACTCAAGAAGGCCCGCTTTTGCCATTTTTCAGCAGATGTTTCACAGAGAAGATTTAGGATGAGATCAATACTTGGCTTTTTGCGGGTAATGTCATCCTGCAGATAGGCATAGAGAGTGTCGTACTTATGGCTCAGTTCCGGGGCCAGACAGATAATAACCGCCTTCATTTCTTCGGAGGATAAGGCAAACATCTCGGCAAGGCGGGGGAGGGTGAGAGCAATTCCCTTCTCCTGGCTCGCCGAAACCTTCCTGTTTATTTCCTGCTCTATTCTGTCCAGTCGTCTGCGGTTCACCTCGATTTCAGGATTGTTTACAGCGGAGTCGCTTCTGTCCTGTAAAAGCCAGTCAACCTCGTCGTTAGAGATGTAGAGCAGGTTGTCTCCATTGTTTTTCCTTTCCCGGATCTTCAAACGCAATTTCAGAACCTGCTGCCTGAGAAGCAGGTCGAGCCTTTGCAGTTCATCGGATAGGTGGTCGATGTTTTCTCCATACATTTGCAAAACCACTTTCTCTGCTGTTGCCCGTTCAGCTCTCACGCAGTCACCTCAAAGAAAAGGGTTTTCCGGGTAAGGTGGGAGATGTCGATACGCATTTCGTAAAATCCAGGTGCCAGATCTGCAGGGATAGTCAGCTCAAAAAAGTCATTTTCCAGATTCTCGCCGGAGAGGATTGCTCTACGCATAACCGAGACGTAAGCCATCCAGCCTGTCAGATTTTTGCCGTGGACGGTGACGGTGGAACCGGCCGTTGTCGCCATGGGGGTAATGCTTTCCACCTCAGGTGGTTTAAAAGGTGCCTGAACTTGCGGTACACCGACCTGGCGAACTCTTTCTGCCATTGTACGTTCTTTGGCAGAAAGCATGTCGAGTTGCACCACTGATACCTCATAGGCCACGGAAAGACGGTAGGGCTGAGCAAAGGTGCTCCACACTGTGCCCATTTCATCAAGTTCAAACGGGTTCTGTATGATTTTAATCTGTTCACTGGCTCCTGCTAGTTCCTCTACAAGGTAGTCTTCCTGCAGAACGGGGTTCTCGTAAAAGACCCGCATTGCATCGCCTAAAATCTCATGGGCCGTTGTATTTCCTGTTTGCTGATCAATAAGCGCATAAGGCGTCATCAGGTAATAGAGATGCAGTGACAGTGGCGGTGGAACAAGCCTGGTCGTGTCATCTGCTCTGACCTGCCAGTCCATATTTTTTAAGGAAGGGCTCTCCTGCACCTTGTAGAGAAAGAGGTTGATTCGTCTGTCAACACTGCTTTCATCTGGTGACAGGATAGTGACCTCGACCCCAGGAGTTAATATCATCTCCCCGAGTAAAAGGTTGCGCAACGACTCACTCACCATTCCTATTGCTGTGGATATACTCACTACGCTCCTTTTTTACCTGACCATCTTCATCCAGGATCGGCCTGCATAACTTCGCTCCCAGTATGCGGCAGGTTGCATTTTGCCTCTGGCACCACCGCTTCTCTGCACCACCACAACCTGATGAATGGCCGGTTGCTGACGGGATTCATCCTCTTGGGAGGGGGACGGTTCAGAGACAGTCGTCTGATCGTTTATTTTTTTCTGTTCATCCAGCTTTTTGGTCATTAATTCATGAAATGATTGTCTGAGCTGAGCAATTTTGTCAGTTCCAGCAAGGGGTGCTCCCTGGGGAGTAAAAGCTGCCGGAGATGTTTTGCCTTTGTCTATTCCAGCTGTTGCAGACAGGTCTTGGGGAACATTGTTGTGCGCCACCGGGGACAGTTTTTGGGTGCCGGCAACAGCTATTGGTGTTATTTGGCCTACTGCAGCACTGGCGCTCTTGGCATTTCCGGGCATTTGTAATTCCTGCTGTACAGTGGGTGAATTCCTGACTTCGCCGGTTACCGTTTCCGGCTTCGTCTGTTCTGTATGAGGATATTTGCCAGGCTTAGGCTGCTGCTTACTCTTTTCCCTGGCAACAGCCAGCACGGAAACAGGATGATTAGTCGCAGGCAATGAAGAAGGGACGGTTTCAGCCTGGCGCTTGTCTTGACCAGTATGGGAAGTCGCCTCATTTTGTTTTTTGCTGCCTGCCATAAGGTCAACGTGCGCTGCGTCAGACAGTGAGGTGAAAACCTGCTTTTCCTCTGAAATGCCGGGTACCTCGATTTCCTGCTGTACAGTGGGTGAATTTCTCACTGTGCTGGTTACCGTTTCCGGCTCAGGCCGCTGCTTGCTTTTTTCCATGGAATCAGGATGATCCGTCTCAGGCAATGAAGAAGGGATGGTTTTAGCCTGGCGCTTGTCTTGATCAGTATGGGCAGTCGCCTTCTTTTGTTTTTTGTTGCCAGCCGTAAGCTCAGCGTGCACAGCGTCAGATCCCGAGGTGAAAGTCTGCTTTTTTCCTGAAGTGCCGAATCCCTCGATTTCCTGCTGTTCCATACTCATTGCGGAAAGTTCGTTGTCCCTGTTATCTTTTTCCTGGAAATCCCGCCTGCTTTCAGCCTGGGTTTTTTCTGTTGTAAAATGAGTCTGTGCACTGTCCTCTTTATGCTTGGCATACGGCGGAAGCGGATGGGGATTAAAATTCCTGAAAACAGTACTGTTTTCGCCTTGTTGTTCCATTATTTCTTCAGATATGTCTTCTGTTGCGCCGAACGAAAGCGGGCTGGAGGTAATTTTCCTGTCGTCTGATATTTCTGGGTATCTGAATCCCACTGGGGGCATAGGCGTATAACTGCCTGCTTTCAGCGACCGTCTTTCCGGTAAGCCCAGTAATGAGCGCACCAGATTTTTTGAGGTACCGGAAGGGACGGCAGCAGCGTTACGCTGCGTCTCTTTCTGTAGCAACTGAGTCTTGTCAGTAGGCATGGTTTAATCGTTCCATTTCGTCAGACAGGATTCCGATATAGCGTCTCCTGTTTTCCCGTGTCATTCCGAGAATTTCTTTTTCACTCCAATGATAATGATAGGCCAGATAGTGCACCTCCTTAAAGAGCAGATCAAGGTGTGTGTGTAATTCCCCGAGAATGAATTCCTGCAGATCAAAGCCTGAGGAGAACTCACGTTTACACTCAGGACACACGGCTTCCATGGTTAAGGAAATTTTGGGAGCAAGCCGGTCCATTTCTTGTTCTATTTCTGTTTTGGCCATTGGCGACAGTGTTTCAATATCCTTTACCTCAGGCAGGGAGATGGAGCCAACGGACTGAATACATCGGGCAAGAAGCCGGTTTTGCGCAAGGGGTTCATTTTTCTCGACGAGAGGGGTGAGCTGTTCCTGATCCTCGCCGTTTGGCAGACGAAACGTTACCATAGCTGATCCTGCTTGTTCAGAAAGAGCTATCTCATAGAAACGTTGCGTCCGCTTGGATCGGGTGACCGGGATATTTTCTGACGAAAAATCAATGTCTATCCGTTTGCCGCAATCAGGCCAGGAGCAATTGATCACCATTCGGATCTCTTTGCCGAATGTTATCTCCCGTAGTTTGAGCAAGAGAAACTGACGATCGCCAACCAAAAGTTGACGGACATTGTCTTGGCTCACATTATCGATGGTGCCGATGCGACGGATACAATGACTGAGCAGGGTGGTGACAAGGGCCGCCGGCAATATGCGGCCCCTTTGCGCAATCAGTTTTTCTTCAGTGCCGCTCAGAGGAGAAAGTGTCACCTGCTGGTGCAGGTTGCCGTCATCATCCAGGTAGCCCCCGGGTAATATGCATTCCAAGAATTGCATGGGCGTCCTATGACTCGGACGGTTCGGCTACAGAGGTATCACGCTCCCAACCTTCGTTTTCCAGTTTGATGGTCTGGATCATCACTGCATCCCCGCTGGCATCTAGTTCAGGCAGGGCCTGATACTCGGACACCCAGCAGCGAAATACCATGTAGGACATAACCTTGGTCCCCTGCAAATTGAAAACATCGATAACAATGTCTTTACGGAAGTTTTTCAGCGACATGGAGGCATCGCCCTGGAAATTATTTATCAGATTGGCCCATTCCTCAAAGGTGGTGTCATGGGTCACACCCGCATCAAGGGTGATTCCTTCAAAAGAGGTCTTTCCGGGAAGCTTGCGGCTTGTGCTTGGATCGCCGCCCTCGCGCCAGTCGGTTACTTCCGTAGTTTTTTTCAAGGCGCTGCATTTGCTTAAGCCTGCTACATATCTGCCGTCCCATTTTACTCTGAATTTAAAATTCCGGTAGGGATCGAATCTGTGTGTGTTTACTGAAAATTGAGCCATGTTTTTTCTCCCTTATATCATCATAGCCTTTGGCTATTTACGCGTTTTGTCCTGCCTTCTGGCTGATTTTAACCACCACAAATTCAGCTGGTTTTAATGGGGCAAAGCCCACAAGCACATTGACTATGCCCAGGTCGATGTCCGCCTGGGTGGTGGTTTCACTGTCGCATTTCACAAAAAAGGCCTGGGACGGTGTGGATCCCTGGAAGGCACCCTGACGAAAAAGAGTCATCATGTAGGAGCCGATGTTAAGACGAATCTGGGACCAGAGTTCTTCGTCATTTGGTTCAAAAACGGTCCACTGGATGCCGTTGTAGATGCTCACCCGCATCATAATGGCCATGCGGCGCACAGAGATGTACTTGTATTCCGGGTCGGAGCTGAGCGTCCGGCCACCCCACAAAACAATACCGGAACCAGGAAATTTACGAATGACACAGACGCTTTTCTTGTTCCTGTTTAAATTACCCTGCTGGATATCGGTGAGATTCGTGGCAAGACCGACGGCCCCGCCCAGCACTGCCTCTGTTCCGGCCGGTGTTTTCCACACCCCGCGTTTGGCGTCTATTTGTGCATACATACCGGCCACATAGCCGGATGGCGGTACATTGATTGGTTCTGCGGACAGGCCTGTGGGGTCAAGGGCTTTCAGCCATGGGAAATAGACGGCTCCATAAGAGTTGGGGGTGTTGATGTCATCTCTATACTGGGTGGCATCGGCAAGTTCCATGTCGTCCCTGTCCATGTCGGCTATGTAGAAACAATCGCTTAACGGACGATTCCTGCAGTAATTCATCCCTGCGTCGGCAACCGCTGTGGAACCGATGCCCGGGATGGCGATAAGGCTTACATCCAGAACGGTGTCAAGCCAGTTCAGGGCATTGGTATAATCAATATCGTTTAAGGGCAGGGTGCCGTCGCTGCCAAGTTGTACGGCGCTGACCGCGTCAGCAACCGTATCGTCACCGAGAAAGAAGGAGTCGTCCGTGGCACTGTCCTGGGGGCGCATGGCCGAGGAGCCGTATACCTCTGTGCCGCCGTTTCTTTTCCCAAGTAGTAGTGCTCCAGCGGCATTTGCCAGCGGATCTGTGGCCGAGACAACCTCCACCTTGGAGGAGGCGCTTGTGTTGCCGGAGGCAATGCGAAGCATATTGGTTGCCTCAACGGTAACCGTAACCGAGTAGGCATCACTCGGGGTGGATTCACGCAGGGCGGTCATGGCCTGGATTGTCGATTCAATGGCCCCTCGGATTACGTTGAGATCAGTGAGATCAGCGCCTGACAGGGCTGCTGTTAAGTCCACTGTACGAAAGCCGTCGTTGTTGATGTTAACCCTGAATTCCATCTGGTTTACGCCGAGAAGATCTCCGCCCAGGGTTATGACGCCACTCTGGCTGTAACCGGCAATTTGGTTGCTGTTGCCCGTGTTTACAGCCACCTGGATCGTGTTGGAACTGGTGTTGATCACCGTCTCTACATAATCAGGGGACGCCGGGTTCATTGAAAGATTTTCATAAGCTTCCAGCAGAATGGGGTCCTCATCAGGCTTGGGGTTGTCCTGATACACACTGAGATTGAACTCATTGTCCGGGTCATCAGCATTGGTGGTAGCAATGGTCACCATGACCTTGTTTCCCCAGGCCCCGGAGGATTTGGCGGAAAGTGTCATACTGTCCTGGGCACTGGTTCCTCTGTCTAAGATTGTCACATTTGCCGTATCGGCCCCGGATGCAACCCTGCCCACATAGCATTGGGTGCCACCGTTGTTGAAAAACTGAAAAACGGAGTGGGCCAGAAAATAGCCGTTTAACAAGCCTCCGTAGATTGTTTGGTATTCTATGAAGTTGAATATTTTTTTGGCTTCACCGCTGGGACCTCGTGCGGCCACGCCAAAAAACGCCGCTGTT
>PJEL010002038.1_pt1 | contig 19138 bp, 14 predicted proteins | sample 1853271 | NCBI WGS metagenome assembly PJEL01 (sample SAMN08108733, study PRJNA415343) | Invertebrate metagenome, whole genome shotgun sequencing project. | host: Globobulimina | place: Sweden: Gullmar Fjord | collected 2015-08
CAGATCGAATCCGACGACGCCATAACCACCCTCAACAAGGTTCGCAACCCAATCGACACCCATTTTTCCCAAGCCCAAGACAGCAAAGCGTTTGACATTGGAAAGCCCCATAATTTTGCCTCCTTCATGAATCGTTATCGTGATTGCTCGCACATCAATCTATGAGCTCAGCATACAACGGACATTAAAAAAAATCAGGACTAACCCGCATATCTCACCAGTCTTCGTCGCGAGGGCGGGGAGGTGCCGCATCCAGTTGTGTTTTCGACCTGAGGGACGCGGAGTCGTACTCGACCGTCCGTCGAGCATCCCGATGGGAGAAAACGCAGCTGGGTGCGGTGCATCGTCGGCCGCAGTAAAAGATTGGTGAGATATGCGGGTTAAACCTGAGATCGCCGTTCTTCCCGAATCGTTTTCATGCGCTACCGTTTTCACCGAACTCGTTCATGATTCCAAAAAAATCGCAAAACAGTACTGCATCAGCACGCTGATAAGGTATCGTTGTCGCTGATATGAAGAACCGTTTGCAAAGCCTTTGGCTGCTGTTTTTTGGCATAATCCTCACTTCTTGGGTAATGCTCACTGAGCCGTTGAGCCGGGTGTTTTTGAACCTCAAACCTCTTGTTTTCGCGTTCGTCTTCATTCTCTCTTTCTGCGGCATTGGCTCGGTTGTCGTACGCAAGTTCTGGAAATCGCTCGAGACCATCGACCAGGTACTCTGCTCACTTGCCATCGGGCTCGGGTTGACCGGACTCTTCGTCTTCGTCCCTGGTCTCTTGGGCGTGGTTGACCCTCGCCTTTATGCTTTGTGGACCATTTTGGGTCTGTTTCTGTGCGCATGGGCCTTCTTGAGATGGTGGCGGTTTTCGCCTCCCGCATTCCGATTCGATGAACCGCTGAGCATTCTTGCGTTGCTCATTATTGTGAGCAATCTCCTGCAACTCCTGCCATACACCGCAGCGCCCGTCTTTTCGACCGACGAGCTTGAATACCACCTCATGATCCCCAAGATCCATATTCTTGCGGGCAAAATCACGCTCATCCCTTCTCTCGTCGAATCCAATTACCCGTGCTTGGCCGAGTTTATCTACATGCCGGTGCTCGCTTTGGCGGGAGACATCACGTGCAAGGCTCTGCACCTGTGGATCGGCATCACAGCGCTCATCGTCATCTTTCGTCTCAGCCAACGCATTTTCCCCGAGGGCAACGCACTGCTCGCGCCGGCACTTTTCCTTTCAATGCCGGTGACAATTGCTCCCTGGGGTCTTGCTTGGAACGACGCGATCTTCGTCGTTTTCGTACTCCTTGCTCTTGGTTTCCTGGCTGACTATCACAACGAAGAAACCAAGAAATACGCTCCCATGATCCTCGCTGGCATTCTCATAGGTCTGGCTGCATGGACCAAATATACGATTGTCATGATTCTGCTCGTTTTGGCGCCTCTTTTCATCCTCGGCCTCGTGCGCTGGCGGTTCAGGTTCAAACATATCATCGGATTCGCGATTCCCGTCGGCCTCATTTCGCTTCTCGTTTTTGCCAAGAACTGGTTTTTTACAGACAATCCTTTTTACCCGTTCCTGCATTCGATTTTTCCTTCGCCGTACTGGAGCGACAACTCGGCTGCCTACTTCACAAACGCTGTCCGGCTCTGGGAAATCCCGGACTGGACCCTCGCTACCTACCTCAGTTTCCCGTTGCACATCACACTCATTCCGCGACTGATTGACATCCAAACCGGGATTCTACCCCTGGTATTGATTCCTTTTCTTTTTGTCGGATCGGCGAATCGATATTCATCCTTATTCAAGGTCTTCCTTGGTTTCCACGTCATCGTATGGCTGGTCTTACACACAGAAAATCGATCTCTGTTAACGATGATCGCGGTATTGTTCGTGGTGGCGGTCGCGGGTTTCGAACGAAGCTTGTGGCGCAATCCAGCCATGCGGCGAGCCGCGACCTTCCTGCTGGTGCTGGGATTCTTAACAAATTTCGCCGTCAGTATGGTCAATACGCACTACTTGACCGAGCCACTGCGTTACTTCTTCGGCCTCGAAAACAAAGAGACATTTCTGACGCGAGAGGCAGAATCCTACGCCACGTATGCCTGGCTCAATGCCTCAAATGAAGTTGACGCGGTTTTGCTGGTCGGTTTGAAACGCCCCTATTATCTCGATAAGCCAGCGTATTTTTCTGCGTTCGCCGATCCGCCGATAGCGGAGATCATCACCAGAGGCGCCACATCGGCCCTCGAGGTACATCATCGCCTCACGTCGTACGGCATCAGTCATGTCACCATCAATGCTCATTGGTACGATAACGATCACCAACAAAATCTCTATACCTGGCCGCCCGAACAGCGCAGAGCCTTCGAAACTTTCATCATCGAACGCTGCGAACCAGTCTTAGCTGTAGACAGAGAAGTCACTTACCGGATCATCCCCGACTGAAAGCGAAGGTCCTCGACCTTGCTTCTGCCTCCCTGGCAAAAATTGGACGCCAAATTGGTTTTCCGGCACAATGCTGCGCTGGAGTTAACGTGGAAACGTCAAACGAAATCGATCTAAGACCATCTCGAGAAGAATTTTTACATTTCGCATCCTCGTACGATGTTGTACCGGTGGTGATGGAACTGACCTCGGATACGATCACGCCGTTTACGATCTGGTCGCGGCTCGCCCGGTCCGGACGAAACCCCTTCTTATTTGAGAGCGTCGAGGGTGGTGAACGGGTGGCTCGATATTCATTCGCCGCTGCCGACCCGTATCGTATCCTCGAAATCCGCGGCAATCAGGCTTTTGTCGATGGCGCACCTTCAGACGGCGCACCTCTCGACGTACTACGCAACATCACCGACTTCGGTTCGGTGGCCCCGATCGGCGGCGATCTGCCGCCCTTTTACGGCGGCGCGGTCGGATATGCCGGTTACGACTCGATTCGGCTCGTCGAGAGAATCCCGGACTCGGGCCGTGACGAGAGCGGCTTGGCTGAAATGTGGTTCGCTTTGTACGATACGGTGGTCGCCATCGATCGAGCACGCCAACGCCTCGTACTCGTAGCAACGCCACAAATCGAAGGTGATCCGGAAGGAGCATGGTTACGGGCAGTCCGGCGCCTGGGGCTACTCAAAAAGACGGTCCTTGAAGCGGTCCACGGACCACGACCCCATGCGATCCCTGCAAGGCCGAGCGAACCGTGGTTCGGATGGATGGGTACACCCTCAAAGGAGCGTTACCTCGAATCGGTGGGGCTAGCGCGCGAATCGATTCTCAAAGGTGATATTTTTCAGGTCGTACTCTCCCGCCGATGGCGGCGTCTGGCACGCTGTAGCGCCGCCGAAATCTACCGTATGCTTCGGCTGACCAATCCATCGCCCTACATGTTTTTTCTTGACACGGGACAAGCGCGTATCCTCGGCGCAAGTCCAGAGATGCTGGTTTCAGTACGCGACCGCGTCGTAACGACTTGTCCAATTGCGGGCACGCGCCACCGCAGTGAGAATCCTGATGAAGATCTCCGTTTGGAAAAAGAACTGCTCAAAGATCCCAAGGAACGAGCCGAGCACGTGATGCTTGTCGATCTTGGACGCAACGACATCGGCCGCGTCGCCGAGCCTGGAACCGTGCGTATCACCCGAGAGATGGAAGTCGATCGATACAGCCACGTCATGCACATCGTTTCTGAAGTCGAAGGACATTTGAGTGAAGGCAAAGATGCGTGGCACGCTCTCTTCGGTTGCTTCCCTGCTGGAACGTTGAGCGGCGCTCCAAAGATTCGCGCAATGGAAATCATTGACGAACTCGAAGAAGTTCGCCGCCTCGTTTATGGCGGAGCGGTCGGTTATCTCAACGTCACCGGAGACTTTGACTCATGCATTGCTATTCGCACGCTCGTTGAACGCGGCGGCAACGTTGAGGTTCAGGCCGGCGCCGGAATCGTCTACGATTCGGTCCCAGAATCCGAATTATTAGAGTGTCAGAACAAAGCTCGTGCCCTCATTGATGCCGTCGCGATGGCCGAGACGATGACCAACGCCCTGTGACCCTGTCATATCCCTCAAGAATTGAGAAACTACCATGTTATTGATGATCGACAATTATGATTCCTTCACCTACAACCTGGTGCAGGAGATGCAGACCATCAGCGATATCGAAATTCGGGTGGTCCGCAACGATACCCTCACAGTCGAAGAGCTGCTCAAAGAAAAACCCGAAGCCATCGTCATCTCGCCGGGGCCCGGTGAGCCGACCGAAGCTGGGGTCACGATGGATCTCATTCGCGCTGCCGACGGCTTTCCTTTGCTTGGTATCTGCCTCGGACATCAGGCGCTCGCAGCGGTGCATGGGGCCGAGATTGTGCGCGCTCCCGATCCTGTGCATGGCAAGACCTCTGAGATTCTTCACGATCGAAGCGGCATTTTCAGCGCTATGCCCAAACCTTTTGAAGCTACGCGTTACCACTCACTCGTGGTTCGGCGCGAAAGTCTCAAACCACCACTCGAAATTTGTGCATGGACCAACGACGGTTTGATCATGGGCCTCAAACATAAGGAACGGCCTCATTTTGGTGTGCAATTTCATCCTGAATCGTATCTCACGAAAAACGGTATGCGCCTGCTCGCCCGTTTCCTCGAAATTTCAGACATCGGTTTGAAGGAGGAATGGCGCCAGCAGATGCGCAAAGGCCCCGAAGGAGAGACTTCATGAGTGCGCTGCTCAACTCATTGATCGCAGGCGAAAACCTCGCTTCTGAAGATATGGAAACCTTCATCGGCAGTGTAATGGACGGCAAGGTTGACGAAGCTGTCATCGCCGCCGTACTCGTAGCTCTGAGAATCAAGGGTGAAACTGGCGAAGAGGTCGCCGCCGCAGCGCGCGCGATGCGCTCGCGCTCACTTCATGTTCCTATCACCAACTTGGAAGGGGCTATTGACACATGCGGCACCGGCGGCGACGGCATGGAAACCGTCAATATCTCGACCGCGGCTGCACTTGTTGCCGCGGCAGCTGGTATTCCGGTCGCCAAACACGGCAACCGTTCGGTATCTTCGCGCTGCGGCTCGGCCGACGTGCTTGAACACCTTGGCGTCAGACTCGATCTCGGCCCTGATGCGCTCGGTACATTGATCGACGAAACCGGCATCGCATTTCTGTTCGCTCCCCGCTTGCATCCAGCGATTGGGGCCGTAATGCCAGTTAGACGGAGCCTCGGTATTCGCACAATCTTCAACATGCTCGGACCGATCACCAATCCCGCAGGAGTCGGCCGCCAGCTGCTTGGAACGTGGTCAGAAGAAGTACAGAACCTGCTCGCCGCTGCCCTTGCCGATCTTGGCGCCAGACACGCTCTCATCGTGCACTCACTAGACGGGCTCGACGAATTTTCGGTCTCTGCACCTACTCGGGTCCTCGAGGTTCGCGACGGCTGTCTTGGTCCTGAATCCTACGTCAACCCGAAGGCTCTGGGAATTCCCGAAGTTGATCAATCGGATCTCAAAGGCGGCGACGCCTCAACGAATGCCGAACGTCTCGTCGCTGTACTTTCCGGAAAAGAGCAAGGCGCGGCTTTTCAAGCCGTCGCGCTGAATTCCGCAGGCGCCCTTGTTGTCGGAGGCAAAGCTTCCGACCTGCATTCTGGGCTCGGACAAGCCTGCGATGTTCTTGCCTCAGGACGTGCTCTCGAAGTGCTGAATACCATGGCCACAAGGTCGAGGGAGTTGGCTGGAAATGCCTAAAAACGCCCTTGATCGCATCATGAAAGCAGTCGCCGCTCGCCTTGAGGCGTCAACCCCGCCTGCCAATCTCGAAGATGCAGCGCTTGCGGCTGTCGAAGCCCGTCGAGAAGACGGCTTGCGTTCGCTTTCAAAAGCTCTACGATCCCCAGGCCCATCGATCATCGCCGAGTGCAAACACGCCTCACCCTCAGCCGGAGTCTTACGCGAACCCTTCGATCCGGTGGTACTCGCTTCTGAATACCAAGCGGCCGGCGCAGCAGCGATTTCGGTCGTCACTGAGGTGGATTTTTTCCTCGGTGATCCCGCCTGGATTCCTGCCGTACGATCGACGGTGTCTCTACCAGTACTGCGAAAAGACTTCATATTTTGCCAGCGTCAACTATATGAGACGGCCATCCTCGGCGCCGATGCAGTACTGCTCATCCAGCGGGTGCTCGACCGGCAGACCTTGGCCGAGCTACTGAGCCTGGCGCGAAAACTCGAACTCGAGGTCCTGCTGGAACTCTTCGCCGACGAAGATCCTGAGCCATCGGTGAGTTCAGGGGCCGAGATCATCGGCATCAATGCCCGTGACCTCGCCACCTTCGAAACCGATCTCGACCGCATCATCGAACTCTGTGCAATCATCCCGCCTGACCGCGTTCGCGTCGCCGAAAGCGGAATTCACAACCGCGATGATCTACGCAGACTCGAGCAGGCAGGTTTTTCGGCCTTCTTGATCGGAGAGCACCTCGTACGTTCCGACGATCCTTCTTTTTCGCTGCAACGACTGCTCAGCTAGATTTTTGATGGATGAAAGCTCGATGGAACTCGACTCCCAATGCTGCAAACCGGTACTGGTCAAGATTTGTGGACTAAAACGTCAACCTGATGCCGAAGCAGCTATCGCTGCAGGCGCCGATTTTCTTGGATTTATCTTCGTCCCGGGAACGCCTCGAGCCATCGATACTGCAGAAGCAGACTGGATCAGAACGCTTGACGCAACGCGGGTCGGTGTCTTTCGTGATGCAACGCTGGCTACGATCATCGAAATCCGCGACCGCTTCGAACTCGATTACATTCAGCTGCATGGTTATGAAAGCGATAGGTTTATCGATGCGTTGGGTCCGCGAGTCATTCGCCGCGTACAACCACAAGAGCACTTCGACTGGAAGCTGATCTCGGGACTTTCCAAGCGATGTTTGCCACTGATCGACCCGGGCGGCGGCGACGGTCAGAGTTGCGATTGGCGCAGTCTCGGGCGGCCTCAAGATAATCCCCGATTCGGCCTTGCCGGTGGACTCAACCCGGATAATGTGCAAGAAGCAATAAACATCCTGCACCCACATCTTGTTGATGTTTCATCAGGTATCGAAAGCCAGCCCGGGATCAAAGACCATCAACAAATACGCGACTTCGTCAGCCGCGCCAAAGAAAGCTCGATTCGGTTCATTGACCCGAATCCGATGTAGAATACTGCGTCTCGGCTTTTCAAAGCCGAGCCAAGAGGAATCAATGACCCAGTGGAAACCAACATCGTGGACCGAAAAAGATGCCCTTCAGCAACCGACCTATCTCGACGAAGCTGAGCTGGCAGAAGCGTATCAACAACTCGCAACCCTTCCGCCCCTCGTAACCTCCTGGGAGACCGAGCGGCTCAAGTCCCAGCTCGCCGAAGCAGCAACCGGCCATCGTTTTCTTCTCCAGGGCGGTGCTTGCGCTGAGAGTTTTGAATGTTGCAACTCGGAGAACATTACCAACAGGCTCAAAATTCTGCTCCAGATGAGTCTGATTCTGACTTTTGGACTCAAAAGGCAGATCATTCGGGTAGGCCGTTTTGCCGGCCAGTACGCCAAACCCCGTTCGCACGACACCGAGACGATCGACGGCATCACCCTGCCAAGTTATCGCGGTGATATCATCAACCGCTCCGGCTTCACTGCCAAAAATCGCCGCCACGATCCTTCTTTGATGTTACGGGCCTATGAGCGGGCTGGACTCACGCTCAACTTCATTCGCGCACTCGTCGATGGTGGATTCGCCGATCTGCATCACCCCGAATACTGGGATCTCGACTTCGTGCACCACTCTCCCCGAGCCCGCGAATACCAGGAGATGGTCGAGTCAGTCTCCAACTCTTTGCGTTTCATGGAAACCCTCGCTGGCATTCAGGTCGGCCAAATCAACCGCGTTGATTTTTTCACGAGCCACGAAGGCCTTCACCTGCTCTTCGAACAGGCCCAAACGCGACAGGTTCCCCACCGCGAAGGCTGGTACAACCTGACGACCCATTTCCCGTGGATTGGAATGCGTACAGCCGAGCCCAAGGGCGCCCATGTCGAATACTACCGGGGCATCCGCAATCCTATTGCGATCAAAATCGGCCCCGCCATGACGCCCGACTGGCTCGAGAGATTACTCGACATCCTTCATCCCGACAACGAACCGGGCCGGCTCACGCTTATTCATCGTTTCGGCCATAAGAATGTCGACAAGTGTCTCCCGAAAATGATCGAAACCGTGCGCCGATCAGGCAAGACCGTATTGTGGTGCTGCGATCCGATGCACGGCAATACCGAAACAACCTCTGCCGGTGTCAAAACCCGCACTTTCGACAACATTCTGTCGGAACTCGAGCAGAGTTTTGAAGTCCACGCTTCAATGGGTTCTTTCCAAGGCGGCGTACACTTCGAATTGACCGGCGACAATGTCACAGAATGTATCGGTGGCGCCCGCGGCCTCGCCGAATGTGACCTCGGCCGCGATTACCAATCACGCGTGGATCCTCGCCTCAACTACGAACAAGCCCTTGAAATGACGCTGAGGATTTCGAAGATTATCCAAAACATGAACGGCAAAGCCACACCGCCGCTGTAAATCGATCGTCATGACCTCTTGAGCACCGTGCAGGCCGATGGGCAGTTCTGACAACCGATGTTGAAAGTTGCCACCATTTTGGGGTTTGCGATTTGCCATTCTATTGGTACCATGAGAATCTGTTGCTTAACTTATTGAAAACAAAAGGCACCAAATGAAACAAATATACATAACAAGTTTGTATATCTTGTCGAGTTATCATGTCATAACGGGTGTAATCTCAATGTTTTTTTCGGATTTTGCCTTCTCCTTTTATAAAGCCTTATATGGATGTGACCCAATGGACAAATCCACACTAAAGCTTGTATTAAAACCATGGGGAGCTTTGGCCGTATTTGCTGGTATCGCTGGATTATTTGCTGCAACCGACCCAGAAAGATACGTTGGAGTGGTCCTTGGCCTTATCGTTCTGCTCTGTGGAAGAATCTATTATCGGGTTGTTTTTTGGAAAGACCTACTGTCAACTGGAGGGATTTCCCCGTACAGAAATCGAATAAGCGTGGGGGTCTTGCTTCTTTTTTTGGTCGTTTTCACCGGTGCAATTGTTGACCAGTTCTTGTTGAAGTAGAACTTGGTGAAACAGGAGGAACTCATGAATACGAAGTATTTGCCATTAAGAATCGTTGTAAGCTTCATCGCTGCATATCACGCACTTGTTGGACTTGTTTTGTTATTTTCTGGAGAGCTATCTATTAAATTAGCTCATTCTTTGGCTGGAATGACAATAACAGGAACCCCAGAGCTAGGCATCGTTGGGGAGATATTGGCATGCTATATCCTGGCTTTTGCGTTCGTGATGGGGCTTGCTGCATATGACCCTGTGAAATACCGGTCCGCAATATCTATCGGAATCGTATTGTTCGTCTTAAGATTGTTTCAGCGGATTTTCTTTGCTGGAAAGGTCATGGAAGTCTTTCAGGTTCCATCAGGGCGCTATTGGATGGCTTTTACAATTGTGGCGGTATTAGCCTCCGCGCTCAGTTTTTTCAGGTGGCGCATATTTAAGGACTTGAAAAAAGATGGATAGGCATTTTGTTTTCCAGGCAGATCGCTTGTATGCCGGCCGGAGAGTTCGTCTTGGCTGCAAAACGTGAGGAGATGCGATCTGCACTTTCGCAAATCCTTAAAGTAGAGGGACTACGCCTGCGGCCTTTCGAAAGCACATCTCCCATCTCCTTACGTTTTTCGCTAATGAGGACTTAACACCAGTCACCTAACCTCCGACGCGGCCGGTGGTGCGCCGAGGCGCTGGACCGGCACGCATCATGAGTTTCAAATTATCCACATACCAACCCAGGTTGCCGTTGCAACCGTCTACACCAAAATCGAAGCGGAAGCGCACATGGTCTCCCGGCGCGGCATACTGTGACAGATCGACTTGGGACTGTCCCCAGGACCCCTCAAATCCGCCGGCGTCCATTCCGGTGAAAGCGTTCTGGCCGCTCATAGGATTGGTATTGCCAGCACCTCTGGAAATGAGACGATCGTTGTAGGGATTATGAATGAAGGCTGCGGAGTTGACGAGTTCGAAGCCTCCTCCATTGACACTGATTTTGAGGTTACCACCATCATATAACGCCTCAGTAGCCACATAGTGGTCGAAGCTAAGAAGAGGCTCAGTGGCACCTGCCGGCAATTCGAGTTCGGGACTCTCCAGGTACATCACTCCGGACTGGTCGTCGCTACCCGGTTGGCAGTTGCCGATCATCAGGCTGTCGATCGCAAAGAAAGCGCCGCCGTCGCCGCCGGCTGGGAGATCGGTAGTCCACTGCCAGTCGCGCGGATCGTACTCGTTGTAGACACCTTCGTTGCTGCGAATCCAACCCGTGCCGGAATCAGTATCAAAGCTTTCTGAGTAGATTAAAACGTAATCATTCAAAGAAGGAGTATCGGGAGAAAGCAACGGTTGAAAATCGCAACGGGCAGGTGTTGCTGCCATTCCCACGGCAACCATAGCCGTGGCCACCTGGGCACAATCGGCGGCGCTGATGCCCTCTGCCGAAGCTTGGCCGGTGAGAGGATCCGTTAGAGTGACGTCGATCAGATCGTTACAGCTCAGCTCTACGAGCGCAGCGTGGTCAGCAAACCCTGTGGTCGGGACCTGATAATGGGCCATGGCCCGCCAGTAGATGTGCACTGCTTTGGTAATGCCAATGCCCGTAATCGCTTCACCACCGAAATTTCCGCCGTCAACGATGAGTGCAAACGCGTGGTTGGGAACGCCAGAATTGGTATGAACACCGCCGCCGTCATCCGATCCGCAGAAATACGCACCATCGGAGGTCGCGGCAGGATCGCCATAGCAGGTTGGGAGCCACATGTCGCGGATTGCGCCGAAGGAGTCCTCGCCGATGAGCCACTTCAAGGATGGGTCGGAAGCGGTACTTGCAGAGAGGTGCGCCACGATTTTATCGCCAAGCGCATCCTTGAGGGCCTGGCCGTCTCCTTGACCTATGAACAGCGCTGGAATACCAAGACGCGGCAGGTCCCCGTTCATGAATAAAACGTCGTCGCCTTGATTGTTGATCACGATGACACCCACCGCACCTGCCGCCTGAGCCATCAATACCTTCTCTCGGAAAGTGCAGATGCCGCGATCGACCAGGGCCAAGTGGCCAGCCCCAAAGCCGACCAACGGCGTGCAGGCGTCGCTCGTTGTATCTTGATCGTCATTCACCAGCTCCAACTCGCCGCGTGCGGTCCACGGAGGATTTGGGTTGAAATCTGCGTCTCCTGCACTGTAGGCGCCAGCCACCTCCGGCGGTCCTTCGATCGTCAGAAGCGGTGGTGAACTGCCCCCGAGGGCAGAGCACTCGTTATCAGCACGAGGAAGCGACGGAGCATCCGTACCGCTACCATTGAGCAGATCTACAACCTCGCCAAAAATATCCGAATACGATTCATTCAGAGCGCCCGGTTGCCACTGGTAAATCAAAGCGTGGGTCGAACCGGTATACGCGTGGGCCCACTCGTGGGCCACGATGTCATCAGCAACCATATTGAAGCAGAATTGGGTATTTCGTCCGTTCCACTGGGCGTTGGGACAGTCGAGTTCAGTGGAATCCTGCACCGAATGCATGGTTCCGTCGGCGCCATTGAACGATCGATAGCTGCCACCGCTGATGTTGAGAAAGAGATTGTAGGTCTGCTCGGCGGTATCGATCAGGGTATTCACTTCGTCTACATCAGCTATGGACATCGAGCCGCTACCGGTAAATGGAAGAGGATTGCCCTCGGACCACACGGTGTTTCCGAAGGTTGTACGATACACCGTACGTCGAATCTCGTTGGTCCCACTGATCCGGTCCAGGAGCTGTCCATTATGGGCGTCGATATATACCAGCTCGCGAATGGAGGAACCATTTCCGATTTCAACCTCCCACGCAAGGTGGTTCGTTCCCGGGACTCCCCGCGCTAATCCGGTACGGAAGATATAAAGAGTTGCGGATCTGGCCTGAAGCTCTTTGTGCGTACGCTCGTCCATCGTTTTAAGCACCATTATTAACGCCGCATCCTGGGCCGCGTGTGACGGCAGCGAAGGTTGCAGCTTCAGAAGGTGCACACCAGGTATCGTGAGGCCGTTCACGACCACCAGCTGGCCGTTTGCATCGAAGTGCACCCGCAGCATGGAGCCGAATACAGGCACGTTCTCCGAGATCTGAGAAAAGTTGACGTGCGTAAATCCCGCTGTATCTTCGACAAGCTGGGCGGTGGAGAGCTCTTTGCGAACGTCGCGCAGACCGAAGAGTCCAGCATGTTCGCTGAGAAATGAGAGAGCTGCGTTTTCGAGACTTCCTGTTCGGGCTTTGCAAGAAGAAGGCTCGATCACGACCCGGCGAGCAGTGCCAGTAGCGGTGCTCAGGACGACTTGTGCCGTGCCTCCGGTAGCTGCTTCGAGAGACTGCAGCGCAGCCGCCACCCGCGGGGCCGGTGCGGCCGCCCAGCTTGTTCCAGAGATGGCGAGAAACATCAGACTGAATGCGCTACTACGGAAAATATTATTCAAATGCATCAACGACCTCCATCGGCAAAAAGATGCTAATTCTTCGCCAAGACCGGTTATTGTAGCCGATCCTAATGTCGAGTCATGGCGGAATCCGCGACGCTGGGGTCGTTTAGGGCTTCGTTGAACTCCATCTGTCGGGCTGGCCACTTTCGAAACCGTCACTGAAGATCGAATTGGTGTCTAATGTACGCCCTGCCGAGTAGACGTCTACCGAGTCCGCACCACCGCCTCCTTCGTTCCGGTTGTCGGTAAAGATCGCGATCAATCGATTCATGACCACATCGAGGCCGTTATAATCGCCAAACTCGAACCCATCTTCGATTTCAGGGGATATGGCGGTCGTGAGGCGCTCGGGGACTGACCAGGTTTGCGCGCCGTCTGAGGAGTATGACCAATAGAGATCAACGGACTGGCGCGTAACATCGTTGCGGGTGTCATAAAAAACCACATGAACCGTGCCGTCTGGTCCTACGGCCAACCACTGGTGCCAGCGGTCTACGCTATCGGCGTCTGCCGTCTCGTGAGGCGTGGTCTGAGCCCAAGTATCACCACCATTTCGGGAATACGCGACTTGGATTCTTGCGTGATTATCGGCTGGAGCTCCTTGCTCAGGGCCGGTGCTGTCGGTAAATGCAGCGTAGATGCTACCGGAGTATAGGCCATCGCTGTCATCAGTATCGGCCGCGACGTAGATGAATACCCGTCGGAAGTCCATCGATGGAATAGCAAAATCATAGTCGTCCAAGGTCGTAGCGACAACAGACGAAGGGCTTTCAAAACTGGCGCCACAGTCGGTGGACTTCACCATGCGAATCGTACTATCGGTATACGTAGGCCAAAAATAGTAGACGGTTCCGTCGGGAGTAGAGGTGATATCACTGCCAATGCCCGACCTGGCGCCACCATCCGGCACGGTAGTGGCGCTCGCCCAAGTGTGACCATCATCGGTTGATCGCGAGAATTTCATGGTTCCACCTTCGTGCCACGTCAGGTAGAGGTTGTCCATACATGGGGATGTGGGCGACGTATCAACGTGCAGGTACTCCTTGTCGACGCCAGAACCAATCTCACGACGCGGATCATTACCGGGTTCGGTATTCAGATCATCCCAGGTTTGTCCACCATCCGCTGACCGGTAGATATAGACGTTGCTCCCGAGGGTTGCGGTATAAGCTTTGCTGCCATCTGACGACCACACTACTGTCGGGTCGCAGCACGTACCGCCCAAAGGCAATGCTGCTGCCGATTGCCAGGTGGTACCGCCGTCGGTTGAGAAATGCTGCTTCTGACCGGATCCCGGGCCATTGGTCCCAGCAATGACGATATCAGGATTGACTGGATTGATAGCAACCGCCGATTCGGCAGCACCAGTAGGATTGGTGACCCGAACATCCGCAGTCAGTTCCCTGGCAAATATCGCAGGGTCCGTGCCATCGGGTACAGTAGTGAGAGGTTTATCCAGGTCTACACTCCACAAGTTGCCGTTCCGGGTAGCGTGACGGTAGAGAATGCCATTGATAAGGTAACCGCCGCGCTCGACCAGGTATCGTGGCCAAGAACTGTGCGGATACTGAATTTCTCCGGTCTTGGGAAATGCAGGGAAACGATGTCGAAGCTCCACCCTGAAATAGGCTGGAACCGGTACTCGTAGTTCGGCCTCGTTGGCGGCGAGCACCGAAAGATCGTCATAGTTTAAGGTGTAATTGCGATCGTCCCACGGCCCAAATGCTTTCAGTGATTCATAATCTACTCGGGAGTCCACCCCCTGGCTTTGCACAACAACCTGTGCGCCAGCACTTGCGCACACAAATATGAAAATGACCACTAATCCAGTTCCGTTGATTCGCATTCTTCCCCCAAAACTCAATTTTTTAATTCAGGTACTCGATTCTCGGTTTGCCCCGCCAGAATTGAGAAACAATCACGAGTTGGGAGCTATTCCCAATCTGCGGCAACAGGCTATCAAATTACAGCGAAAAAGCGACCACAAGACCTGCCGCCGTCGCGATACCGAGGCATAAAGCAACCAAACGACCAAAAACCCAACCACCCGAATAGAAAGCGATACAGGTCTTCACTATGCTATTGCTGACTACTGCGATCGTAATGCCAATCGCTCCGATATTTCGCGCCAATTCGCCGCTCACGGTCTGTTCGGTGATCGACAAAGTAATTGCATCAACATCGGCGAGCCCTGAGAGTGCAGCGGCGATGTAGAGACCGCGGTCTCCAAAATAGGTCGTCGCAAGTTTTGCAACAAAAATAATCGCGACGAAGAAACCGGCAAATTTGAGAGCCGGACTGAGTGAAAAAGGATTCTTGTGTTCAATCTCGAAGCCTTTTCCCGGCGCCAGTTTCTCTGATTTTGACGCCGAGACCCACAAAACAGCCGCCGCCAAAGCTGCGACCAGAGCCATGGCACCAACCGGCCATAACAAACTCTGGACCAACAAACGATCAAGCAGGGCCACCACGACAAGAACCCGAGCGAACATGGTTGCATTTGCGATCACGGTCGAGAAGGCACAGACCGATCGTAGTTCGGGATGGGCCTTGGCCTCGGCCGCCATCGCGGCCGTCACAGCGGTTGACGAGGTCAAGCCGCCAAGCGCTCCGGTCAAGCCGAGGCCTTTTTGGGCGCCAAGAATCCTGGTTAAAAAATAGCCGACAAAACTGATACCAGAGATGAGAACAACCAGCACACCGACCTTGTAAGGGTTCAAGGCCCCCCATGGATCAAGCGCACGATTTGGTAATAGTGGAAGAAGAATCAGGATTACAGCGAGGAATTTTAAGGTATCGGTCAACTCGACCCGCCGGACCTTTGTTATCGCTGTTCGCGTGAACGGTTTCAAGGCTAACAACACCGTCAGGACCAAGGCCAGTACACCAGCGATAGAATGGTTTACCCGGCACAACATGCCAAGCGCGCAAGTGCCGATCGCCGCTGCTTCGGTCGTAATTCCTGTCCCAAACTCCTTCTGGGTCACATACATGGCAACAACCAAAATAGCGACAGAAACCAACACCACTGGAGCTACAAAATCGTACTTTTCGCTGACGATTGCTGCTGCGAATCCAACGAGCGACAGCACCGCAAAGGTGCGAATCCCAGGGAAATCGTCCGTAGGACCCTCATTCTTGGGCGAATCGCAGCCTTCGGTTTGATGCTCTCCAACAATACCGAGAGAGCGCTCGAGGCCAATGAGAACTCCGATGCAAAGAGCATAAATCAACTGGACAAAAACATCGCCACTCATCTTTATTCAGTCTTTCAGAACAGCTCACTCCCGTCAAATGAAGTTGAGTACCTCTAACCCGCGCCTCGCGACGAAAACTGGCGAGAAGGGTGAGCTAATAGCTTTCTACCTAGAGGAATTCAATCAGGGACGTTCTGTTCTTCGGTAGCGCTCAATCTCAGCAAGCACATCATTTCTGCCCTCAAAGGGTTTCACCACCACGCAGAGGTCCCACGTGTAGGTCTTTCCAATCTCGACATCGTCGAGAACTAAGACGTAATCCCAGGCCGGACTCGGAACAGGCCTCGTTCCACCGCCAACAGGGGAGTAGGCAAGGCGAACCCGCTCGGGCTCGGAAAACATAAACAACAACATCTGTGAACCATGCGCCAGACCATAATAATACTCGAGAGGTCCGCTCAAATTCCTTGGCAACCGATCCTCCGGCCAGCCCGATTCTTGAAGCTGTTTCGAATCCAAGGGAAAATCCTGGTTCATGATATCAAGGTGTTCGGCAGCGTTCAGCTGTCTATCGGGCAAACGGCGTAGGTTGATCTCAGGTGAATCGTGAAAGGTCTTGCTGATACCGACCCAATCGTCAAGCGGCTCAGAAGATGTGTCGGCTTGCAGATAAATATGGCGATCTGGCGGCGCATGAATGTAGCTCGCCCAAAGACTACTAAAACTCTGTTTCTCACCATCACCCACGAATCGTTTGTGAAAGGTCAAGGCAATGCGTTGGTGCAGATAATGTGGTTCTTCAATACGAAACGTAATGCGCGCACTAACGTGGGAATACGAGGTTTCCGGCTGCACGAGAACGACCTCATTTTCGGTCGCCAACTCAAAGAACATCGCTTCGTCTCTCGGTTCGAAAGTTGGACCGCTACCATCGGCTCCTGCGAGACTGATGGTCTCGTAATTCAATCCGCAGACGCTCGGTAAGAATAGGTTGTTGCCACTGCTTTTTGGAATGAGCGAAGCGACTCCGTTAAAACCTGCGCGATGGATTCCAACCTTGGAATTGTCGACAATAAATGCAAAAAACGCTTCGGTCTCGAGAAGACGCATCTGTTGCATCGGTTCATCGACTGCCTGCGAGGTTTTTGGACTCAGCGGACAAGCGCTCAGACCGAAGACGGCGAGCACCAGAACGAGCACAGCTTTGTGATTCAGCACAACAATCTCCTCTTGATTCTGCAAAACACCACGGGCAGTGTACTACCTCAGGAAGCTGCGGCTAAAACGTAGAGGCGGGTGCTTATCCCGCATATCTCGTTGCCCGACATTCATCATGTAAACTTGTGCGATGTTGCCAGCTTATTACAGCGACCCTTATCTAACGACGCTCGATGCTACGATCATCAACACAGGAATCTCCGACGGCCGGTCCTGGGCGGCTCTCGACAATACGATCCTCTATCCCGAGGGAGGCGGCCAGCCCGCCGATGCGGGGACGATCAATAACATTGTGATATCAAACGTCATCATAGAGGATGGTATCATCCGCCACCTGCTCGAGACCCCGATCCCAATCGGGCCAGCGCACGTCGAACTCGACTGGCTTCGCCGGTGGGATCACATGCAGCAACATACGGCGCAGCACCTCTTGACGGCGATCGCTGATACCCACTTCGGCTGGCCAACGACCGCCTTTCACCTTGGCATATCTGTCTCAGACGTCGAACTCGCCACTGATTCCTTGACGAACGAAGATCTCGTCGCGCTCGAAGACAGAATCACTACCGAGATTGCAGCCGCACGAAAAGTGACGGCTCGTTTCGTCGAAAAAAGCGAACTTGTCGATCTAGATGTGAGAAGCCGAGGCCTGCCAGAGAGCCATCAAGGGCCTTTGCGCCTTGTTGCGATCGATGGTCTCGACCTCAATACGTGCGGCGGAACCCACCTGAAATCGACGGCAGAAATCGGCTCGTTCAACCTCGTCGGATCCGAGAGATTACGCGGTGGAACCCGGGTATTCTTTGTCGCTGGCGATCGCGCACGCCGTCGCATGCGAACGCACGAAGAGCGTAATTTGCAACTTCGCGCCCTACTCGGTGCACCCGATAACGAACTTGTTGGCGCCGTCGAGGCTCGTCTTAACAAAGAGAAACTCGCAACTCGGACCGCCCGGCGGCTTCTCGACGATCTCGTCAAAGCCGAGGTACGCGCACTGATGAGAACCACTGAAACCGTCGTCACGGCCTATTGGCCCGACCGCGACATGGGTTTTCTTTCAACCGTAGCCCGCCAACTCGCGAACGTTTCCACGACCTGCGCTGCTCTTCTTACTGCAGGTCCCGAAAATGACGGCGTATTCTTCATCATTGTGCCTCAAGAGGCCGCAAGCACGGCGCATTCGTTCATTCATGAAGTCACAACGATTATCGGCGGCCGCGGTGGTGGAAAAGATCGCTTTTTCCAAGGCAAAGCCACTGCGCTTCAACAACGTAGCAAAGCCACCGAACTCTTCGAATCAAAGTTGTGATGGCGAACCCTCGCGAGGTAAGTTGGTAAGACGTGCAGAAAAGAATCCTCCACATTCTCTGCCAGCGTCCATCGCTGACTGGATCAGGAATCACTCTTGATTCGCAAGTGCGATTTGCGGCCGCCGCCGGCTGGCAGCAGCGGGTCGTCGTCGGCGTTCCACAAAATGATCCTTATCCTATAGTCGGCAACCTTGATCAAAAATTCATCCTCCCGCTCTATTTCGAGAATGATCACCTGCCGTTTCCTGTACCCGGCATGAGTGATGTCATGCCGTATCAGAGCACTGTTTTTTCGACGATGAATCAGGCCCAGTTTGCAGCGTATCAACACGCATGGCGCAAACACCTCCGGCCGGTCATCGAGACTTTCCGCCCGCAGATCGTGCACAGCCATCACCTCTGGATCCTCTCGTCGATGCTCAAAGATATCGCGCCTCATACAAAAATCGTGAGCCAGTGTCACGCCACTGGATTTCGCCAGATGGAGCTGTGTCCGAACATGGCCGATGAGGTTCGCAGTGGTATAAAACGCAATGATGCCTTCGTCGTTTTACATCGTGATCATCAACAGCGGGTGTGCCGGGAACTCGCTATCGAGCCTTCACGAGTTCATATCGCCGGCGCGGGCTATCGAGACGATATCTTTCACGTCCGCGGTCGCCGTCCCACTGCCCATCCCTCGGTGCTTTATGTCGGCAAATACAGTGCCTCAAAGGGCCTGCCACAACTGCTCGACGCCGTCGCACGCTTAGGTGAAGTCTTCCCGGACCTCGTACTTGAGGTTGCTGGCAGCGGCAGCGGAGATGAAGCCTTCGCC
>PJEL010002039.1_pt1 | contig 19138 bp, 20 predicted proteins | sample 1853271 | NCBI WGS metagenome assembly PJEL01 (sample SAMN08108733, study PRJNA415343) | Invertebrate metagenome, whole genome shotgun sequencing project. | host: Globobulimina | place: Sweden: Gullmar Fjord | collected 2015-08
TACCAATTGTACGCCGTCCAGATCTTGTCATTGACAAACTCGATGCTGAAACTTTCACTCTCGGGCAAGGAGATATGAGCCCCAGTTAACAATCTCGCCTTCTCAACAGCCGCCTCGAAAACCTGTGGAACTCTGTTTTGAGGGACAATAAAACCAGCTCTGAAAGCTTCGAAGCGTTCAGCTAACGAGCCTTTACCCGGCAATAGCCCAGCCAGCTCCACCAGTACAGAATCAAAATACTCCAGGCTTAACTTATTTGCCTGAGTGTCATATAGTCCCAAAGATTCAACATCAAAACTTCCCCTCTCTCCCTGAAGGTGGCGAATATAATAACCGACAGAATCGAGTTGTTTTCTAAGGAATTCTTGTCGCAATATGAGTTTATCGTCCACATGCTGCAACGTAATCGCATCTAAAGCGGTGAGCAGACTTTTCAGATCAATTTTCAGTGTTTCAAGCGGGGACAACTGACACTCTTTGCGCCACAACTCTGGGCCATAATAGGCGTCGACATAGAAAGGGTCGTGCATACCGACGGCTAGCACCAGCTTTACATAAGATTGTGCCAACTCATTGAGTCGTTCATTTTCTGATTGGGTAGCGGTAGGCAAGGTTAGTTCCATTCACATAGGGCAAAGAAACAATGCTACCACCTCGTATATTGTATGCAAGCGGTTAGGTTGGCATAATCTCACAAAGAGAATATCGACACCTTAAGGATTAAGAGAGAAGCTCTTTTGCACGCTGAAGAGAGGCGAGTTCATCGGTGTTATCAGTCATCGACAACACGCTTTCAATCTGCAGTGACAGTGACTCCCATAGAGGTTCTATCACGGACATCTCTTGGGTATTACTCCGCTCACGAGCCAGTTTCAGCAGGGCAGCAGATCCCACGACATCAATTTTCCCCAACATACCATCGGCAAGCGCGATACTCAGCTCAATCATAGCGGGTACACTGTGACCATATTTAATCGCCTCTCGTAAGTACAGTTCAGCTTGTGAGAGGTCGCAACCAAAAGCATTATCGTCATTCAACATAGATTGTGCGCGGGCCAGCATAGCATCTACCTGACCCTGCTCCGCAGCCTCGGCCATCCACTGCTCACTGGCAATCGCATCGGCATCGCAACCCTCGCCTCGAGCCAACATTAACGCTAAATGATACTGAGCATGGGGAAAGCCTGCTTGAGCCGCTTTAGCGATAAAATGCTTTGCCTTTTCAAGATCGCCGCGTTGATAAAAAAGAACCCCTAGATTGGCTATCGCTTCTGATTGTTCAAGATCTGCGGCCAGCTGAAGATAATGTAGGGCCTTATCCGAATCAAGTTTAATGCTCTCACCGCCTACCAGATAAAAATAGCCAAGCAGCGCCATGGCGTTCGCCACATTCGCCTCAGCGGCGGCCGCGATGGCTTGTTCACCGGCAGCAATATCTGCCTCACCGCTATAACCATGAATAAGGGCAACGCCTGATTCATAGAGCGCATCCATATTGTTAGTGGCGGCTTGAGTAAACCAATATTCGGCTTTTTTGAATGTACTGTCAGACAACTGGTCCGGAGATTCTTGCTCTTGCTCCAACTCGGCTAACGCCTGCTCCTGCTCTCGCTGCATCAAGGCTTTAGTCTTAAGCGACATGCCGACTAAGTATTGTGCCAGAGGATCTGACTCCATCACGGCTCGATAACAGAGATCCCGTCCGGCAAAAGAGTCGAACGCTTCAAAATGATATTCAGGAAGGGGGTTGGTGGTAACTTGAGTAAATAGAGACGCGACAAGATTCAGCAGTTTCTCTATCGATTTTTCACTTAACTCAAGTAACTGTTCAGAAGTCAGGTGATACTTTTCCGGATGTGCCCCACGGTTACCGTCACCTCGCAATTTGTGCAAAGTTCTGGTCGTACGAACGTTGATCACCCGCTTCCGGTTAAGCGTTTCGATTCTGTCGTACAGATTGGGGCTATCGAAGGTTATCCCTTTAGGCTTAGCCAACAACTCGGTTAACTTATGAGTAAAGCTGCGGATTTGAAGCAGGGCTTGGGTAGGGACATCCCGGACATAGCTTTTGGCTACGGCGTAATCATGACCCAGCTCAGCAGAAAACTGAGTAACGAATTCGACATCAGTAAGCACAACGGAAACTCCGGGAAATCGAGTTCCCGGGTTCTAAAACCCGGGAACGTCTTTAATGTTAAGCCTGCTCTTCCACTTTCGGGCGTGACACCATATATAAACGGAACAGCGCAACGTTGACGAAAAGCCCAATGAAGGCAATAAAGACTTCAACGATCAACTGAAGTGGGAAGCCAACCGCATCTTGTGCTAAAGAGGAAAGCATGCCACCTATCAAGGATAATGGGATATAAAGCATCAACACCAACAGGGTTTTGAATGCTATAGCACCACTGAACTTAAAGCTTCCCTTAATCGCTTCCAGAGGAGTTAATCGCTCGACAACCACCATGAAGTTTACGTAGGCCAATCTGGCGAAAATATAGATACTAATGACCAGTCCCACCAGCCATAACGGTCCGAAGGCAGCAAACATCATCACCGGAGCTAAAATAGCTAAACCAGAGAATACCCCCGCGAGCAGTAGTGGAGGTACGAAACTCAGACTCGTTTTAAGAATAAGAGCCGTATTCGCTTCATGACCTTGTGAACGTATCTCCATAAAGAGTGTTAAAGATGCGATCAACAGAGAGAACACCAGTAGCAACGCCATTACGGCCGCCATATGCAGCGCACCAAACTGAGGATTTTCCAAATCTGCGTTCGCCATCTCCATACCCAACCAAAGTTGAATACCTACCTGAACAAATAGAATAGGAACGGTGAGAGCAGCTAACTGACTAATATGATTGCGAAAGAAGTTATATGCTTCGGTAAATATCGCGGATAATGACATGCGCGTTTCCAATTAATAAATTAAATAAGACAATAAGGCCAATAGAATACCCAAATTTCATATTTTTTGCACAGAAGAAATGGACAATTGGTGAGCTGTCTAACGTAAAAAAGCTGCAATGTTTTTGTTAAAAAAGCTAGAATGCTCGTAATATTCGGATTTATTCACCACTGGAAGGCTAACAATGAAACTATCTGCTGTGACAGGCTTACTACTCGGCAGCCTAATGATGGGCTCACCTGCAACGGCAGGTTGGTTTGACGATCTAACGTCAAAGGAGGAGGTGAAACCTCAGGTAACACAAACCCAGAGCAGTGATCTCGTTGGCAGTGTGATGTCACAACTCGGACTCAATCAGTCGCAGGCGGAAGGGGGTCTGGGTAGCCTATTCTCTTTAGCCCAATCGACATTAGGTAGTGATGATTTCGGACCGATAGCCAGTGCGATTCCCAATATGGACAGCTTACTCTCTGCGGCTCCGGCTATCGATAGTGGTTCGGGGATTTCCGGACTCCTCTCTCAAGCCGGCGATCTGGGTGCTTCTTTGCAAGGTGGCGCTCAAATCTATGATGCCTTCGAAAAATTGGGGATCTCAAAGGAGCTGGCGGTTCCTATGATAGATGTTGTCAAAGGCTACTTAGATGCCAATGCGGGAAATGGCACCACAGATCTCTTGATAAAAGGGTTAGGTGCGATTCTTTAAGCTCAGTATCAGGGTTCACTTTTCGCCCCTCATATCGATGAAAAGTGAACTCTTACCTCTTCTACCACTCTAACCCTGTATGCTTCAATCTTTAGATTATTCACAGGTATTCCATTCATGATTGCGAAATTAAAAAAGTTTCTGAGTTCACACTCACAAGCCGTGACGCCGGAAGAGCAGGCTCGTCAGCTTAATTTGGCCGCAGTGAGCTTACTGTTGGAAGTGGTATTTGCCGACGAGACCTTGTCTACGGAGGAAGCTAAGCTCCTGCCAACATTGCTAACCTCAGCACTGTCGTTGACTCAAGCCGAGGCAGAAGAGTTGATCGATGAAGCGAAGAAGGTACAGGGGAACTCGATTTCACTCTATGAATTCACCCGTGAGATCAATCAGCAATGTAGTATTGAACAGAAGCAAAAACTGATCCTCGCCATGTGGAAACTGGCCTACGCCGATGGCCAGTTATGTCGCTATGAAAATCAGATCATTCGCCGCACATCGGCTCTGCTTCATCTGAAACACAGCGAGCTGATCCAGATGCGTAATCAGGCCATAGAGAGCCAGCGTTGATTTTTCACAACTTAGTTTGTCTGCGGTTTTATAAACTTCAACATATAGCGACTCGTCTTTCCTCTGATAGCCTTATCGAACACAGAGATAGTAAGCGGGTCTGCATCATTCTTAAGAAGATCGGCGCTATCGGTCAATACAAATCCTGCCTGAGTCATCTTGCTAATAACATGCTCTGATGATAATCGATGAAACTCCTGTGCCGTCTCTTTCCCTGCACCGGAAACGGCATCATGATCGATTACCGCAACAATTCCGCCCGGCTTAAGACTATGAAATAGATTGGCAACCAGTTTGTCATCATCAATCTCGGGCCAAGTTTCATCACGGTAATAGATATCATGAAAACCCAGAATATAAAAAACTCTGTCGAGAGAATCTGCCACAAAATTAAGATCGTTGGCCTCACTCAACAGGGGAGTGACATTCGGCAGCCTAGTGGCATAACTGCGTTCATCGAGATCTTCTTTCGCAAAAGGAAGGTAAGCCTGATTATTGTGAGCAATAACCTCCCCTTCTCCTCCGACAACATAAGAGAGAAGTTCGGAGTAATAACCACCTCCGGAGAAGAGATCTAAGACAGTTTGCCCTTGCTCAATCTCAAAGAAAGCCAACACCTCTCTGGGGTGTCGGGTCGCATCCCTTTTAATATCCCTATCTAAGCGAAATTCGGACTGAACCGCGAGACGATATACGTCGTAGATTAATGCTTGGCGAGCACATGATGCGGAACTCAAGGAGAAGACGAATAGCGTAAAGAAAATCCCTTTAATTAATTTCATTAGAGCTACCTTCAAAATATTAGCTTCAAAAGAATAACTTTCAAAAGAATAGCTCCAACCAATAGTTCATAGGTGAAGCATTTGTAAGAAATTAATTCGACAATCAAAGAAGAAAGACCACCCTGGTGAGAGGGTGGCAAACCCATTTGGAGGTTGGGTGCGACTCTAAAGTTTAAGAGTGAGGCAAATAAAATGGCGTCCTGCCCAAGTACATCCTTGTCGTACGGTGGAATAAATTGCTGAAGCAAGCCTGCTTAGTCGAGTGTTCGCCAGTCGACTCTTATTGGTGACTGGCATCAGCTTAATCAGGCCTGTTCAGGCCTAAGTTAGTGACAATTGCTGCAGGAATCCTTAGCCAATGCCTCCTCATGCACCACATGGCAGTCATTACACAACAAGGCGCCTTCATGTTTATTATGAACATCACTGTCCAGTTCCTTCAAGGGCCCGTGGCAAGAGGCACAGGCCTCATTTTCAAAGGCCCCGTCGTCCGAGGGGGCCCCGTTCTCATGGCAGGCTTCACACCCTGACATTTCGGCATGGGAATCAGCAATTCCCCCCGCAAATACCGCTCCAGACAAACTTAGTAGTATTGATAACCCCAAGGCTTTAAACATGGTGAACTCCCAATTAGATAGTTAAGCAACAGTCATTTGTCCGGTATAGAGAATAAAATTACGCAGCAGTAATACTCCAACCAGGCTACAACTGGCGGTGATAGCCACATAGGAGAACTTGCGCTTCGAAGAGGTCTTCATGAAGAGGTTGAATGCCAGTGGTAAACTTAGACCCAATACGACTATGCCCCCCCAGAATACCCAGCCCCAAAAACCTTCTCCGATAGCTGTTATGGCAGCGACTTTGCTCTGGCCCCCCGAGAGGATGAGTCCGGTGAAGAAGGTAAACAACAGCACCATCTCCACCAAGATGATCGGGATCTCTATATTGTGTATGAAATGCACCTCTTTGCCGTCGGGATCCCCCTTGAGCAACACGCCACCGAGCAGGGTTCCTGCGGCGCCGGAAGACAAGCCGGAGATCAAGAAGAGCAAGGGCAATACCGGATTATTCAACATAGGAAAGGTGGTCAGCGCAGAGAGCAGAAAGCCGGTGTAAGCCCCCAGAGAAAGCGCAAATATGGTCAAAAAGCCCGAAATGCTTGGCTCATGCTTAACCAAAGCATTCAGTAACCGGGTCACCAGAGGCCAACGCCCATTACACCAATTCAATACAGGCTCTTTAAATACACAGATTAACCAGGCAAAGAGGATCAGTTGATAAACCATCAATACGGCAACGCCGACAGACATCACGGAAGTGCCATTGTAAAAAACCAAGATCTTCCAAAAATCGAATGGCTTGGTGAGATCCAACACCAAGATCCCGAGTCCTGCGAAGACGGCCAAGGGAGCGATGAGACAAGCGGCCTGAATGAAACCGGATTTATACGCGTCTTTACCCAGCTTAAAATGCTTGAGCAATATGGCGAAAGATATTGCTCCGGCGGATACTCCTGCCAAAAAAAGATAGATGGCGATCGGCCAATGCCAAACTAGGCCATCAAAATGGAATGGACTCATAGCGTTATATCCCCTTCTTGTGATGCAATACGGAAAACTTTAGGCCGAGTGCCGAGTTCAGTCTTACTGCGATAATTGGGAGCCGACTTAAGTACTTTGACAATATTTGAGTCTGGGTCTTTCAAATCACCGAAGGTTAGCGCCTGGGTCGGACATGCTGACACGCATGCGGGCTGCTTCCCCTCTTTTAAGCGCGTCTCTTTGCAGAAATCACATTTATCGGCGGCATGGGTAACAGGATTAATGAAGCGCACCTGATAGGGACAGGCGGCGATACAATATTGGCAACCGACACACTTCCAGGAATCGACACTGACTATGCCCGTTTCCGGGTCTTTATAAGCGGCCCCGGTGGGGCAAACTTTGACGCATGGGGAATCTTCACATTGCTGGCAAGATTTACGCGTAAAACGAAAATATTGCTCCGGATATTCCCCATAGGGTCCTTCACGCTCAATCTCCAAGCGACTGACCCCCTCGGGTACCTGATTAACTTCCCGGCAGGCGATGGAGCAGGCATCACAGCCAATACATTTCGTTTCATCATGCACCAAGGCATATTTTTTTCCGTTAATTTCCACAGACTCAGTGGAACTCTTAGCAATCGTATAACCCGATGCGGCAACGACGACGGCACACGCGCTCTTAAGGAAGAGTCTTCTTGAGTTTTTCATTGGGTATCCTCCTGGTTATTTGGCACTATGGCAGCCGCTGCACAATTCGCTACGCTCGGGCGCTGTCACGCCTATGATAGGATCGACTTCAGGGTGTAGCTGATGGCAACTGGCACAATTAACCTTGTTGGAATGCACATCGTGGGTCCAATCGGCCTGACTCAGCGTTTCGACATCATGGCATTGAAGACATGCGGCAGTTTGAACGGCGCTTTTGGCGACAGAGTTAGTACCAAATCCGATAAGCTCGGATGCTTTCCTCGGATGGCCTGCCTTTTCGCCGTGGCAGTCTTGGCAGGTTAGATCCAATGCATCATTAGCATGAAGCCCAAACATTTTTCCGCTGCGCTTGTGGCACATGATGCATTGTTTATTCTGGTTTATTTTTAACTCCACTTTCCCAGCAGTCGCTGCAGGAGAGAAGGATCCCAGCACCAACATGAGTATTGAGGCCAGTAGTGGAGCGGCAAATCTATCAATTTTGGACATAAGGAGTCCTCACATAACGAGTGATACAGATTTCTAAGAAATTAGGAAAGGCGGTGCCGCAGTCGATGCTACGGCACTCAATTGGACTATGCGGCCAAGCCGTTTCTGATAAGACTTTCATCCCACTTTTGATTCTTGGCGAGGTGAATGACCTTAACCCCGACTTCGGCTAACGAATTATCGATAAATTCAGATTGCTCGGGAGAGTTATGCTCAGGGTCGGTGATCACCAGTTTTACCGATGATGATTCACTGTCGACCAGAACATAATCCAAATGACATCCTCTCAAATAGGAGTGGACATCGTCAGGCGTTTCCGCTTTGTCAATATCCAGTATGCTATCGAGACAGGTTCCATATAAAACATTGTATTTATCTTTAACGACCGTATTCAACTTATTAATAAACCCAACCGACTTAGGTTCCATTGGGTGACGGCTAAATTTTATTTTAGCTCCTACGGATTCCGTATCATTTGGTTTAAAAAACTTTATACAGGTCATGGTGAATGTCACTAGAACAAATGGCACCACAAGGAATAATACAAAGTACATAAAAGCATAACTTAAAACGAATGATGCATTCATAAACGCCTCCAAAACTACAGTTTAATTATTTGATTTCATTTTTAACGCTCAGCTAGTATTCGTATTAGCCATAATCAAAACCTTGATTCAAATCAAACAATCAAATTAATTGTTATTTTCATATTTAAATAACAAGACTAGCTTAAATTACCAAATTCAATAATTAACAAAAAAACAATTTCAATTGCTAACTTTTCATATTTCAGTATTTGGAATTTTAAAACAGAACATCAAGAACCAGTATCAACAAGTAAGATACAAATACGCTACAGTTGCGGCGCAAGGTGGTAACCAGAAGCCTTAGCGAAAACTATCCACATTAAAAACAGCTGGTTACAAAAGTATGTGGGATTTCACAGTTAAAACCTATATTTTTCCAGTCATTCAATATTGATATATTTAGTATCGAATATGTGAATAACCAAATTAGTGACTTAACAAACAGTTTTACAAAGCAACTTGAATAAAATGATATAATAAAATTCAAATTAGTTATTATGGAAAAGCAAACACCATTTAAAAGAGGCATTAATAATGAGGGATATAACTTTTAGTGACTTGGATTTATTGAGTTTAAATATACTGGTTAATCTCTATGAGAGTAAATCAGCAACTTCTGTATCTCACAAGTTAAACATTCCCGCGCCGAAAATAAGTCGATGCCTCAAGCATGCCAGAGAGCTCTTTGGCAATGAGCTATTTATCAGAAAAAAATATGGTCTGGTACCGAATGAATTCGCAGGAAAAATCTATCCCATTGCGAAGGAAATTGTAGAATGTTCGAAAAGCTTGCAAAAGCTACACTGTGAAAATAGCGTCGAACTAACTCACCATTTTGAAATTGCCTCACCAGATCTTATCTCCTACACATTCCCAAAGGTACTATTAACCTCTATTAGGAATGCAGGAAAAGATATGAGCTTTAATATCTCAACCTGCACAAGAAAATCAATAGATAGTATCGTCACCGGTGAAGTAGATATAGGATTGTGCTGCTGTAATATTATTGATGACATCAAGAATATAGATGAGAATCTCGAAGCCATACCATTAAAAAAACTGAATAAACTCTTTCTCATCTGTCACCATGAACATCCAATACTCAAGCAAGAGATCACCTTAGAATCTATTGCAGAGTATCCGTTTGTTAACGTGAATGTTGATGACACCAAACAAAAAAGGAGTCCATTTCAAGCGTATTGCGATGCAAACAACATCCAACTTAACACTGAGATGGATCTCAGCAGTCTATCCGGCATATTTGAATACCTGAGATCGACCCAAGCCGTCGCCTTGCTCCCCTACAGTTCGATATATAACATGATAAACAGTACCCATAACCTGCATGCTTGCCGGATTTCAGATGTCGAGTCAGAGAGACTCTATATGCAAATCAAGGTGCCAACTTTGTATCTGGTTTACAATAAAACCAAAGCAGAGCCTAATCTGCAATGGTTATCGACTCAAATTCAAGGCTTGGTCAACACCGCACTGCACTGATACTTGGCATTATTAATACTGGGGCTCGAACACTTAGCCATCTGTACTTGGCATCAATAGTGAGTGAACGAGTACTCACTATTTGGGGGCAAATATCGACACAGACCATACTGACTCGAGTTAAACACAGGTATGACACTCGCCGGTATCAGGCACCTTTCATCTAGCCAGGTTCGATTAGGGCTCTTAACTATCGACGGCCCGACGTTAGCTAGCGACGAGTGATTTAGCCTGTTCATATTCGTCTTGCATCAAGTCAAGTTTACGCTTCATTATTTCCGACAAAAGATGAGTAAATTCATGCTCATTAGAATGATGATATTGCAGGTAATAATAATCTTTTTGATGCTCTGCCGGCGCCAATTCTTTTTTAGCCTTAGCTAACTCAACATGACTGAATTCTGTGGCATCGATAAAGTCAGTATCGTCACGATTCTTAAAATTTTGATAGGCAAAAATGGATGCGGTACAACACACGTCATCGGATTTAACGATATGATCCAGCGCCATGTTGAGACTAGAGGTCTTTAAGGTTAGCTTTAATTCCTCACCTCGCAGCTTCACACTGGATTCGAACCAGTTAGGCTTCGAGCCCACCTGGCAGTAATTGATGAAAACCAGTCGATTCTCGAGAAGCCCTGAGTAGCTCAGGGGCTTTCGAAAAATGGGATGACCTTTCTTGGCGACGACGAACCGATAACGAACCTCCCCCAATTCAAGGTTTTCTATCATCTCGTGATAAATTGAATTGACTGTAATCGCATAGTCAAGCTTGCCCTGAGCAATCAGCTGGGAAACATTGTCACACCAGGACTGAACATTGACGACTACTTCCTGGTTCAAATGAACGCTGGCTTCCGATATTGCCTCCAAAAAAAATGCAGACATATGCTCCTGAACTGCGACATTCACGACACGTCTCGTATCCGGTTGACTCATAGCCACCAGGTCTATCTCTTCCAGTGTAGCGACTATCGATTTAGCCAGGGGATAGATTTTTTCGGCCATCAAATTTGGCTGTAAGCCATACTGCTTACGCACAAATAATTCATTCTGGATCACTTCACGGAGACAGCTCAAGGCGCGGCTGACTTTAGGCTGAGTTGTATTTAGCTTCTCAGCCACGACACTGCAATTTTTAAACTCAAATAAACCAATGAGAACTTTAAGTGTGAAATAATCTAATCTAGAGAGTTCCTTTCGCATTAGAAGACATCCATGAATATATGTGGATTAAATTTATCATTAAATAATCATACTTTCCGCTGCAGCAATCACATATATACATCTGTAGATAAATATTAAACCGAATACCAGTATTAGGTAAGCTAACAAACACCAATAGTGAGGATACAACCTGTTACACCTTTCATTGTTCCTAATAACCAACAACGAATACAAGAGCGCAACCCCTAAACAACAAAAAACACTTAACACGCCAAAACTCAATAACTTATAAAGAATCAGCGGACGGAGCGGCAAGGTCATTGAGGATAAGTCGGGGCTTTGGTTATCTACCAAAGCAGTATCTATGTTCGCAAGTTATATATTAGCTAAAAAATAGAATCAACAAGTACCAATTCTGAATTGATTGCGCACACAAATCTTAATAATGCAAACATTAATAAGAATTAAAATGTACGAACAGTAAAGATATAATAACGGCCATATATTATAAAGGCTCCGTAACAATATAAATCATGCTATAAAAGAAATTAATCTAAAGTACATTTATTTCAAATGATATTTATTCCTGTTTGGTGACTGTCTGCATTTATTCAACGTATTAATATCATCTGCCAACTTCCTCATCTGGCAAATGATCGGAAAAAGATAACATCAAGCCCCAGCTATAGCTGGGGCTTGATAGATTTATAGCAAGCTTAACCTGTTAAAACATAATATTTGGATCGATAATCAGGGCGCGATAGCTAGGCTCTGTCTTAGCCATAGAGTTGATGGTCATCTCAACTTTGACCTTACCCTTCTCGGTAACTTCGTTAATAAAGTGCTTCCCTGGCTCACCCGTAAACAGACCCGCCGATGCCGAGTACATGAAGAAGGTATCCTTGTCTTCACGCCATTCGATATTTGAAGTGATGGGTGAATACCACTCATATCCACGCTCTTTACCATATTCGAAGGTTTGTTGAACCGTCATCTTCTCTTCATCGATCTTATACTCGACACCACGACTATACTTCATCGTTGGCATCGCTGGCTGCTCAAAGTTACGACCATCACCGTTATCAAATGACACTAAGGTGCCACGACTGGTCAACCAAGAGGTATGTTGCGTCCATGGGAAGTCAAAGTTTGTCTCACACTCACCGGTATTGTTATTGCACTTAAGTGGTTTGCCTTTGGCATTCACTGGAGTCAGCACCTTGTCAGAGAGATCGCCCCAACCTTTGTTGGCGGCCAGAATCCACTTAACTTCATGATCACGACCGACCTTTACCGTTCCCTGATGGCGCAGTGACAGAATAATCGAATCATCTTTCTCGTCATAGTCGATTGAGTTCACGTGTGCCCAGTTACGTCCGGCCGCAACGCCAGGCAGATCTCCGAATGGCGCATCAGGCTCCAGTTTTGCAGTCTCTCCGGCATGAGATTCATCGACATTCAGACATACGGCTCCTGCATCTAAACCTTTAAGCAGATCGTCTCGCATATTGTCGAAAATCTTATTCAGGTCCCAGACCTCCACGACCTTACCGTTGCGATCGACTTCGATGATGTGATCGCGCACAGTATCGACCCGCTTACCGTCTTTACGCAGGTAATCCTCTTTAGCGACACGCAGCAGATAGTTGCCGTTTGGCATCTCTTTCATCGCATGACTGAAGCCATTAAAGCCTCGCGGAATATCACGCTTAAACACTTTACGACCTAAGAGATCGTAGCGGGCATAATAGCTTTCAAATCCCCAATAAAGGTCGCCATTGTTAGCCTGATGGAAGCCCATGGCGATACCGGGATCATTTTCTTGATCGTAAACGGCGTCCCAATCCATAAACCAGCGCACTTCACCCTTAGTGTCGGTCACAAAAACCACCGGGTAGTTATCCCAGCCTGCGGTGTTTTCATCGGCACCTAAGTGATTGACCATATATAGACGATCTTTAAACTTCTTATCCACAGTAACCGGCTTTACCTCCGGGAAGGTTCTAACCTGGCCATCGAACAGTAAAGGCTTTAAGGGGCCGGTTTTAATCTTATATTTCTCACTGATCTTCTTACCATTTTTCACGTATTTGACGCTTACGGTATTCTCAAAGTCCGGATATAAACCAAACACAGGGATACCATTGTGAGTCGTGACCCCCTCCTTAGTCACCGGATAGTCGATAGCAACGCCGCCTTTCTTAGGCTCTACACGCACATGAACATCACTGATCTCAAAGCCATTGAGATCGATAAGCGCCGTCAACGGAGCGAAATCATACGGGTTAACCTTAACGATACCCAACTCCCCCTGGGTATTGACCGAAGTCAGATATTTATCCGCCCAATCATCACCTGCAAAGACAGGCTGAGCGCCGAGTCCCATTAATCCAATACTTAACGCTGCGACCAAAATAGATTTTTTCATTTTCATTCTCCCTCTCGATGGCTACCGAGATAATTAAAAGTTGTATTGCAATGAATAGAACACGCCGTCATGAAAACCCTCTTTCCCCATATTGTTTTCTGCATAGCGATAGGTCAGGGCTGCGGACATCTGCTCATGAAAATGCCAGCGCAAGATAGCCGAACCATTAAAACCAAAATCTTTGCCATCACCGGAGAGCTTCAAATAGAGGTCATCCCGGCCAAAAAAGTGCTCCTGCCACCAGACAAAGGAAAAATTCTGATCACCGATATCGAAGTCCTTCATCAGGGTGTAGATAAAATACCCCCCGTTGAATCCCCCCTTAAAATTGGAGTTGAAGTGCTTATAGTCCGCAGTGACTATGTGGCCTGCCAGCGCCAGCTGAGCATACAAACCGTTATCGAACTGCTTGTCCCAGCTCACACCTAAGGTGGTATTGGTCTCAGACCAGACGGGTTTCTGCTTATTGAATACCTGGCCATACCAATTAAAATCACTGTCTCCCATATTGATCTGACCGACGATATTGATCTCAGATCCTATAGCCGCAGAGTCTTCGATATCTTCCAGCTTCACGTGGGCATACAGGTCGCCAAATGCACTTCCCGTAGCTCCCTTCATCTGTATAAAGCTGTTCTCGCTCTTGCCCTCACCAAAATAATCTTCAGCCTGTTGGCTCCAGTCCATCACCCCCGCTTCAACCGCCAGCATTCCAGCCTGTGAGGCCGGCGCAGCCGCAAGCAAACTCAGCGCTATCACATTACGCAAGTACTTCATCATCATTACCTTGAGGTTATTTTTATAAATTAACTCGATGCTTCTATAGCAGAATCGAGATTAGTGAGCCTTAACGCTTGAATGCCCTTGAGTGAGCCTGGAGAGCCAGCCAAACGTCACGGCGCTGAGTGCGATACCAAAGACCGAGTAGGCGATGATGCAATACTGCGCCATATTGAGTCCCAATAAACTCCAATCATCTTCACCGCAGATACCCGATGGTTGAAATTCATAGGGGAACCACTCATGCAGAGGTAAGCCCAGTGGGAATGTTGGTTCTGTAGAGCAAGCACCTCCACCGCCGCCTGCGGCAAAGAGGTCTCCACCACCCGCCATCACATCATCCATCGCATGTGATGCATCGTGCAGCATAGACAGGTCAATCGACCACATCATGCCTTGCACGACTCCATACCAGGCTAATGTCAGGCCTAGGACTTTCAGTAATACTTGATTAGGGTTTATGGCTATGATCAGACCAGCAAAGAGGATGCAGAACTGGCTGAATCGAATGTAGACACATATCTCACATGGGTCCATCTCAAGAAACCATTGGAAATATCCCATCGCCGAGCCGATAAGAAATGCGGCTGCGCCACTCATCAGGAGCCATATCCAACGTTGCTCTTGCCATTGCTGTAGCGTGTTTACAGGTGCAGTTTTAAGGTCCTGCCAACCTTGTGAAATAGCATTCATAACAGGACCTATTTTTCCAACAATTCAGCAGTCAATTCATCGAGCATTGTCATGCTGGTGATCGTTTTTGTGTTGATTAAATACTTACCATTAACCACGATAGCCGGAATGCCTCTCACTTTGGCCACGGCCACCCCCTGATCCCATTTAGTCAGTAACGCTCTCACCTCTGATGTATCTTTGTGGGCAGAAAAAGTCACACTATCGATTTTTGCGGCTGTCAAACCAAAGGAGATCGCATCTTCGGCCGAGCTAAACTTTTTCTTATCGTCATGAATGTGTTTGTAGTAAGCCATCTTGGCCGTTTTGTACTGCTTATCGCCCAATACCTTAGCCACCGCTATAACCGTCGCCTTCTCTTTCCCGAAAGGGGGCTTAGTCGTGATGTGATAGGAATCGAAGCTCACTCCATCCGGCAGGTTTTTAACAAATCCAGGTATGACTGCTTTTTCATATTTGTAACAGAACGGGCAGTTAACCGAGTAAACTTTGGTCACTTGATTAGGTGCATTGAACGCCGCCTCACCCAAGTCAACATAATGCTCACCTTGAGTGAAACTGGCTGCCGAAGCACCAAACGAAAGCAGGATAGCCGCAGTAGAAAGAAGTTTTATCATTTTAATCCCCTTGATATTAATAGCGCTAAATAACTATTTCAGAACTTGAGTAAATTGTATGGTCAGAGAGGTTTTATTAATGTGATTATTCGAAGTTAAAATAAGGGGAATATTTTCACCAATGTTAAATTAAATGTGACCTGGATCCATTCAAACTACAATTCATACCAAACCATGACGAGTATGAGTAACAGTTCACGAAATAAAGTATTCATATAATCTATAGTAAAAATACAATGACATTTGCTGACCAAATTAATGGCCAACAGAACAAGTTTAAAAAGACAACGAATTTCAGCAATATTAGATTCAGCGGAAAAAGCCATAGTTGAGAATGGACTTTTCTCCCTTAGCTTACTGGAACTCGCCAGGCAGTCAGGGTGTTCGGTGAACACCCTCTATAATTATTTTTCCAATAGGGAAGATATTGCTGTGAGTCTATTTAACCGCTATATCGGAAAGTGGGGAGTTCAGGCCACCCGGGAGATAAGCCAGCATAGATGCAGTTTCGCCGAACGCTTTATCGCAATGCAGATGATCTGGGTATATCGTCAACATAAGGATATTGATGAAGGTGGAATACAGTTCCTGGCCGCAATCCCCTGCGTATGGAAGCACGCATCCCATCAGAGGATCTCGACAACCAGACAGCTCTTGGATACCTGGTTTACCCTAAACAGAGAATTCTTAATGATGGCAAGAGAGCAGGGTGAGTTAGCGGCATCAGATGCTCAGATTGATGAGTGCTTGCTTATGGTATCAATCACCGAAAGAGGATTTTCTTTATTAGCTAATAATTATTTATTTCGAGAAAACATAATAAGCATGCCACTTAGAAAAATATTTGACTCGATGAATGAGGAGTTAGAACAGTTAGAATGGAAAACAGCTGTTAGCGATGAAAGCTTTAATCGTGTATTAGAGTTAGTGACATGTGTAAATGAACAACTTTCCGATCACCACATTGACAACCTTATATATGATATCGAAGACAAATAATCGAATAATAAGCGTATTCCTTCTGTGTGAGCATATGATTTATCGCCCCATATTACTCTGCTGACCACGTCTTTGCAGATACAAGCGATCCAATTGAGATGATGCTATAAGCACCTGTTTTAATTTATTTCTAAGTTCAAGATGCTCCTCTGATTGAGGCTCGTTAACTTGTTCAGATACGAGGTCAGGCTCAAGTTGCGCCGCATAATGTTGGGTTAAGCGCAGAATAAGATGCTCGGCCTGATTTAAAGAGCCATGCTGAACCTCTTTGATAAACAGCAGATGAAAGCCATCGAATAACACGGACAACACCAGTTCAGTGTCGAGTGAGGTAACAGTAAAACGCTCGTCACTCTCCCGATAGCTCAATGCCGCAATAAGGTTAACGACGCTAGTCATATTGGTGGCCCCACTGAATAGCGCGCACACCTCGGCATCCTGACTTAAATAGCCTTGCAACAGATAGGCAAACTCAGCTTTTGTATGTTGCTGTCCCAATGCCTTAATTACGCTCATCTCTGCTCCCCCTATCGATGTAAGCGAACCGGCATAGGGATAAGCCGAAACACTTCAGCCAATACCTTTTGAAAATCCAGTGCCAGATGAGCAATGCCTAAATAAAAATCGGTTTGAGAATGCTCAATAGCCAGCTCGAAACAGCGCTGTGACCATGGCAACATATGCTGTTGCAGTAGCACGCTTAAGGTTCGACGGACGGACTCATCATCAGGATTGACAGCGAGCTGCCCCAAGAGTTGATCGATAACGGCAAAGTACAGGGCGATATGATCCAAGGGTTGATGATATTCCAGATCAAAGCTAATGCCATTCTGCTTATAAAACGCCATTAGCTCTACCGTCGACTTGTCGTTTAGCAACTGCTGCTCACCAAGGTAGACCGATCCCCACGGCATTGCCGTTGGCTCACCAGGACCAAAGAATAGTTGACCATAATCCAGTTTTAGCTCATCAAGCTGCATAACTGACCACTGAGACAGGTAAGCTGCAAGTGCGTTTCGTCCGGCTTGATTATCCGATGATGAACCAAACTCAGGCCAAGTTACTGCCACACAGTGCTCTTTGAAGCCTTGCACCATTTCAGCCGTCGGATAGTTAAGCAGGACATTATGTAAAATCCGCGCAATTCCCTGACCGGCTTCAAAATCAAATTTGTTATCTGATGACATATAAATCTCAGTTTAAAGGCGCCCTTAGGCGCCTGACACATAAATTGGAAAAATTAAACTTCTGATAAGTTTAAGATCTTCCCTTCGCCACCCGATGCAGGCTGACCATTCCTGTTCGCTTTAATGATCAAGTTTGGCGAGGTAATACCCGGTGATGGTAGCGGAGCAATATGACCGTCACCATCGCCATATTTAGCGCGTAGGTTATCCATGGTATCGAAGTCCAATGCACGTAGCGGGCAAGACTCGACACATACAGGCTTACGACCTTCTGCGATCCGCTCGAAGCAACCATCGCACTTAGTCATCACCTTACGTTCGCGATCAATTTGCGGCGCATCATAGGGGCAAGCACGAGCACAGCTCTCACACCCGATACACAGCTCTGATGCCACGTGAACCAAACCATCTTCGCGACGCTTATGCATCGCACCTGTAGGGCATGCTTTAACACATACCGGCTCAGAGCAATGGTTACAGCCAATAGACATGTAATAAGCAAATACATTTTGCTCAAAACAGCCATTGTTACCCTTAGTCCATTCTCCGCCACCATACTCATACACGCGGCGCCAAGTTACGCCCTCAAGTGCAGGTAAAGCGTTACCCTCTGGATTGCTATTGTTACGAATTTCGTTGCTTTGACGGTCTTTGCAAGACACGTGACATGCTTTACAGCCACTACACTTAGTGCTGTCTACATAAAAACCATATTGAGTTGATTGAGTCATAATTAACTAGTCTCTTAAATCTTTTTAATGGCAACACGGTTAGTGTGCTGTGGATTGCCTTTAGCAACAGGGCTTGGCTGATAGCGAGTTAGCGTGTTGATCGCACCGCCTTCATCTATGATGTGACCCGTGCTACCAACTGTGTTACCAGGCTTAAACCAGGCACCCTGACCCAATGCAAACACACCAGGTGCGACACGTGGAGTGATGCGAACCTTGACGGCAATCGAACCACGCTCGTTATACATCTCAATCTTATCGCCAGCACTTAGACCGTTCTCTGCTGCATCCATTGGGTTAACCCAAACCGCATCTTCAACCGCTTCACGTAACCAAGGCACGTTGTGGTAACTCGAGTGAGTACGGCCCTTGGTGTGGTAACCCGCTAATTGAATGGGGTAATCGGTGCTGGTGTCTTCATCTTCATAACCATCCCAAGTCACGGTGTACTGAGGAATAGCGGTGATGGTGTCACCTTTAACTTTGGTCGGGTTGTCGACACTATTTTCTTGATCCCAGTTAGCCGCACGCCATGCAAGCTCGGCTGAGTAGATCTCAATCTTGCCACTTGGGGTCGACAGTGCTTTACCGCCCTTGATATAACCTTCCAAGGCAACATGGTTGTCGTTCATGTTTTTACGGAAGAAGCCAATCTCTTGTGCTTCTTTGTAAGTCGCCGGGAAGGCTGGCACGACGCCTAAGTTAGTGCTGCTGTCTTTGGTCTTCTGGTATAACTCTTC
>PJEL010002040.1_pt1 | contig 19119 bp, 18 predicted proteins | sample 1853271 | NCBI WGS metagenome assembly PJEL01 (sample SAMN08108733, study PRJNA415343) | Invertebrate metagenome, whole genome shotgun sequencing project. | host: Globobulimina | place: Sweden: Gullmar Fjord | collected 2015-08
GGCTTTTTACCGCGCTTCTCATTAATTAAACCATTTAAGAATATCGCCAATTGTGTGTCATAAAGAGCAACAAAATCACTATCGTTATCTTTTTTTAGCCATTGACTGATCTGTTCACGTGTTACAACCACATCAGCAGAAGCAAAAAGAGCCACCATTTGTTTGTCATTGAAATTGAAGGTGTAGCGCAAGCGGCGCATAACATCATTATTGTTCACAGTAATATCCAATATAAAAGCATAAGATCGTCATTATACACACTAAGCTTATGCGCTAATACCTCTGCTAATGAAATACTTGATGGCTAAAAGGCATATGTTTTCCTGAAGTCATTAGGGTATGAAAACCATCTTGGTTAACACAAAGCAATGTTTCATGGTCACCAGCTTCAAGGTATACCTCTGGCAGTTTATCTAACTCTTCATCACAGACCATATTGAGATGGTATGCTTCAGGCGCAGGGGGAATCGCTCCTTGATTACAGTCAGAAAACAACTGATAGACTTCTTGCTCTTTCATTAGACGATATTGCCCATGTAAGCTTTCATTAATTGCTGTAATGCTTATTTTATGAGCCGCCGGTAGTATTGCCATTAATTTACGATCTTCATGGTTTTTAAGTAATACAACTTTCGCTATTTGTTTTAATGAGATATTTGCCGTTATAGCGGTTCCAATAGAACTATTAGAATGAAAATGTGCAACTTCTTGATAGGGGATATTTTTTTCAATTAAATAGCGTGTAAGCCTAGTTGAAGTATTCATATTAACCTCGGTAACGATTGATACTCATTATTCAGTATAGTCAAGAAGCCAAAATACCTGTATTAACTAAGTCTAAGTTACCATTTTACACGCTAATTTTTTACCATTAAAAAACGGGCTCTAAGCCCGCTTTTTAAATTACTTAATTATGGTTACCTAATTAGCCACCACATTTTTTACTTTTTTCTTTCGTTTTTCCTTCGCCGCACTTGCCTTCGCCACATTTACCTTTTTTGGCTGACTTCATTTTACCTTCGCCACACTTCCCTTCTCCGCATTTACCTTTCTTGGCAGACTTCATTTTGCCTTCGCCACATTTTCCTTCACCACATTTACCTTTTTTGGCTGACTTCATTTTGCCTTCGCCACATTTCCCTTCACCACATTTACCTTTTTTGGCGTCTTTCGATTTACCTTCACCGCACTTTCCGTCCTCGTGATCAGCAACGATGGTTACCAGCTGGTTCGAAGCAAATGGGTTTGTTTCTGCTTTGGCTATATTACTACCTAAAAGACCAAAAGCTAATAATCCCACTACGGCTGCGATTGTTGATTGCTTAACTATATTCATGATGTATTTCCTTTTATCTGTGCTTATTTGTATGGATCTCATTATTATCGAGATTTAGTTATATGACTTGCTATACCAAGTCTATTAAGTTATCTCCCACTCAGCGAGAATTAAAGGGCTTAGAGGCAAGGCTTTGATTGTAGAGAATGGTTACTCCCTTGTCAAAATCAATAACGCAGCATATAAACCCTTTAAACTCGCCCTTCGGGAGCTTGCTCAATGCCCACTAACGGCGTTAAATTAATTTGGTTTAGAATGACTAAACCTAAATAAATTCGCCTTGTTATTGAACATTGAGCATAGCCCTGAGTTGTGAACAAATTTATTAGAATTGGTATTAAATAGACCTGCAAGTATTAACAAAAATTTCATAAACAGTAATTTTTTGCAAAAAAAACCAGCATCATCTTTAAAAGACATGCTGGTTTCTGCTGTTATATCAATTAACCGCGGTATTAGCGAGAATTAAATAGTAACGTTTTTACGTTTTGCTGTATCTTCAATAAAGCCTTTCCAGCCCTTAGCAGATCTACGTGCGCTAGGGTCTTTCATTGCTTTTTGAATCGCTGCGTATGCTTTCTTGTACTTCTCAAGGTAGAAATATGAAGTAGCAATACTCATATGAATTCGACCTTGGTTAGCTACACCTAACTCAATAGCTTTATTGAAAGCGACAATTGCTTTAGCAAATTGCTCATCCTGTTTTAACAACATACCTTGTTTACGATAATGCTTTGCATTACTTGTCATTTTGGCTAATTCACCATAATAACTAGCTGCTTTACCAATATGTTGTGCAGAGTGCCAAGCATTAGCTAAAGTAGCGATATTTTTATCGTCACGTTTAACTTCACCTGAAGCAATATGTTTCTCTAACAATCTAGCAGCCTTAAAAGGTGCATCAGATTGTGAATATAAACTTGCTAAGGTTTTTAACTGACCTTCTTTAGTCAAGTGACCAAGCTTGTAGGCTAAATCAAGCGTTTGAACTGCTTTAGCGTAATTTTCCACTAACAAATAAAACATTGGTAATTGTGTCCACCATTGTTTATTTTCAGGAAAAAGCTGAATAACCGTCTCTAATACTTCTATAGCTTCTTTATACTTTTTACGTTCGTAATAAGATTGCAGCTTTAAAATATATGGGTTTTGATTAGGCTTATCACCAAAAGCAGCAATAGCTTTATCCGCAGGTTCAATAACTTTATCCATTTGCTTTAATGAGTAATACGCATTTGCAATTTTGATATAAGTTTGACCGTCGCTTTCACCAGAGAAGTCCATCCAAGCATAATAAGTTTTCAACGCGCCTTTATAGTCTTTGGTTTGCATTTGCATGTCGCCCAATAACTTTAAAGACTCACTGTGATCACCTTCATTTAATAGATCCGGCTCGGTAGCTAGTTTAAGATAATCAATGGACTTTTGCTCATTATCACCTAACTGAGCGTACATAACGGCGATCATGCGCGCTACGTAAGCTTTGTCATAGGCTTTTGAGGCTTCAATATCCAATAAAATATCTAAAGCACCCTTGACGTCATCAGCACTATAAGCTTCAAAAGCTTTCTGTACTTTCTTACCTACACGAGGACCAACCAACTGAGTCTTACGCTTCTTTTTCTCTGTTTTTTCTGCACCAGCAGCTTCTGCATAATTTGCAAAAGGGGCTTGTGCAACAAGTAAAGATGCAACAACAACCAGAGAAGTTGATAATTTTTTAAGTTTTAAGTTTTTAAACACTAATTTATTAAACATAACTATTAACCTCCCATTTTGAAGTCAAGTTGAACAGTTAAACCTGGACGACGTTGAGCTTTACCTTCAACAACTTTAGGCTTGTATTTCCACTTTCTAAGTGCACGTCTAGCTTCTTTGTCAAACACACGCTTAGGTTTAGCTTCTATAACTTTAACATCTTCAACACCACCTACTTCGTTGATAGTGAAAGAAAGAATAACATAACCTTCTTTACCATCACGAGCTGCTTGAATCGGATACTTAGGCTCGATACGTACGATCGGCGTAGCATCACCATCTCGTCCCATGCCTGCACCAGGTGCAGACAAACCAGTAGAGGCTCCAGACATTTGCACACCTTGCATATTGAAGCTTAAGCCACCAGTATCATTGCTAGCTTCTGGTTCAGGAGCTTGCTGTTTTGGCGGAGCTTTTGGCGGCGGCGGTGGCGGCGGCGGTACACGTCGACGCTGTTCTGCTGCAGACTTTGGCGGCGTAGTATTAACTTCTACGATTATATTTTCTAATTGCTCTTCTTTGTTTCGATCACCTGATGATACAAGAAAAGCCATAAAAGCAAATAAGCCAAAGGTAACTACAGCGCCTAGTAGTATTGATACTAAAAAGCGAACCATATTCTACCCCTTAGCAGCCGCGATAGAAATTCGGTCTATGCCAGCCTCTTTAATTGCATCCATTACTTTAACAACAATGCCATGTTTAGCATCTTTGTCTGCTTGGATGATTACAACATCAGTAGGTTGCTCAGCAAGTAATTTTTCAATTCTTGCACCAACACGTTCAATGTCTACTCGACCTTTATCTAACCAAATTTCACCGTTATCTTTAATTGCAATAAAGATATTGGCGTTCTTTTGCTTACTTTGGTTAGCTGCTTTAGGTTTATTTACTTCAATACCAGCTTCTTTAACAAATGAAGTGGTTACGATGAAGAAGATCAGCATGATAAATACGATGTCGAGCATCGGTGTCATATCAATTACTGCTTCTTCGTCCTCACGAATACGTTTACGTGCCATGAAATTATCTCTCTAGTGATGAGGTAAACTGTCAACCAGTTTAGCCTTTGCTAGTTTAACTTTAGCGTCTAGTCTTGAACTAAAAAACACACCTGATAACGCTGCTACCATACCCGCCATTGTCGGAATAGTTGCTTGCGATATACCAGCGGCCATTAGACGCGGATTACCTGTACCTTGCTGAGCCATTACTTCGAATACGCCTATCATACCTGTTACTGTTCCCAGTAAGCCGATAAGAGGACACATTGCCACTAAGGTTCTAATGGTAATCATACGTTGTTCTAGTTGCTCGTCTGCTTCGGAGATCCAAGTCTCTCTAATTCGATGTGCATACCAAGAAGTAGTATCTTGGCGTGCATCCCAGCGAGAGATGATATCATCTCTCATCGCTGGGTAGACAGATGACAAGAACCAAAATCGCTCTATCATCAGTATCCACATTAAAAAGAGTGCGAAGGCAACAGCATAAAGAACGTTACCACCTGTCGCAACAAAACCCCTGACAGATTCCCAAAGCTCTATCAGGAATAACATTATTTAGACCCCTTCTCTGCGATAGCAGCAATTAAACCAGCACTTTGCTCATCTAATTTTTGTAACACTGACTTACTCTTACCAGCAACAATTGAGTGGATAAGAATAAGTGGTAATGCACAAATCAAACCTAATGCAGTTGTTACAAGTGCAAGAGAGATGTTACCCGCCATAATTTTCGGGTCACCGGTACCAAACAACATAATCGTTTGGAACGTCATAATCATACCGATTACAGTACCTAATAGACCCATAAGTGGGGCAATAGCAGCAAACATTTTGATTAGATTAACACCACGGTCTACTTTTGGCGTTTCACGAAGTATCGCTTCATCGAGTTTCAACTCTAACGTTTCAGCATCTGCTGATTGGTTATCATAGAAAACTTTAAGTAAACGACCAAGTGGGTTGTTTTCATTTGGTTTATCAAGATTTTTCTCTTGAGCTTTAATTTTGCTGCTCATGCCACCTAAAACGATCATACGTTCAAGGGCAATTAAAAGACCAACAATTAACAATACAGTGATTGCATAACCAACTTCTTTACCTTCATGGAAAAATTGTTCAAGTGTTTTCTTACGAGTCTCTAAAGACAAGATAGCACCACGTGAAGGATCCACAAATACAGGATTAAAACCAGAAGTTTGTCCAGAGAAGTTCACTGCAGTCTCACTGATATAGCCTGCCGGTTGTTTCGGTAAAGGTTGAACTTGACCTACTTCATCGTTATATCTTAAGTAACCGTTAGAAGAAACTAGGTTAAAAGTACCTAAACGAGTAATAGTTTCAGTAGACTTAGTGCCATCTAGGTTAGTTATATCAGTAGTAAACTGTGAAACTTTACCTGATTCAGTCATTTCTGTTTGCAAAGCAAACCATAACTCTTCAAGGTCATGCAAACCTGGGATTTCTTTAGAGTTAGCAATGCGGTTTAACGCTTCACCACGACCAGGAAATTCAGCACTTACAATTGAAGTACTGATTTGACCAAATGAATTAGCTGCTGCAGCACGTGAAACACCAAACATTTCACCTAAAGTGCCTGTTGCATTATCTAATTCAACGGCTTTTTGCGACAACGTAATTTCATTTGCAGCATATTCTTTAGTTAAGCGTTTATTTCGAGCTTCTTGGTTAGCAAGTTCTTTTTCAGCTTTGTTTAAAAGTGCTTTTTTATCAGCTCTAGCAGATAAAAATTCAGCTTCACGCTTTTTATCAAGTTTAGCTTCTGACACACGATCAGCTTTTACTTGTTTAAGTAAATCATCTAATGTGTTTGCTTGAGTCGTTGCTATAAAGCCAGTCGTTAACGACGCAGATAGCAATACAAAATTAATAACTTTTTTCATTATTTTGCCCCTGCTGCAAATACTGGTAATTTAGCTAAATCCATTGGAATTTGTTTACGTGCCATTTGAATAGCACTAGAGATAGGTTTTATATATTCATCACCTAATTCTTCCCATGCACGTGTTTCGTTGTTCCATAACCAAGAATGCTTTGCATCAAGTGATTGCGCAACGAAAGCGATACGTCCCATGTGAACGAAATCAGCAGTTAATGTACGACCACCTAGATCGATTTCGGCTTGGTACGCATCAAATACAGAGCCGTAACCCGCTTCAATCTCATAAGCTTCAAGTACTAATCGGAATTGCTCAGAAACAGTAACATTTGAATCATTCATTACAGCACGAAGATTAGCAACACGCTCTTGACGACGTTCAATGTTCATTGGAACATCTAATTCAATAAATTTTTCAAGAGAGTCAATCATCTTGTACATTAATGGTACAACACCCTGCTTGATTTCATCAATGCCATCAATTTGCTTTTGTAAAGAAACTAAGTTGGCATTTTGATCGTCAACCATACGTTGCACGTGGTCGTTATAACCGCGTAATACGTCAGCTTCATCTACAGTGTTTACATACTCACCAAGAAGATCTTGAGTCTGCTCGTAAATGCTGTTGATTTTAGCTTGCGACTTTGCAGATTGCTTGAAGATTTTCGCTTCAGCTTTTTGAAGGTCTGTTAATGCATCTGCAGCAGCGATATTGCTACCTGCTAGTGCTAGTGCGCCAACCATCGCTGTCGCGATGAGGCTTTTCTTACTTACTTTGGACATAGTTCCCAACCATTGCTATTTTAATCTTGATAACAAGATATTTGTTACCGCGAATATAAAAGTCTGTCGTTTTTTAAATTTAACTTTTTTATGAATACAACTGAGCAATAATCCCAAATGACAGCAATGCTGTCAAGGCGAGACTTTAAAATACGGTGTTTTACATTAATCACTAAATCAGAAGTTAATGTAAAACTGTATCGTTTTGCTAACAAAATTACTCAAATTACGTTTGTAACATGAGGGACAATAAATTTTGCAGATGTATGTTTTACTAACATCTTCGTAGTAAGTCAAATTTATTTGAATAAAACAGCCTGAAATTGATTGCTTTTTATGCTTTTAAACGAAAAACATAGCTTGTGTGGCATTAAAATGAAGATTTATGCGGATTGGATTCATGAAGATAAACTTGGGGACTGAGCCTAAGCTATCCTCACAAATTAACTCAAAAGACCTGTAGGTTAAAATATATAAAGCACAAAGGAACATTCATGTTGGTTGTTGTTCAAATCTATCGCCAAACAAAACTAATCGAGTAAACACCATGAACATTAGCCATATACTGAACAAAACCTTGTCTTTTGTCATTCTCTATATGCACTGTAGAAGAAACCAATCACTTGCCGTATGGTTGGCAGCCTTATAGAAGGCAATGCGGCAAACATTACTTGCATAGGCCGAGAAATAAATCATTTGTCAAAAATGAAACACTATATTAAGCATGCTGATGGGTTACCCTCAAATACTCACTTACAAAGTGAGGCAAAAGATATTTATCAAACCTTAGCTAAATTGACGTTAACTCAATGCCAACGTCCCATCATTTTAATCGACTGGTCTGCTTTAGATGAATATAAACGTCACTTTTTAATAAGAGCTACGCTTGCCACATATGGCCGAGAGCACTGTATTTAAAAGAAGTCCATCCAATTAAAACAAAAAAAACCAGCAACTCATTTAGCCTTTTAGCTCATCTGGAAGAAATATTACCTAATTGTAGTCAACCAGTCTTTGTCACCGATTCAGGATTTATGCCCCCTTAGTTTCGAACAGTTTTAGCTAGAGACTAGGATTTAGTTGGTAGTGTTAGACTTCCTAATTTCTATTCAACAGATAATAAGCGCTGACAAAGCATCACTCAGTTATACAAAAAAGCTCCCACTTGTCCTAAGCTCTTTACAGGTAGTGTTTCGAGGAGTAATCCTCTTAGTTATCAGCTCGTTAATTACAAAAAACACTCTAAAAGAAGAAAGGCATTAAATAGCTCTGTAAAGCCTAAACAATTGAGGCATGCGAAAGTACATATTAAATCAACAAGAGGCCCTTGGTTACTCACAACATCATTACCTCAAGGTAATCAGTTAGAAAAAAGTTTAGTAAAGCATACCTTTGAGAATGCGGATAGGGAGGCATTTAGAGATATAAAAGTCGTCAATATGGTCTTGGATTAGAACATCATAAAACTAAACAAGTTGATCGGTTATCAATACTTATTTTTTAACGACAATATCAAACGAACTCAATCAAAATAAGTAACGTATTATCAATGCACTTTACTGGTCGCTGAGTGGCAACAGATAAGCACTTTACATTAGGAATATAAAACTGCTTAATTGCAATTAAGCAGTTTCAAATGAGTAATTATGCGCTGATTAGTGAACTTCTTTAAACTTTGTTGGGATAACTCAGTAAAAAATAATCAGAGCATACTGAAGTATGCCCTGCGGTAATTAATATAGTACTCTAAGCTTTACACTCTACATTACTTGTTTTCCACACAGCAGGTGTCCAATATGCGCCAGATTTATACTTTGAACGATTCTTACGAATATACTTTGCACCTAACGAATATTTTTTATTCGCTTCAACATCAAACTCTATAACATGGAAGTTTTTTGCTTCTCCACGGCGGCGAGTTAACGACTCTTCATTAATATGCTCTTGTACTCGGATTATGTGCTTGCCCGGTGATAAGTTAAAACTTCTAGCTTGGCTACTGACATTATGGCCATCAATTGAGCCAATGCTTGCATAATGCATATTACGAGTTGACGGTGGTTTATTATAAAGTACGATTTCTCCACAACCTTGCTTAGCCTGTGATTGTTTTGCTTTTTCTTCTCCGGCTAAATTACCTTCTGCTGAAACTGCAAAAGCCATAGTCATTGCCAAAATTGTAGATAAAGTTAGTGTCTTTTTCATGTGTTATTTCCTTATGTTATTTTATCCCTAAATATTAACCACAGTTGCGCTGTTTAAAAAGCCAGCAACTGTAAGTAAATATTACCTATTGAAACATTTAACATCAAGTACAAAACAATTGACACTTACTATTGTTTTACTGCCGATAGTCTCAAGGCTATTTTTCCCACTTCATCAGTCACATTTTTAAGGTTTATTTTAGATAGGCCATTGGCTTCAAAAAGCACTTCTACCGTAGACAGTTGCTCATTAGTTAAGGCGGAAGAGATCATCGCCGACAATCGAGCTTTGTGATTTATCATATCAACTTTAAATAAGTTCAGTACTTGTTGCTTATCGCTAATTTGAGCGCTTAATAAATATTTCAAAAAGCCTAAAAAATCGCTTTCTTGAAATGCTTTACTATAAGTATTTGCAACATTACCTATGGAGTCGTTAAGTTGATGCCGACATATTTCAGCTTTTTTGGAGGCCTCAATAAAATTATTTTGCTGCTCAGTCGTTAGTTTTTGACAATTGGCTTCTCGTTGGTCAAGAGCAACAACTAAACCTTGCAGGTTATCAATCACATCATTTGAGCTTAACATTTGCGAAAGCATTGCTAATTCTTGGCCATTACTTTTGATCAACGTTGAATCATGGCAATGACAGACAAGCTCTATCTCGCCACCTGAAATAAGAACTCTAGCTGCTTCAGGAATAGACTTGCTTAGTTCACTATATTCAATGCCAAAGTTTGAGATGATATAATCAAAACTTTTATCTTCAAAAGGTAGCTTTTCAATATTCACCCCAAACTTTAAAGTTATAGAGTTTTGATCGGCAAAATCATCTTCGGCATCTATTTGTGCATAATCAACACCAGTGAAGTAAATAGTGTTTGTGTCGTTAAGGCTCTCCTTGGCTAACCTTAATAATGAGGCATTCCCTGTACACAGATCTAATACTCGGCTATCGCTATTCAATGAGCTGAAATATTTTTGCCATATGTCTTTTATAACTCCTTCATAACCACCCACAAAGGCACTGCCAAAAGAGGTTTTATGTCCTTGAGACCAATAGTCATTCCAATATTTACTACTACTATTCTTATTCATATACCCCTCTCAATATTTTCTTGAAACTACAAATAAACCACTAACAATTAGATTAAATAGCAGTAATCACCAAAAAACAGGTAAAAAAAAGACCCTTAAAGGGTCTTTTTTATTATTCCATTCTAACTAATTATTAGAAAGAAATTGAGTAACGTAAAGTGTATTCACGACCGTAGTTGTTGTATAAGTTTGGATCTTCATACTTACCGTCAGAAGATAATACTGGGTCTTCGTCAGTTAAGTTGTTGATACCAGCCATTATACGACCGTAGCTACCGATGTCATATGTATAGCTTAAGTTATGAATTAACCAAGAATCTAATGAACCAGTATCTTGATCTTCATAAGTGCTATCAGTGTAGTTCATGTTCCAAGCTACGCTGTGATCACCCATTGTGTATTTAGTAGTGATTACAGACTTAAGTTGTGGCTGACCAGCCCAACCTGCAGTATTAGTAGCAGAACCACCACCTTCAACTTCTACTAGGTAGTCGATGATGTAGCTGTTTGTCCAGTTTACACTGAAATCACCAAAACCAGTTTCAATAGCACCGTTAAACGCTAAATCAACACCAGTAATTTGCATTTTATCGCCATTACCGTAACCAGTACCAACTTCTAGAGCTTTACCTGGGTTACCTGGAGCACGAGTAACGTAGAAAGTATCAGTAGTTGCTAAAGTACCAGCATCAATACCAGACATTACGTTAGTGATAGAGCGACGTGCAATTACGTTGTCGATGTTTAAGTCGAAGTAATCAAGTTTAACACCAAAGTCATCTGTCATATCCCAAGCAACACCTAAGTTGATGTATTGAGACGTTTCAGGACCTAAGTCTTTGTTTGGACGAATGTAAGTATCGTACTGCTTCTCAGTACAATCTACATCAGCAACACCTTGACCAGCACAGTACGGGTAATCAGTACCTGAATCAGCACTGTATGTAGTAGCTGCGTATAAGCGATCAAGTTGTGGTGCACGGAAAGACTCAGAGTAAGATGCACGAACAACTACACTCTCAAGTGCTTGCCAGCGAACGTTGAATTTAGGAGAAACATTGCTACCAAAATCAGAGTAATCATCGTAACGAGCTGCAACGTTTACTTCGATGTCATCAGTAACTGGTAATGCTGCTTCATAGAACATTGCAAATACTTGACGGTCACCACCAGCTGAGTTACCAGCAGAGCCACCGATTTGACCAGCTTCAGATTGTGCATCATACACTTCTGAGAACTTAGTATCGAAGTACTCGATACCTACGTAGTGAGCTACTTCACCACCTGGTAGTTCGAAAATATCAAAACCCATACCAGCATTGTATTGATGGAAATCAGCTTTACCTTGAGTCAAGGTAGTAGCTTTCATGTTAGCAATACCTTCGTCAGATACTAAATCAATATCGTTTGCTTGGTTATAAGCAAGACCAGCATAGCTTAAGTAGTATTCACCAACAGATGAGTTATCTGCTTGGTTGTAATGGTAGTAAACTTCCCAAGTAGCGTTTAAGAAATCTAATTCACCACGTAAACCAGTTAAGAAATCTTGGTTGTAATCAGTTACGTTACCATCACGAGTACCTATACCAGCCCAACGGTAGTAACCCGTTGTAGTTTGGTAAGCGTAATCCGCATCATACGCACCAGTTTCTGGCAAGTAGATAGGGTTACCATCAGCATCTTCCATTGGAAGACCATCAGCATCTAGCTTAGGAATAGTACTTTCAATCGCTTCACCATCAGCATCGTAGCTGTAGTACTGTGCATTGCCGTCATTATCACTAAATTGTGGAGACCATGCGTTTTGTCCACCACCTTGACCAGCTGGATCTGCAAAACCTTTACCATCGCCAGAAACACCGTATGGGTTTTCAGCATTGTTGTAGCTCATGTTTCTCCATGGAGCTGCAGGTGGCGCATAACGACCAAATGATTTGTTTTGTGTAAACATTACACGACCAAACCATTCTACGTTTTCAGATAAATCGTAGTCAGCATCTACATAAACAGTGTTACGCTCTGTTGAAGCTTTGTTGTATGAAACATTACCGTATGCATACATACAGTAAGTTGAGCCAGCGCTCCAATCATCATCAGCAGCTACTTTCTTGAAAGTATCTTCGCCGTATTGAGCTGTTAATGCATCACAAGAAGTAGCAGCTTGAGCACTTGAGAAGTCAGGAGCTGCAACGTTAGCACCGTAGATACTCCAACCATCAGTTTCATTGTATGCTTGGATAGTACCGTCACCATCTAAGTCTCTCATCCAAGGAGCTGTGTATTCACGGTCTGCATCAGCAATACCGTCACGGCTTTGGTGATCTACTGCGAAAGTAACGCCACCTTTATCATTTTGCCAACCACCAACGATTGAGAATTCTTTTGAAGTTAAGCCACCATCGCGGTCACGACTACCACCACCGATGTTAAACTCTAAACCTTCATAGTTCTTTTTCATGATGATGTTAACAACACCAGCCATTGCATCTGAACCGTAAGTAGAAGAAGCACCATCTGTTAAGATTTCGATACGCTCAACAGCAGCCATTGGGATAGCGTTTAAGTTAGCAGAACCACCACCTAATGTAGGAGAACCTGGGAAACGTTTGCCGTCAATTAATACTAAAGTACGGTTAGAACCTGCACCACGTAAGTTAATTGTTGCTTGAGATTGTGCTGAAGAACCTGAACGTTCAGAAAAAGAACCAAAAGAGTTAAGGTTTGAGTTACGAAGAGCATCAGCAACAGTTAAGTTACCTTCAATTTTCATATCTTCAGTAGTAATAACTGTAACTGGAGAAGCACCTTCAAGATCACTACGCTTGATACGTGAACCTGTTACTTCAATTTTTTCAACTTCTTCTGCGCCTTCATCAGCTGCAGCAGCGAAAGTTGGAGCTGAGATTGCTGCGGCAGCGCCGGCACCAAACATCATTGCTAAACGGATCGCTTTAGCTACTTTACTATTGTTATACATGTTTACTCCCTGGATCACATAAGTGATTGGTTGTTTATTGTTTGTTTGTTTTTTATTTTAAAAAGACTCAAGGCTATGCTGCCTCGTTAATCTTTTATCAAGTCATGAACCTGATCTGTCGGCTAAGATAGTAAACGGGAAATACTTGAATCGTCAACACCAATTGCAACCAAATGATAATATATTTAACAATTCGTTATATTTGGACACACTTTCACACATAACACCGCCCACAAAAAAACAACTATAACCAATTGTTTTAAAAGAACAATATAATAATTTATACATTAAAATTTATTTTAAAAAAAACTTTGAAAACATTGTGTAAAAAAACATCGAACCGACATTTACACTTTAACAACACATTGTGATTATCCGAAATAACAATAACTTACAAAAAGTAATCGTGACTAGCTTATATTTCGATTAAAATAAAAGCACAACTAACAGGCGCGCAAATAACATATAAATCAATAGGTTAGATAACACACAGCTTCAAATGTACATTTATAATTACAAAAGTACACTTTTCTGCTTTTGACGTTTTTCAAACTAAGCAACATTTGCCTATTTACTTAGCCCCTTTATACTGATTTAGCTTTGCTTTCATCTACGCTATAATAGTGTTTTATCCACCTTCACCGCTTGAAATATGCACAAAAACAAACATCAAATAGCAATTCAGCGTTTATCAACTTTACTTGAGCATTTAAGTGAACAGTCAAAGCAAATAGACCAATCGAATGCTAAGAACAAATCACATTTCCTAATTGAAAATAATAATTTATTCTCTCAACACCTATTTAGTACCGAAAGTGATTTATTCACTCCCTACGTTACCGAAGTTCAAAAAAGGTTAGGCGAATTCACACGCTTATATGAGTCAAGTAGCAATAATGAAAATAAAGCAGAGTTTGCCAAATCTTCATTACAAAGAATTGAACAACAAATTTCAGCCCTAATGAATGCGATACAAGCTAACCAGTCCATGCACCAAGCAGCTCAGGCAAGCTTTGATGCAAGAAAAAAAGTACGTGCTAAGTGGGCAAAGGTAAATGAAGTAAAGAAAAACGATAAATACAATAAGATGGTTAAATCGGTTGTGCTCTCGAGCCAGCAACTTTACCAGCAGTTGACTGAGCATAATGAGTTTGAACGTCGATTAATGGCAATGATCAGTGAACGTGAACAACAACGTCAGCGTAGCCAAAGTGTTAATGCCAGTAAACTTTCACAGGAAGTACTAGCTTTACATCAACGCTTGGGTCGTTGCCGCCAAGCGATCTCTTCAATTGAGCGAAACATTGAGCTTGCAGAAAAGAAGAGCCTTAGATAGCAAAGAAACCTGCCTTTTTGCATTCGCATTTTTCTTTTACTCAGGTTACTCTTTGAATAAGCTGACAATAAATAAATAGCACTAAAAAGAGGTTTATATGAAAATTTCAGACGATATTCATAACTATTATGAAAAATTGGTTATGCAGCACTTTGCCGCAGGGAAGTTTGATGAAAAGTATGATGTAGATTTTATCGCAGACCTAACTTGCGTGGTTTTAAATCAACTGCCGACACGCTATATCCGCCATGAAGTTGATATGGCATTCTATTTACCACCCTCAGAGCGTTTTGAGATGGAAACTAAGGTAAAAAAGGCAATTAATAAAGCACTAGAGTTTATGCAGGTTAATAAAGTTAGCTAGTGATTGAGTATTGGTAAAGGTTGGGTGGCGACCCAACCAGCCACACCTCGGCACATGAGTCGTCTGCTGCGGTTGCTTCCTTCCGGACCTGGCCGAGTTCACAGAGTATCATTGCGAGGGGACCGAAAGGGTCACCATAGAGGCTTAAAGATTTAAGTTAAACTCTTTAAGCGGCGCGAATTATCGCTAATCACATTAACAGATGCAAGCAGAAGTTAATAAAAGCTTACTGCTTGATTGTTTTTTAAACTGAAGTAGGTTTACATTAGTTTTTAGTCTTCGCTTGTTTAGTGAGTTTTTCATTAATTTCTAACAATACAGATTTGATAATTAATAAGTTTTCTTTACCAATTCTCAGTAGAAGTTTATCACTATCAGCTAAAGCCTCTAATTCAGGCTCCTGGAATTTATACATCACACTGGTACGTGTTAAGTCCATTGAAGACTTAGGTAACTCCATATCTAATACTCGCGTGATGGCATCTTGTAAGGTAAAAGTAAAATCTTCTTCGTAGCCAAGTTCGCTATAGGCTTCATCAACTAAGGGTTTCACTTCAAAATACCAACTAACCAACGTGGTGCTATCAACTGAACGCAATAGATCAACATAGAGGTCAAAGCGCTTGCTCGTCTCACTATTCCATTGCCACACGTTTTGTTCGTCACCGCTTAAGGACTGTTCATCTACAGAGAACTTTGTTTTAGGTTGAATAAACGGGCTATGTTCATAAGCGAGCAATCCTTGCGAGAAGTTATCGGTAAAGACAACAAAACGGCGAATCATGTCTTCATTTATCAATAAAGTTAATAATTCATTGCGCCAAGTTAACTCTGGTAGTTTCGCTTGAAGCCAAACATCACTTTCATCTAATGCAGGCAGAACAATTGCTGGTTGCTCTAATACAATCTCCTCTTCAACAAGAGGCTCTATCTGAATAGCTTCAGTTTCCACTGACACCATTTCAATTGCATTACCCTCTTCTTCCACTATAACCGGCTCCTCTATGGCTTTTACTTCAGGAGCCTGTTTAAGTAATTCACTTGCATCCATCGGCCTTTTCTCTACTTTTCCACCTGAGAACTGCCAAAGTGCTATAGCCACTAAAACAAAAGCGGCGATAAAGATAATTAGTGGGCCAGAGTTTTTTTCACTACTGTCTTGGTCTACTGATTGTGTTGGTGCTGAATTGTCCATAGTTACCCAAATTAGAATATAGAAAATATTACTTATCTTTATTGCATCGTTTTTTGTTATTTAATGCAAGTATGAATAAGTAATTTTTGTCATTTTTTTGTTTTTAAATATGAATTTTGTAAATACAACCTGAATTTAGCTAGAAGACGGTAAAAGCCTAATTATTATTCGGATTTTCAAAAGAGTGCTTCTTACAGAGCATCATCTTGATTTTCAGGTAATGCTTTTATAAAGGCTGGTAGCTTATTACAGTTTTCAACCACTCGATTAATTACTGGGTAAGCACTCATATCTACATTGAATCGATGAGCATTATAAACTTGCGCTACCAAACAAATATCAGCTACTGTGACAGTATCAGCAAAGCAGTACTGCCCTGCACTCTCTTTTAATTGAGTTTCAATTGCTGTAAACCCGATAGACATCCAATGCTCAAGCCAAATTTGCTTAGCTTCACCACTAACCTTTAATGAATTTGCTAGGTATTGTTGAACGCGTAAGTTATTTAAAGGGTGAACTTCACAAGCAATATCTAATGACAACGCCTGAACCTTTGCCCTACCTTTGGCGTCATTAGGGTATAAAGTATGCTCAGCATTAATCTGCTCTAAGTAATCAATAATGGCCAACGATTGGTTTAATGAAAAGTCACCATCCACTAGAGTTGGCACTAAATGATTCGGATTAAGTTCACTGTATTTACTGCCATGTTGCTCACCACCGTCTTTAACTAAGTGAACTGAAATTGACTCGAAACTGATATCTTTTAAATGCAGTGCTATACGTACACGATACGCTGCTGTAGAGCGCCAATAGCCATATAATTTCATAGTATTCCTTTTTATAATTTTTCTTTAGAAACAAAAATGCTAATTACCTCACCAGAATAACTACTAACGTTAGCCCTAATGTCGATAATTAGCATTTATTTTTAACGTTTTATCAATTGATTTACGTCTATTATTTTTGCTGTACTATTGCTAAATTCTTATTATGCTTTGTATTCAACAACCTTTTGATCAATCGCACCAAAAATACTTACACCTTCCTGGTCAAACATTTCGATTCGCACAGTATCACCAAAGTTCATAAATGGTGTACTTGGCTTACCATCGGCAATAATCTCTAACATACGTACTTCTGCTAAGCAGCTTGAACCCGCAGAGCGGTCATAGTTTGAAATAGTACCTGAGCCAATAACACAACCTGAAGATAATGGACGAGTTTTAGCGGCATGTGCAACTATGGTAGGGAAGTCGAAGGTCATATCAACACCACAGTTAGGTTGACCAAAGAGCTCGTTATTCAAATGCGTTGTTAATGGTAGGTGTAATTTATTACCATCCCATGCATCACCTAATTCATCAGGTGTAATGGCAACGGGTGAGAAAGCGCTTGATGGCTTAGAAGCAAAAAAGCCAAAACCTTTAGCTAGCTCACCAGGGATAAGGTTACGTAAAGAAACATCATTCACTAACATGAGCAATTTAATATGTTCAGCTGCTTGCTCTGGAGATGATCCCATTGGAACATCATCAGTGATAACAGCAACTTCTGATTCAAAATCGATACCAAATTCTTCGCTAGCGATCAAAATATCATCACGTGGTCCAATAAACGCATCAGAGCCACCTTGGTACATTAATGGATCAGTCCAAAATGTTTCTGGCATTTCAGCATTACGTGCTTTACGTACTAACTCAACATGGTTTACATATGCACTACCGTCAGCCCATTGATAAGCGCGTGGTAGCGGTGACTCACATTCAGCCTGTTCGAATACTAATGTATCTGAAATTTCATTATTATTGAGTGCTTGATAAACTTCAGCCAATTTTGGCGAAATCTCGCTCCAGTTATCAAGAGCTGCTTGCAAGGTTGCGGCTATATCACTAACCACTACTGCTTTATCAAGTGCGCGGTTAACAACAACCAGTTGACCATCGCGTGTATTATTTTTTAGTGTTGCTAATTTCATTGTTAAACCTTCTTAATTAAAACCGTCTTTTTCATTCGGGACATTAAACGTATGAAACCATGGTACGAATTTTTTCGCTGACAGCCAAACTATAGCGCCAGCTTAGTAAAATCAGTACGGAATAATTTCTTTACGGTAATAATTACACTGCTTTACACCATTTATTACCGTTAGATAACTATACCCATTACGCCTGAAGATCCAAGTTTCAGCGAGAATCTTCAAGTATGATGGGTATAATCTATATTTTTACTGTTTTTTTATTAATATCGTACTCACGGAGTTTATTTGCTATGGCTGTATGGCTAAGGCCAAGCTTTTTAGCTAATTGTCTGGTACTTGGATAAGCAGGGTACAATTTACGCAATAAATCAGCTTCAAAATTTTTCACTGCCGCATCTAAGGTACCTTCAAACTCTTGCTCTAAGTAACCATGTTCACGCGTATAAGCAGGTAATTGTAGGTGAGTTGTTTCAATTTCATCACCTTCTAGTAATGAGGCTGCGCGGGTCAATACGTTTTCTAACTGACGAATATTGCCTGGCCATGGGTAGTGCTCAATAAAATCACGACAATCATCACTAATTTTCAAATGACCGCGACCAATTTGCTGAGCAGCTTGAAGAATGAAAAATTCAGCTAGCGGTAAAATATCACTACGGCGCTCTCTAAGTGCAGGTAACGTCAAACCAAAAACATTTAAGCGATAATAAAGATCTTCTCTAAACTCACCTAATGAAACAAGGTTCAACAGATCTTTGTTGGTAGAGCTTATAATACGAACATTTACGGTAACTTCTTGCTCTGAGTCTACTCGTCTAAAACTACCATGCTGAATAACTCGAAGTAGTTTACTTTGTAATTTCGCTGACATTTCGCCTATTTCATCAAGAAAGACAGTGCCACCATCTGCCAATTCGAAAATGCCACGTTTACTTGACTCATCTTCTTTTTCACCAACACCAAATAACTCTGACTCAGCAACATCATCAGGTAAAGCACCACAGTTTAAGGTCATAAATGGATGTTCCGCACGTTCGCTGGCACCATGACAAGCTCTTGCTAACAGCTCTTTACCCGTTCCTGTTTCACCCATAATCAATATAGAGGAGTCAAGATTAGACATTCGTTTAGCTTCACGGATCACTTTTCGCATAGCACTTGAGCTTGCTTGTATTCCGGTAAA
>PJEL010002041.1_pt1 | contig 19106 bp, 31 predicted proteins | sample 1853271 | NCBI WGS metagenome assembly PJEL01 (sample SAMN08108733, study PRJNA415343) | Invertebrate metagenome, whole genome shotgun sequencing project. | host: Globobulimina | place: Sweden: Gullmar Fjord | collected 2015-08
CCCACTTCGCCAAGTCCCGCCACGAGTCCCCGCACCACCAAAACGACCTTGTCCAGACCCCATTCCACTTCCGTTGTAAGCCATTGTTCATTCTCCTATAGAAACCACGGGGCAACTGGATCGCGATCGAGATACTGACCCATTCTCAATCTTGCTGCCGATGTGTGCGCGGCAGACAACTCTCGCAAGTGTTCAGCCGACCCAAGCCTGCCAAGAGAAGCAAACTTGGCGTTGATTTTGCGAAGGTTTTCCTTCAGCTCCATTTCGTTCTGCCCCTGTTCACCAAGAGGATTGGTGCCTTTCTGCATATACTTCTCTGGAAGACGGGCCAATTCGGGACCGTAAATCGGTCGGTTCCCGGCAGTCGTGCGGGTAAACGAATCTCCGCCACTATTCATTGTTGCGATGCTTCTATTTAGCGCACCAACATCCAGTTCTCGCGCTGTTGCGTTTTGACCTACAGGCGTCGGGACGGGAGCAAGCGCCTGGGGGGCCGGGAACGCAGAATTGGAAGACATCGGGCCTGCACTATCTGGTCCCATTGGAAGTCCACCAAACGGATCGAACCTGCCTGTATCAAATCTCGGCGGACCAAAACCCTGTTGGCCCAATTCCGCACCTCCTGTCGTGCTTGCTCGTCTCGTAGCCATCATCTTTCTCCTGTCAAATTGGTCACACCCAGCAGTCCTCGGCTTACATCTCACCCCGGTTTAACCGACGATCGATAACCACCTCGGCTCACTCTCTCAAGAGACCTACGCTCTCGCGCTTGGACTATCTCTTCACACGGGCATTAAAGCGCTTTAAATGACCCTACATCGTGTGGCGGGCGCTCTAGCCGGTCATTAAGAGGGCTCAACCTCTCCGGTAGTCTCTGCACCTTCCCCCGGTGTACCGAGGGCTTGGCTCACGGTTAGCTTGCGCCTTCCCTGAGTTCACCCGCTACGGGCGTCTATTGTTAATGATCAATACGATGCCGGATCCGTGTAGATCGCTCCCCACGCATACAGCACCGAGTCTACTTCTGTTGTTGATCCCAGCAGATTGTACGGCCTCATAGCCGTAATCGCCAACAGCAACGTATGTACTTCACCGGCATCCGGCATTGATGCTCCGATCTCTGCCATCCGCTCATAAATCACTTGCTTCTCGCTTACGCTTGGCTCCCACCAAAATGAACCAACACCGGCATCATCGTCGTCTTCGATGATCTCATATCCAGAGAACCGTTGCGTACACGTATTCCAATAGTACGGCTTGTAGTTCAGCGCGGATCCAGTGTCGTCAACGTACCACGCACCCTTTGACTTGTACCCAAACCCCTCACGCGCAGAAAGCAGCACATCCCGCTCGTCAATGTCATAGGTTGCCCCATCGTGTGTTGCCCCATAGTAGCAAATCAATCTCCGGCACACCGGCACCCGACCGCGCACGTACGCGGCAGCATCGTGAACGATCCCAAGATTGTGCTCCGTACAGGATATCCCAGACGGGCACGCGCTTGCCAGTGTCCCAGATGTCGTATAGATCAACTGGTCAACCTTCGTCAGGCACGTTGAATATCGCAACGTCATGCACACGGCTCCGCTGTTGTTACAACAACCCATTCACTTGTCCAGGCAGCCAGCACTCCACCAATCCACGCCTCCGTTGCAACCCGCTTCCTTAGTTGATGCGTTGTCGTTGAATAGTCCATGTCGAGCAACGATGTCTTCGTCCCAGACCATCCGGTGATATCACTCGGCTGATGAATATGGTGTCCCGTTGTGCCCGTCACGGGGGCAGTATACGCTCCCGCTCCTGTTTCTTCTTGGATCTTCCCTACGTAATCGTGCTCGACCTTGCCCCAAGGTTCAAGCCTCGGTCTCGGTTCAATTCCTACAAAGTCTTCCCAGTGCAGCGCCGGGCGGGGTTCTGTCATCCCGTCAGCAGCAGGGCTAATCAACTTCTCTACTTGTTTCGCCGCAAACGTCACGATAAATAGTCCATTGATCTGATTGAATCCACCAAGCTGGACAATGCACAAATCTGCGTAATTCCCGCACCCACCAATGTGTCAATCTTGATCCTGGCAACCCTTGTTGTAATCGTATCTTCAAATACCCACTCGTGGAAAAACTCCCTTTTGTTCCGAGAGTTTATGTTGATCTTTTTCGTAATCGATTCGCTCAAAGAATCTTCCGCCTGTCCGTACTCGAACGTCACATTGAACGAGCCTTCGTCTCCCGTACAAATGAACCCAAGGCTCTTCCACATTGTCGGCTTGAAGAACACTTCGTAATAGGGGCGGCTGGTGAAGGATGCCCCCGATGCATCGGAATACTTGTAGACCTTGCGGGCGATCAGGTCATAGACAAGCCCACCGGCAATTACCAGATTCTGTGACCAGTCGATTTTGCATCGCTCATCCTCGCCAACATTGGCAGACAAATCACGAACCGTTCGCGACAGTTCCTCGGCTCCGTCTCTTGTGTTCCACAGGTAGTGTCTGATCCCGTGCTGCCCGCCGCCATCCCATGCCGTTGCGACATTTCCGCCAATCACACAGTTTGAATACCACGAGCCGGGGTTGCTGCACCCAATCCCATAGTATGCGGGAGCACGCCGGAACGCCGCCGCATCACCATTGGCGTTCGTGAGGACATACCCAGCTTTGGGCTTCAAGATCACCCACGATCCGCCATCAAACGGAACGATCATACTGATGCGATTCAGTTCCTTGTCTTCGTTGAGAACCGCATCTTCATTGAAGTCGTCATAACCAGAAACAACAAACGTGTCGTTGGTCTCCTGCCCGAAGCCGGTGTATTCAAGTCGATACGGATAGTCGCGACTGACCCGCCACCAACGGCCATACGCCCATACGCGCTTCGCCTGGTCGGGGGTTACCGGAGCATCACCGTCAGGATCTACAAACTCACGCGCAATGAATGGAGCGCTCGGTTTGGGCTTTCCTGCAAACTGGAGAACCCCATCTCGCTCCCAAGACACGTTGTCGATATTGGTGCATTCTCCGCGTCGGAGTCGCAACCAATCGGTATACGTGTTGATGGACTGCGGGAAGGTGTCTTCCAGAATTGCCCACTCTGTACGCATTGCGCCTCCCTAGAAGTCGTCTGGATCGCCCAGTTTGCCGTGGATGTCGTTGCCGGTGGCGTCAAGGAAGTATTCCCCCTGGACACGAGCAAGCCCAGACGTGAACTCTTTCTCGTAGTCCCGCCCGTCCTCAATAGACCACTCACCGGCCCGTTGAAGGAAGAAGTCTACGCCAGCGTCCAGCACATCTTCGTACTTTGCATCAAGAACAACGTCCTCACCGATGCTGTCAATCAGTGACGCTTCAGCAAGTCCGTCTTGGTCCAGCCGAGCAACCGCGAAGTTGATAGCCCTCAGACACTCACGAGCAAACCGCTGGTTCTCCGAGGCACCGTACTTCTTCGACTTGCTATCCAGAATCTCTTGCGAGTTGATAGCCATGATGTCACCTAGCGCTCGAAGATTATATGGACTGCCGCTGTCGCCGTTGCTTCCGACTGGTTTGTGACAAACACGCTGATGATATCATCATACAGATAGAACGTGGTGTTCTCAAGGTTGGTCACAATGTCAGTCTCAAGATCAGTCGCAGTGAAAAGCACCTTCTGCCCACCAAGCGAGCTGCCAATATCCTCGGTCGTTGCAATCGATACATCCACTGTCGGAGTCGCACCCGTGATCCTGACAGCAATCGAGGAAACTTTCCCGCAAATGTTCGTTCTGCCGCAAACCGTATGGTTGCCACCCGTAGTGACCGGCTCAATGTTCAGGAAATCAACCGCATCGAAACGAGACACGAGAGAAGCAACACAGAGCGTAGCGAGAGAGGCGAACAAGATCGTAATGGCTCTCTTCTTCATACCATTCTCCTTGTGAACCCCGAGGCGGGATTGCCGCCCCGAGGCTCAGATTGTTGCGCTAGATTCCGCCTACAGTGATAACGCCACCAACAACAGTAACTACCGTCGTTGCATCGATGGTCCCGGTCCACGCTGGCTGATCTGTGATGTAGAAAGCCGCCATGTTCGTAACAACGGTTGCCGCATCCCCGATGATATCAACGTTGAAAGTCGCGTTCCCGGTCACTTCCAGGGTGGTATCCATCGTCACCGCCTCGTCAGTGTTCAGAGGACCAAGGATCGTGACAATCTCGGTTGTCTTTCCAATGTCAATCGCGTCAGCAGTGGTCGTTCCAATGTTGAGCTTCCCCGCCGCTTGGGCGTCCAGCCCGGCACCGGCAGCATCAACGGTAACGCTGTCAACGTCAAGCGTAGTTGCCCCAGTGATCGTCCCGGTCATAGAGAGGTCATTACCACTGATGTCGTTACCAGAAACATTTCCAGTCACGCCCAACGTCTCGGCAATGGTAACCGCACCAGTGATCGTCCCATCATTTACAGTGAGATCGTTGGCCGTCAAATCACCAGTGACAACAAGCGTTTCCGCCATCGTGGTAGCACCGGTAATCGTGACATCGTTCATCGTGGCGTCAACAACGAGGGTCGCCCCAGTGACCGTGAGATCATTCATCGTCTGGTTGTTGATCGTATAGCTGTTGGTAAGAACCAGCGTATCAACACGCAGCGTGGCAGTCCCGTTGTCATCCGTTGTGAACATCGCCGTACCAAGCTGTTCGTCATTGAATCCAGCCGTGCCAACATCGCGCTCGGCAATTGCAATCGAAGGGATCGCAATCAACGCGCACAGAATCAGTGCAACCGCGCCGGGCGGGATACCAACATCTTCGTTCCACAGCTTCTTCAACTTATCACCAACCCTTCGGACAATCGCCCACAGAGCGTTCCGGTCAGACTCAAGCGCCGAAACACGCTCTTCAATACTAATCGGTTCCTCTACAGTCTCGACCACTTCCATTTCATCTTTCTTCGTTGCCATCTTCCTACTCCTTTGCAGGATTCGCCGGGCCGAGGGGATTGCCCCCGACCCAGCTACGGTTGTTGTCTACTATGTCATCCGACTTGACATGTGTTCCTTAGAGGTAAAGCGATTAACTCCCTGTCGACCCGCGGAGGGCGTGCGGAACTCCTGCCCCGCTGACAAAGCGTGCTCGCACCTTCTGAATGAACACGTCATCGTTGTCGCCCTGCTTGTAACTGGAGTGCGAAGGCTTAACCCTCCACAGCCAACACAGATCGTACAACGAACTCGTCTTCTGGGCGCAAGAGAACCATGCAGTCGTCGAGGTCAGGTAGTCCCAAACCTTGAGCTTCACAGCATTCTTGTGCCAGTTGGAATCGTTCAGTGCGCCTTCCGGCTTGTCGGTACTCGTAATGAGTTCCTTGGCCTTCTGCTCCAAGTCAGGCGGAACGGCCAGAATCTCCATCTTGAGAGGAGAAATCAGACCGCGCTCCTGAGTTTTCTTACGGAACGCAACTCGCTCGGTTGCGAGAGTCACTCCCGTCAACGCGCCAGTACCCAGATTGCTCCAGGTGGACTGCTGCGTGTCCGGGGTATAACGCCCGCTGTCGAACAGATACATGCCATCGGAACAGACCCACTGAGCGGTGCTCGTAAAACCGGTATTGAACGGACGAGCCGCGTAATACTCGGTCGTGTAGACCATCGCTTCGGAGACCATTTTCTGACGCTTATCGATGATGCCCTGTCGGTCGTCCTCGCGCAACTTGCGAGTCACGCGAACCGACTGACGGTACGTCTTCGGCGTCATGCGCCAGTCAAACCCCTGGATGGGGGCGTCAACCGGCAGGTTGTCTTCGTCGTCATTCTCGGGAATCAGGCCAAGACCAGTCACGCTCGAATACTGCTCGTACTCGTTCGTGGTGCTCATCACCTTGTACATCTCCAAACCCTGCGTGGGAATGGTCCAATCCCGAGTTGTGATATCATCAAACCGCTTATCCAGAAGATCTGGGAAGTTCGCATTCAGAAGAATGCCAGGAAAGCTGATACCAGTGTTTTGTGTTGCACTAGCTGTAGCCATTGTTCATTCTCCTTAGGAACCTGCGGCATCGATGACAGACTGAATCATCCGCACTTTCACGCGGGGATACGTATCCGTCGAAGAATTCTTCAGGGGTTCGTAATTGCTTGCGATGTCAACAACCTGGAACACGGCATTGGAAGTCTCGCCAACATCCAGACACACAACGTTACTCGTAACGTCAATGCCGTAGATGTTGCCAATCCAAGCCGCGCTTGAGGAGGTGGCATCCAGTTCGTTCAACTCGAACAGTATGTCGTTCGTGATGATTCCGACTTCTGCGTAGGTCGTGGTATTACCAGGATCTGCCTGCGTAGTCAGAGCAAAATACTTACAGTTCACCGCATCAGTCGCGGCGGCCGTCAGCGCCCCACTCGTTGTAAACAGAAGTTCCCCGGAATCCCACGCCTCGCCGTTTTTGATCAACAGCTTGGTTGTCGCCGTGTGACCTTCAACAACGCGAGGGTTCGCTTTATTCAGCGTAGCCATAGTGGTTTACCTCATTCGTCGTCCTCCTCCTCGCGGTCGGGGTCTACTTTGGCCCTATCCTTGTCCTCAATCTCCTTGTCGATGCTTGCCGCAGCAGCGCTTTCGAGCCGCAAGCGATAGACATTTTCAGGGAGCCGCCAGAGCAAATCGGTCTTGAATGCAACCGGCTTGTTCTTGATCTTGCAAAGCTCATAGTCCAAGGACCTACGAGAGATGGCTACTTCGGGACGGTTTTCATCCCACATTACGTGCCACTTATCGCGGTCCTCTAACGATTGAAGGTAATTCTCAATGATCACATCACTCGTCTGGCCTACATCGAGAGCCTTTGCCTCGGACAATTCAATCAGCTTCCGTTCCCTCTCCTTAAGGGGGAGGTCTTTCAATAATGTTCGTCTTCGTTTAGGCTGTACCATCGTCATTCTCCTATATCAGGGCTGAGTTGCTTGCGCTCGCGTCTTTCACCTTCTGGGCGTTAAGCCACTGACGCTGTTGTTCTGTGAACCCATCCTTAGGAGCCTTCGGCGCTACTTGCCTAGACCCGCCAGCAGGGTTTGCATTTGGAGGCTTGGGACCATCCTCATTGACCGGCCCCAGCTTGCCGCGCAAAAACGCAACATTTTGAGCGATCTGAGCCTTGGTCCACCCGGCATACTCGGGAGCTTTTGAGAGTTCTTCAATGAGCGGAGCGTTCTCCTTGTAGTCATCACTCATGGTTGCGAAGCGTTCACTTGCTTCACGACGAGCCTTTTCTATCTCGGTCTCCATGAATTGATGCTGCTGATAAGACAGATTCTCGAAATGTGCCAGTGCTTCCACTGTAATCCCAAGCTCTGCTGCCTTATCTTCTCGTTGCTGCTGCACGACTGCGGGATCAACCTGGTTGCGCCGGGCCTCTTCAGCCTCTGTCTGCGCCTTCATGTATCCCCGTTGCTCGTGCAACTCTCGCTGTGCCTCCTTGAGCGCGTCAAGCGTATCCGCCTTCCGCTTCTCTAGGTTTGCCAGTTCCTTCTCTGCTTCTGCCTGCTTTCCTTCAGTCTTAGACTGCTCACCATCGGGAGTCCCTGGAGGGGCCGACTGTGAGGATGCGTCAGATGACTGGTCCGACCCATCAACCGCTTCATCAGGCACTTGGGCGCTTAACGCGGAATCCTTGTGCTCTTCTTCTGCCATGTTCTTTCGTCCTTCTGCGACTGTCACGGGCCTGTCGCGGAGCCCTTCTGTTTTTCATCTTCGTCAGGTTCAACCGAGGCATTTACTACGTCCTTCAGAGTAGCTAACCTCTTGAGGATCATAATCGCGCCTTGGCGGTACCTGATTGCTTCAAAATCGCCTTCGGTGTCGTTCTGCTTGCGCTGATTGTCAAGCCAATCTACGAACAACGGTTCTATGCAGTCTTCCCACACGGAGGAGTTGACATACCTGCGTAAAGCCTTCTCGCGAGACTTGTCGATCAAGGAGCCGAGGACGGAGCCCCTAGTGGCTCTAGCCTGATCCCTGCGCTGTTTTGACTTACTCTTTACGCTCACGGTGCAACTGCTCCTAACTGTGCTGAAATTTGGTCACCGACCATCGCGCCGGGCGTCTGTGACTGGTTGGGCGATTCCATCGGTGCCTGCTGCTGACTCTGTGCCGCCTGTTGCTGCTGAAGCATCTTGTGCTTGGCAATGTGATCGTCGATCCATTTGAAGTAGTGAGGGTTGCCCTCTTGCTGAATGACAACATCCTCGATACCGTTGAACGCAAATCGCCGCGACTCGTGAATGGACAAATGCGCGGAGTGGTCATCCATCTGATCTACATCATCCCACGCCTGACCTTCGATCAGAATGCCGTTCTCATGGATCGCCAAGCGCTCGGCATCACGCGAGGGGCCGTCATTGATATACTTCGACGGGTTCGGCCCGATCTTGTACACTTCAAAGATGTCCTTCTTCAGAGCCTTCCAGTTCGTGTTCTGCGGCTCCGGCAAATTGGGGAGTGCCTGGATCAAGAAATTCAGATTGCTCTGAGCCATCGCGTCATCGATGAACCGGTCAACGACATCGACCAGCACCTCATAGTCGCCGTACAGTTCCGCAGGCTTGATCTCTTGAATCCCGTCAACCCCGGTGATCTCAAGCACCTGATCCTTGAGCGAATACAACTCCCAGTACGCCTTGCACTTTTTGTAGTACCACGTCAGGAATGGTTCGAGGACGTAACGGACAAGCATCAAATGCGGCTTGCTGGCCTGCTCGAAGATGTTCTGAGCCTCTGTCGCGCTTGTGCGCCCGCCCATAGCCTCACCCACAATGGGCTTGTCTGTACCCAAAGCTCTGTCAGCCTCGGTTGCAAGATACTGGATCATCCCTATTGTGTCGCCAGCAACGGGCTTCACATCGGCTTCCTGGATGTCTTCCTTGCCGTTTTCAGTTACCCACACGGCATCCGCCGCATACGTTAGATTCTTCGTGAAGACATTCCCGCGCTTGACAATGAGCGGCCTGCGATTCATCAACGTGTCGTTGTCAATCGCCAAGTTTTGCTTGGTCGTGATCTGGTCATACAGAGTTTCGATCACTTGCGAGGGACTAAGATGATATGCTGAGTCCGCGTTGTCGGGCTGATGGTGCGCCAAGTAGCCAGGGAACTCGTCGTCCGGGTCATAATTACGCCGCAAGCACAAGCATACAAGGCCAGGATCATCACCAGTGCAAGAGCTATTAAGCCTTCCGGCAAAGATTCCCCACCACCACTGTGGCTCATATTTCTTCACGTCCCATTCGTACTTGTCGCCATTCTTGCCGATGGGCGCTTTCATCCAAACATCAAAGCGTTCAATCAGCCCCGTGCGCGTATCGTCGGTATCCCCGTCCGTGAGGCGATGATCTTGGTGGTCCTGATGCGAGCCGTAGTAATCGTCTCCCTGCCACTCGTGTTGCTGGGTCACCTTCTCTAGGTTCTTAATCTCACCGTCGCGCTGAAGCCCCCACAAAACACACCGATCCTCCTGCGATGGAATGATGATACATTGTTGCTTTTGGATGTCAGACCCGCAGTGAGGATCGATGTAAAACATTTCAATCGGTGTGACCTGAAGTGATGGCTCGTTGTGTACCACCACCTTGCGCTCAGAATGCGTGTAACTCTTGATCTCACCAGACTCGTCACGCTCAACCTTTCGGAACTTGCGGGTGCCGGTCTCGTAGTTCCAACGCATCATAAGTGGCTGATTGCCATACCGTGCAAGCAGATTCAGAAAGTCGGTTGCCTTCTTGGCAAAGCCGTCCTTCTTCATGGTATATCGCATGAGAAGGTTTTGCTGTTTCGCTTGGGTCTCGGCGTCGGTGTCGTCTTTGAACGAGCTGCCTGCACGCAGTGGAAGAAACTGCGCCGGATCCTCGCGAGAGAACAGGATGGCTACATTTTGTGAAGCAATTGTACGGCATTCGCGATGGAAGATGGTTGATCCGGTGTCAGCAAGCGTTTCATCATCGGACTTCGTAGCACGCATAGAGGCGTCACGCCCCGCCGCATACATATAGTCGGCAACAGGCCAGACGCCTTCGTCCTCCTCGTCGTAGGGGTCCCGATCATCAACGTATTGCTGGAGCTTTGTGCTGGCTTCCTGGGCGAATGCCTTGACCACATCCTCGTTGTCGGCCTCGTTGTCAAACGAAGGATGTTCCTCTGGCGGAGACCCCTCTTCGACCTCTACGCCCTCGGATGTCGTAGGAATTACCTCGTAATCAACCATATCACCTTTGCCCTAAAACGTTACATAGAATGATGGCAAAACCGACTCGTGTGCTATCCAGTACTGATGTTCCCAATCCAAGCATGAAAACCCCTGGCTGAATTCTGGCGCAAGAACAACCTCGCCAACGGCAGCGTCATCAAAAACCTCGCAATCTTCAGCCACGTCAACGACTTCACAGAAGTTCGTGTCATCGGCAAAGCAGTCCGACAACACGATGCCATGCGACAGGGTATGCTCGTGACCGTCAATTACCCGACGCTCGTCGCCTTTCAGGCACTTGTGTAATAGGACATGCCCGTTGATCATCTTCAGATGTCTTGGCAGCATTGCGATTCTTCCCGAGTTCTGGGGCTCTTTTCAGCATTTCCCAGTCACGCCTTGAGCCAAGTTTAGCCATGTTGCCCTCTACCTTACGGGAATGTGTTACCGAGAACACACGAACTGTAAGAAAGTTACCGGTAACAATCTTGCGCACATAACAGTTTTCAAATGGTCGTAATGCGTTTCCCCGTCAATACGATCGACGCGGCCCCTTGCGCTTGGGTCTCTTGCCGTGACGCTGAACATGCGTATAGCCACCCTCGTCTGGCGACCCATCCGGCACGAACTCGTCTCCATAGTACCGCATGGGAATTTGACATAGGTACTGTAGGCATGACATCACGTGGTCGTTGAGCTTCTTCGGACGCTCCTTGACGTTCTTGTCGTCTGCCCCGGACGTGTACTCTTCCCATACATAGTGTTCGATTTCCTCAACAAAGTGGGCATTCCGTGCATCCGCAAGCACGTAGAGCATCGGAGCGCCCTTCTTTCCGGTGATCGGGTGTGTGCGCTCTTTACGTATCCGCAGCATGTCCTTGACGACCGGCACCGAATGATCGAAGTGCCTGCCGCTCGCCGCCTGGACGCGAAGCCCTGACGCCTTGTACAGCCACCCAATCTCGCGGTTGGTGCTAGCATCGTGAGTCGCAAACGACCTGGAGTCAAGTACGCTCTTATGGTAGCGCTCTACCTTGCACACCTCTACCCACTGCTCCCAATCGCCAGCACTGTACTCGTCAGCCTCTTTCTTGCGGGTGTTCCCAGACGCCTCGATGATAGCAACAGCGTTCTGATCAATCGTACGATCCTTGTGGCTATACGTCTTGTAGACCACATAGATCGTCTCTTCAGGAGCCTTCGGGTTGGGGAATGCCGCCGCCCAGATGCAGGCTGTCGGATTGTGCGTACCGTGATCAACAGCCCGGTACTTGGTCGCATTCGTGGGTATCTCGATCTGCTCCGGATCTATCCAGTGAACCTCGCGGTCCCACTCGTCATAGACAAGCCCCGAGGAGTTGTGATAGTGTCCGTAGTATCGCGCCTGGCCCTCGCGCAGCATCTTGAAGTTTCCGGTCCTCTTCGGGCCATCAATCCACTTCTCTTTTGCCGCCTTCTTGCGCGATTCGCTGTATACCCAGTCTGGAACCTCATCCGTGTCTAGCATATAGCCAGAGACTCTAAGCCCCATCCAAGTTCTGCCTCGTGAACCCATGTACCTGCTCCGGTGTGCGGATTGCCCTTGATCTTGTGTGGTGTCATTGTAATACGATGTCCGGGCTTGTAGGACACGCGCTCGTTGACCTCATGGAACTGTGCCAGTTTCGGCTGCTCGTCCCAGTGTGCGAAATCGAAGGTGTCACTCGCGAACACATCGTCATCCTGCTCGTAGGCCAAGAACCGAATCGATCCACCGCATGTCAGCGGCAATGCAGGATTGCGGTTCCAGGTCACTTTCTTCTTGCCCTTCTTCCGCCACTTGGGCGAGTAAGCACCAAGATACACGTCGGGGATCCACTTGATGATCTCGGGCCATATCTTCTGCTCCAGCGTCCCCATCTTGTAGATGCCGAACATCATCTTCTTCGGGCCGGTCCATTCGCGGTACTTCACCCCATACTTCGTGAAGATCGGCCATTCAGGATTGCAGGGAATCAAGTCCAACACATCCTTGGCGATCCCGGTTGCCGTCTTCCCCCGCTGATTCCCCCCGCGCAGGATGCAGATGTCAGCCGTGTGATCGTTGAGAAAGTCCAGCGGCCGCTGCCCGGACGGAGCAAAGAACCCAATAGGGAATGCCTCGACCTCACTGCGAATCATGTCCACAGAGTCCCGACAACTTTCGTCGTTGGCCTTGTGCGCCTCCTTGTCAAGGAAGATCAGCGTCCGCCCGTACGTGTACGAGAACAGCTTGTGATCGCCACCTTGGCGTCCGTCAGCGATCAGTGAGCGCAGGTAGGGGTCTTCAAGGTACTCAGCGTACGTCACCTTCCGCATGGTGCGGTCGGGAAGGACGAACTCGAAGATGGGCTCAAAACCGGTTCCGTCCTTCTTGCACTTCAATGGCTGCGTTCTGTTCACGTTTTACAACCCTTTACAAGTCATTGCACTTTGTCGGACCTTTTGTTGACCTGGCGGTTGTTGGGTCATCGTTCAATCTTCCGGGTGCTCTTTTTCGCCCACGCTTTCCACGCCCTTGCAAGGTCGTAATGGCATCTCCCCAAGAGATCCCCGCAGCAGGCACACGCATTGGAAAATTGATAATGGTTGGCAGAAAACATTGCCGAATCAAGCGCCCCAGAGATATCATTTGACGGGTAGAACCGGCATCTCTCTCGCTCAAGCGCAAATTCCATAACCTCATGCACCACCACCCCGAGGAACTTTGACCAATTCCGCTCATCTGCTCCGATCTTAATACGTGGACAGAGAATATCACCCGGAAGTGGGATCATTTCCCCGCCCGAACCCTCCCTCAACACAATCTGAACATTATCGTATCCACATTCATACACGCCAACAATCTCTTGACGCATCTTCATCGCTCAATCTCCCAAACCGTATAGCATTTCCAACCCCAATGTCCAAGAAGAATGGACGTATCTGCCCAAATCTGGGCCCCAATCGCCCGCGCCCGATCGCAGAAGATGTAATCCTCGCTCTGGAACTTCTTGGTCCCGTCCTCGCGTACGTGGAACTCTTCGTTGAACAGACCGTACATGACGTCGGGTTCCCCCTCGTCGCCCTTGTACCGCAAATCAGGGTAAGAATCCACCATTTTCATCACTAAGTCACGGTGTAGGCACCAGCAGCCACCGGCCAACCACAACATCTCCAAGAGCCCGCTATCATAGTCGATGCTGTTCGTATCCAGCGGCACGGATGCCAGCTTCGTCTTCTCGGTCCCGGATGCCGTCTTGGCATACATCCCGCCCACGAAGTCCTCCCCATGATCGATCAGCCCCTTGAACAGGTTCTTCTCGATCGGATGATCCATGAACTCAATGTCGCTGTCCACCTGGAAGTAGTGCTCACAATCGCTATCAATGAACCTCGTTATTTGCGAATTGCGAATGCGAACAAAGAACGAATCGTTGTGATGGAAGTCCAGATACACTTGGATGCCATACTTCTGAGCACCGAAACAGTGGGCCATGAACGATGACATGAACCGGACATCGACCTTTTCGAGCACCGGGATTGCACAGAATACCTTCATGTTGGTTCCTTTCCGTGATTTACGAGCAACCACGAATTGCGTATCCATTTTCGATTCCGGTCCCGTGATTACTCATTCTGTGATTTGGGGACATAACTACTTCCCCCACAACAACGTCCACTCACTACTCTCAATCGAATGCCCAACCATCACCCAGCCGTCACCTTCCCGATCATCGATGGCCTTTTGCAGTTCGACCACGTGGACCCTCACGTCTACCTCGTGTTTGTGGAACCGCTTTCGCTGCCCGTGCGCCGGGGCCGATGGCATCCCAAACTGGACACTTCCTATAGGCATCGATGTCCTCCGTTCTGTTACGGTCGCCTTTGCTCATGTCACTTCCCCATCAACCACAACTGATAATCCTCATACTGTCCAAACACAGTCTCGAACACCAATTCCTCAAGCCCGTGCTCCTTAATCCAGTCAACCAGTGCGTCAGGATCATCGATCACCATGTCACCGATCTCCCAAGTCACAGGCTTGTTCATGGAGTAATCCCCCGGTATCCGATCGACCGGCAGCACGCAGCCCGCACGTTCAACGATTACGTTGTTTTTGCTCACAGCCACCTCCCGGCTCTCAAGCCATTCTGTCCACTGTTTCTGACTTCCCATACAACATCCAAACTGTTAAACCGCCTCATCCAACTCTTCCCCAAGAAACCGATCCAGGTTCAACATCCTCTCCGGCAACGGCTTGTTCGGCCCCTTGCGCTTTGCCATCACACACCCGAAGTCCGCATCCGTCCTAACCGTCCCGGACGCCTTGACCCGACCGCTCTGCATGACCTCCGCGCACTCACCCTCAACACGCCATCGATCAGTCCTCCAGTGCCTGCACATCGAACAGTAAATTGTCCCGTTGCTCATAGCGTTCTCCTCTCACTACTACACTATATAGCGTACGCCACCGCGTCAAGGTTGGACGACGGGAATCGAACCCGCATCTCCTGGGCCACAGCCGGGCGCTCTAGCCGTTGAGCTACGTCCAAAGGGGGTCATTGATCGTCACCATTCGCATCCCACCCGCACCACGCGCATGCCCCAGACGCAACGGCTGGCCCCCAATTCTTTTCCCCACACGACGGGCAGCGAACAAGGAAGCGCTGACCATCATCCTCGAAGTTCGCGGGCTCGTCGGTGAACGAGGGTTTGGATTTTGGTTTCTTGGTCATGTTGTCAGCACCTCCCTCGCAATCGCGCTGATCACATCCCTGATCCTGCGCCGACGTCTAATCCAGTATGCCCTTTTATCACGCCTGCGTTGACGCTTCTCGGCCATCTCTTCCGGCGTATAGCGAATTGTCAGGCAGCGCCCGTATCCTTCCCCGCTCCATTCGGCTGTGCTCATTTGTCACCGCCCACATCCATAAACGCCCCCGGCAACTCCCCCCAAGCCAACACGGTTCCAGGAGCCTCCCAGTAGCCACCGGACATCTTGATGTGATATTCAGCAATGGCAACGGTTACGCAACGGTCGAACTCCACGGTCACAAGATACCTCCCCGATGATCCCGGCGAATCCAACCAGATGGTCCAGGGATAGTCAGCCAGGGTCATCTGCCTGCCGTCCTGTCTGCCATGAGCATTGCGCCAAAGAGAATGAGAAGCAGAGCACCACACCACGCCGCGAAATCCCACCACCCGCCATGATGCAAGAAGTACGCCCCGACGAGCGACGATGCAGCAAACCCCGCGAATTCTATGAACCAGCTCAACCCCTTGCTCATCTCAACCTCCGTTCGCATTTGTCTACCTGAAGTTTACCTTGGCGTGCGAGAATGAACTCAGCCGCCCCACTGCTCCGCCAATCTGCACTTCGAGTGTATCATTGTATGTACAGCCAAGCTCAATTGCTCTCCCACCGCCTACACGCCAAATCCTTCAACCGAATGTCGGTCCCGGCACCAAACGTAATCTTCATCAACTCGCATTTGTAGTACCGCTTGCTAGAGGGCTTGTGGTAGCAACAGTGAGCACAACTCTTGCAAGTCTCGCCCTCCGGCCCAGTTCCAGGTGGAGAAGGATGCGCGTAATCAGTAACCTTGGGGGCAACAACCGCATCCTCCCAGTCACCGAATATCGTCTTCTGCTGTGCCAGCATAGATCGCTCCTTCCACATCTACACTATATAGCGACCGCATGTCTGGTCAAGGACCCCTTTGCCCAGAAAAATTTCAGGAGAACCGGATACTTATAGAGAACAGTGCCGCGCGGCGGGAAAGGGTAGGGCGTACCAGGACGTCTGTTACTGGTAACACACATGCTTATCGTTCACTTGCGTCGCATAATAATTCAAATGTCTACTCACAAGAATGCGTAAGTCTCTACGCTGCACGTTACTACGCAAGCGTTCGGAAGTCGCGTCAGTTATTACCTGCTCGACTACGTACTTATACGTACACGCACACGCGCACGCTCACGCGCTTGAGGGAGGGAGGGCGGCAACAGGTGACACAAGGGCTGTGATCCCCTTAGTAGCGCCACCCGCGTCTTGTGGTGGGGTTACTGTCTCCATGATCTTGGCAGCTTTGTCCCTGTTAACAGCGCTTATCATGGTGAGCTGGTATGCACTGCTATCCTCGATCTTCTTATCGCTCACGGCAGCCAGGGCGCGGTCTGCCAGGCTACTATGCATAGCTGCACGATACTTTTGGATGGTGGCAGGCGACAACGCGAAAACCCCTTCCGGGTCATACTTGGACAGACGACCCTGAACAGCCTGCTTTGTAATGCCCAGCATCTTGCCAATCGTGGTTTGATTGTGCCCTATAGCCTTCAGGACAAGCACTGCCTGGACCTTAGGCGGGCAGTTGTGGAACATGGCAAGACCCGCATGCTCCTCTTGAGATAGACACAACTGCGGTAGATTGCCTGCGTCTCCATCCTCGGGATCGTACGCCGGAAGATTGGGCTTCCTTCCGCTTCCTTTCCCTCCCATACTGCCACCATATCGGACCGTTGTTGTCGGCCCTGTCCTTTCCGTCTGCCCTCTACTATACGGGCGATTGTATCGTGAGAAGAAAGTTGAACTTTGTTCTCGACACGGCTATGCGGGCCGTGCGAGGATTGCAATATGGAAACAGGAGCACCAACCAACACGAAAGGGTGAGGCCATGACGACAACACGGCTAATAGTGCAAAGCGGACAATATGAGCAATCTGCCTGTACGGTAGTTGTGAGACACAATACCGAGAGGGGATTGATGCGGCGGGCGCGGCAGTTAAGCCGCGAACATGCCGTCTATGGAGACAACTGGGCAGGCTGGTTGCCCGCCCGAGTCGCGATCGCATCAGAGCAAGACGCATGGGGAGACAATCAGATAATAGGCGGGCAATGGTGCGATCCCGCAAACGGCTGGATTGATCTCGACGCGACCGCCTAACAACCCCAACAAGGACAAGGTGAGACGATGACGCACGGACACATAGCGCGGATCCTGGCCGAGCCGGCCAGATACGGGAGGGTGAGAGGATGAAAAGCCACGACATCAACAAGGGCTACAAGGACGCATGGTGCGGCGAGAACTGCACCCTCGGCGATCGCGCGGCGAAAGTGTGCGGAAGGAGACACAACTTTGCCACGATTGCAACGATTACAGAACCGTTTCTTGACGTCGAATATGCGTGGAAAACTGTTGCCAGAATCATGGCGGACGGGGGGTCGTTCAGAATCTAACCCCAACCACTACCCCAACGATTCCCTCAGGCTAACCCCCTGGGGGATTTCCGCGTTTCGGAGCATAGACAGGTTGTCCCACATCCACACGTCCGTGGGGGCAAAGCGGATCCTGGGCGATCGGGGGAGCAACCGGCCCGAGGCGTGGGGGAAAAGGCTACCTCTTTTTCTGACACGATTGGCGGGTTTATGGCGTGATTATTCCTATATAGTATCGGGGGGAGAATGCTATGTAGGATGTTGCCAAGTAGCGGCCCCCCCATATTGCGCTATAAGGCCATTATTCGTAAGTATATGGGGCGCAACACGTTATTGGGTTGTATCCCACAATTAACAGCGGGGCACAATGTATCCCATACAAGCAGCGGGATGAAACCTAACAACATATTGAATACCAACAACTTACTACAAATAGCCCCACATGACGCTATGGGGTCTAAGCTACTTGGGGATTGAATATCAAAAAACACCAGTAAATGCAGAAAAGCCTGTTGCCTTTTCAATGTTGACATAAGATTATGCACCCGCTCTATGCGGCTCAATGGTGTTGATAAAAAGGTTGGGGCAAATCGTTCTTTGGTGTTGACCTAACGTATGACCACAATATAGTGTTGTCCCGAGTGAAGCAGACATAGTATGGGAGACAAGATGGACAAGAAAACGTGCAAGACCTGCTGGCGTTCTTTGCCCCTGGGTAAATACCGCAAAAACAAGCAGAGCAAAGACGGGCTGGAGTATTCATGCCGCGAGTGTATGAAGATAGAAGACAAAGTCTACAGAACAATCCACAGGGAAGCAATCGAGGCCAATCACAAAAAGCATCGGGACGCGCACAGGGAAGAGCGCCGGGCCGCGTCTTACATCTACTACCATACGCACAGGGGGGCAAAGAATGAAAACGTGTGAACGCTGTTTGCAAGAGGCTCCTCATTACCTGTTCAGAGACAACCGACGACTACTTGGTGGCAAGGATACGGTGTGCAAGGATTGCCGAAAAGCCTATGAGAAGAAATACCGGGCCAAGAACCGCGACAAGATCAATGCGAAGAAACGCGCATATCGAAAAGAGGCGGGTGGCGAAGCGGGACACGTCCTAACCCGAGGAGAAGTGATTTTGCAACGGCATCTGATAAAGAAAAAGGTGGGAGAGCTGCGGGCCGCTAGAAGCAAAAACGGATCTCCGACATGTGCCAGGATCTATCCCCAAAAAACCCGCAATTAGTTATTGACTCCCTCCCCCGATCAATGATAGCGTGTAAATGTAGTCAGAGACAGGCAACAACAACAGGAAGGGCAGACCATGAAATTCAAGTTGGAAATTGAGATGGAAAATGCAGCATTCGAGGAACAGCAGGAGGGATACGAGGCTTCACGGATACTGAACAATCTGGCAAACAAGATTGCTCCGTATAGTTTGGCAATAGGCGACACCTTCCCCCTGAAAGACGTCAACGGCAACCGAGTAGGTACCGCAACAGGGAAGGAATAGGACCATGAAAACCCATTGGAGCGAAAGACTAAACAGCTTGGGCGCGTGCCCCGACGCCGTTAAGTGGGCGGAAACCCAACCATCATTTGCAGCCGCTTGGAGAGACTGCGAGCGAGGAGATAGGATGCTATGGCTTGCCGAGAAACGCTCGGGGCCGGTAGACAGCAAG
>PJEL010002042.1_pt1 | contig 19103 bp, 15 predicted proteins | sample 1853271 | NCBI WGS metagenome assembly PJEL01 (sample SAMN08108733, study PRJNA415343) | Invertebrate metagenome, whole genome shotgun sequencing project. | host: Globobulimina | place: Sweden: Gullmar Fjord | collected 2015-08
AACTCTTTCATGCCTTGTGCCATAGCTTCACCTTCACGGAATACCGAGAAGTTCATTTGCATGCACTGCTGTAAATCTTTACGAATTTGCACAGGATCTTCACCAGTAGTTGAAGACTCCCAACGATTCGTACGAGCTAATGAAGCTTCTAAATCTGACTCTGAAGCATCTTTGCCTGATTGTGTTTCGTTAAGGTAAGTTCCTAAGAAGTTACCTGCTGCACGACCAAATACCACTAAATCAAGTAATGAGTTACCACCTAAGCGGTTAGCACCATGTACTGATACACAAGCGATTTCACCTACGGCAAATAAACCTTCAACAATCGTTTCTTTGCCATCAGCACCAATAGTAAGTGCTTGACCATTAACATTACAAGGTACGCCACCCATTTGATAATGACAGGTAGGAATAACTGGAATTGGTTCTTCAGCTGGGTCAACGTGAGCAAATGTTCTCGATAAATCACAAACACCTGGTAAACGTTTTTCTAAAGTTTCACGACCTAAGTGGTCAAGTTTCAACTTAATATGTGGACCCCAAGGACCGTCACAACCACGACCTTCACGAATTTCAGTCATCATTGAACGAGCAACAACGTCACGACCAGCAAGATCTTTCGCGTTAGGCGCATAACGTTCCATGAAACGTTCGCCGTCTTTATTAAGAAGGTAACCACCTTCACCACGACAACCTTCAGTTACTAGCACACCTGCGCCCGCAATACCGGTTGGGTGGAACTGCCACATTTCCATGTCTTGCATTTGCACGCCAGCACGAAGTGACATACCAACACCGTCACCTGTGTTGATGTGAGCATTGGTTGTTGATGCGAAGATACGACCTGCGCCACCAGTAGCTAATACTGTTGCACGGGCTTTAAAATAAACAACTTCGCCTGTTTCGATACAAATTGCCGTAGTACCGACAATAGCGCCATCACTATTTTTTACTAAATCTAATGCATACCATTCTGAATAAACGTTAGTTTTGTTTTTAACGTTTTGTTGATATAAACAATGAAGTAAAGCATGGCCTGTACGGTCAGCCGCAGCTGCTGTACGAGCAGCTTGCTCACCGCCAAAGTTTTTAGATTGACCACCGAATGGACGTTGGTAAATTTTACCTTCTTCCGTACGAGAAAATGGTAAACCCATTTTTTCTAATTCGATAATTGATTCTGGACCGGTTTTACACATGTATTCGATAGCATCTTGGTCACCGATATAATCGCTGCCTTTAACCGTATCGTACATATGTTGTTCCCAATGATCTTCATGGGCATTGCCTAAGGCTACTGTAATACCACCTTGAGCTGAAACCGTATGAGAACGAGTTGGGAAAACTTTTGAAATCAAAGCACAAGACTTGCCTGACTCTGATATTGCTAATGCAGCGCGCATACCCGCGCCGCCTGCGCCAATTACGATGGCGTCAAATTCACGAACAGGAACGCTCACTTAAACACCCCACACAGTTAATAAGCCGGCTACAAAGTAAACCAGTAGCAAAACGGCAAAGAATAATTGTAAAGCACCACGTAAAAACGCTGGTTTTACATAGTCTGAAAGCACCTGCCATGCACCGATCCACGCGTGAATCAATATAGAAAGCAGTGCCAAAATGGTAAATACTTTAATGGATGTACAGCTGAAAAAGTCTTTCCATACATCAAAGGTGACTTCAGGGGTAACTAAAAAGAAACCTAAAAGAAGAAAAGTATACAAAGACAGAATAATTGCACTGACTCTGATAAGAATAAAATCATGTACGCCATTACGGCCTACGGTAGCAATATTATTTACCATAATTTAGCTCCTACCAAAATAGTAAGCACAAGCCAAAGTGCAATGATAAATTTAGCACTTGTATTGCCCGATTCAAGTTCCTCGAAATGCCCAAAATCCATAAATATGTGACGAATGCCACCTAAAATATGATAAATAAGTGCAGAAACAATACCGACGATTACAAGCTTGAAGAGCACACCATCAAGCAAAGATTTTACTTGGTTGAAGCCTTCTGCTGAAGAAAGAGATAATGATAGTGTCCATAATAAAATGCCAACAGCAAAGATCATAATAACACCAGAAACACGGTGTAATATTGATGCTTTTGCAGCAATGTGCATTTTTATTGTAGACAGGTTTAGGTTTACAGGACGTTGTTTTTTCACAATAGTGCCTAAAGTGCTATGTAGCCTTCTACTTTTTTTATTGTTACTTCTTTTTTACTATCCAAAAATAATTAAAAAGAAGTAACCCCCCAAGAGAACTGCATCAAATATTTAATCATTTACACCATACATTACATACGTTTGCATAAGTGAAAATGCAGGACGCCATGATTATATAGTTGATAACTCTTAATTACAATTTAAGAAATTGCCATTTTGTTGGCTATTATGGGGTTGCAGGTAATTATTGAACATTTCTTTGACTTGGATCTTTTCGCTTTCGAAATGGCATTGACTTTGTAGGGGGTTCTTGAAGTAGAATGTGTCGCAGTTTTATATTCATAAAAACTGACTAATTGTTCAATTTGTTCAAGATAGTCAAGTAAACAATTTGATAGGGGATAAAACATATGGCTGATTCAAAAGCCTCTCTTAGTATTGACGGTAATGTTGTCGCTGACTTACCCATCCTTTCGGGTACTGCTGGGAATGACGTAATAGATATTCGAACTTTAGGTAGTAAAGGTTATTTCACTTACGACCCAGGTTTTCTAGCGACAGCATCATGTGAGTCTTCAATCACTTATATTGATGGCGACAAAGGCATTCTACAGCACAGAGGTTATCCTATTGATAATCTTGCTAAAGAAGCTGATTACCTTGAAGTTTGCTACATTTTATTAAATGGCAGCGCACCAACAAAAGCAGAATACGACGAATTTATTGGCATTATTACTAACCATACAATGGTGCATGAAAAACTTGCTCATTTTTTCCATGGTTTCTTGCCTGATGCTCATCCAATGGCAATGCTTTGTGGAGTTGTTGGCGCACTTTCTTCGTTCTATCACAGTGACTTAGATATTGATGATCCAGCTCAACGCAAACGTAGTGCTCATCGCTTAATTGCTAAATTGCCAACAATATCGGCAATGGCTTATAAGTACAGCATGGGTCAACCGTTTGTTTATCCACGTAATGAGCTTTCATATGCAGAAAACTTCTTGCACATGATGTTCTCTGTACCAGCAGAAGAGTACAAAGTGAGTCCGGTCGTTGCTAAAGCAATGGACAGAATTTTCACACTTCATGCTGATCACGAACAAAACGCTTCAACATCAACAGTACGCTTAGCAGGCTCTTCTGGTGCTAACCCATACGCTTGTATTGCCGCTGGTGTTGCATCTTTATGGGGTCCAGCTCATGGTGGCGCTAACGAAGCATGTTTAACTATGCTAGAAGAAATCGGCACATTAGACCGTGTTGATGAGTTTGTTGCTAAAGCTAAAGATAAGAACGATTCATTCCGTTTAATGGGCTTTGGTCACCGTGTTTATAAGAACTTTGACCCTCGCGCAACGGTAATGCGTGAAACCTGTCATGAAGTTCTTAAAGAATTAGGTATTAAAGATCCGCTACTTGACGTTGCTATGGCGTTAGAAAAAGTAGCACTTGAAGACCCATACTTTATCGAGAAGAAACTTTACCCGAACGTAGATTTCTACTCAGGTATCATCCTTAAAGCGATTGGTATCCCAACAAGTATGTTCACTGTAATTTTTGCAATGTCACGTACCGTTGGTTGGATTGCTCACTGGGATGAAATGTTGAGTCAACCAGGTCAAAAGATTGGTCGTCCTCGTCAGAAATATACTGGTGAATTAGATCGTAAATTTGTTCCTTTGAAGAACAGATAACCTAAATAATCTAAAAATTCAGACCTAAAAAGGTAGCATTAATTGCTACCTTTTTTTATTTTTAAGCATCAAAACCATTCAAAATTGTATTTTTTTCTCTCTGTTTTAAACGCAAAGCTAAATTACACCACAAACAATCGTACAAAAAACAACCTAAAAACATCTTGTTTTGTGATTAGAAACATTTATTAAATTAATAGAAAGTATTCAGCTAAAAAATAGAGTTAGCACTCTAAATTAAGCTTTATGAGAACTTTTGACGATACTCTTTAGGAGTTAAACCCGTAAATCGTTTAAAGAGCTGTCTAAAACTACTTAAGTCTTCATAGCCAACAGACCACATTATTTTATTTACGGTATCCGTTGTTTGCTCAAGTTTATCTTTCGCAAACTCAAGTCGAATGCGTTGCAGATAGGTTATTGGATTTTCAAAAGTAGCCTGTTTAAAACGCCGCTTGAATGTTCTTGGCGTTAAGCCAACCCGCTCTGCAAGTTCATCAATAACGATTTGTTGCTTGAAATGAGACTCTAACCACTCTTGCGCTTTTAATATCGCTTTATCTTCATGTCCTTTTTGCGCGCTAAATGAAACATAGGGAGATTGTCGTTGCCTAACAGGGTCAAAAACAAGTAGTTTTGCAGTATCTGAAGCAATATCTTTCCCTACTAATCTATCAATTATATACAATGATAAGTCCATATAAGACATTGATCCTCCTGAACAAATAACTTGTCCATTATCAACAATGAGTTGATCAGTATCTAACTTGATCATTGGGAACATACGTCTAAACAAGTCAGCACTTCGCCAATGAGTTGTTGCTGTTTTTTGATGAAGGATCCCTGCTGCGGCTAAGACAAAACTCCCGGTACAATAGCTGGTAATTAACGTACCTTTACTTTTACAATGAGATAACCACGTTGTTATTAAATCAACATGCTCAATCGTCATATGCTCAGGGCAACAGTCAATCACGGTTTCAACAGAAGATGAAACAACAATAACATCTGGTACTTCTGTATGAACAAGCTTTGTTGGCATGATCTTAAAGCCATTATAACCAACCACAGGTTTGTCTGTTATTGTGACAATTTGGCAGGTAAGATCTTCTTTTTTCCCCTTACCGTATCTTTGCCCTAAGCAATAATTGGCAGCATAAAAAACATCTAAAACGCCATAAACAGCAGAAACTGTACATTTATTTGTTGCTAGAACTGCTATTTTCATAATTTCCCCCCTGAATACTTTTGTCACATATGCCTTTAATAATGTCAAATATGCCACCAGACTTGCTTTAATTCAAGCGTTATCATCTTACAAAGTGATTACAAATTAATTACGAATTAAAAAGGAATTACCCATGACGCTACTTATTAATGCGATTAAATACTTTTATAGAGTACTGTTTTCTCTACTTTCGATGACGTTAGTTCTTTACCCGGTTATTAATGAAGCAAGCATTGCTTATTCATTAGTCTACATTCCCAGTACATTATTACTTTTCGCTTTATTAAGCTTGGCTATCGAATGCTTTTTAGATGAACAAGCATTTAAACTAGTCATCTTAAAAAAAGCGAAGAAATGTTTAGTCACCAGAGGATTATGTTGCTTACATAGTTAATTTTTTATGTCATAGGCTGATATAATGCCGCCAAATTAGTAAGAGTATTGAATAAAATGTCTGAGTATCAACACCGATTTGGTGGCATCGCGCGTCTTTATGGCAATAAGTCGGCAACAATCATTCAAAAATCGCATGTCTGTGTTATTGGTATTGGCGGTGTAGGTTCTTGGGCTGCTGAAGCACTTGCTCGAAATGGTATTGGTGAGATCACCTTAATTGACCTTGACGACATTTGTACTACAAATATTAACCGACAAATCCATGCACTGAGCAATACGGTTGGTGAAAGTAAAGTTGAGGTAATGGCACTGCGACTAAAACAAATAAATCCTGAGTGCATTGTGCATGAAGTTGAAGATTTTGTTACGCAAGATAATCTTCAAGAGCTACTTACAAGTAAATTTGATTATGTTATTGATGCCATAGATTCAGTGAAAGTTAAAACATCGATTATCGCTTATTGTAGAAGAAACAAAATATCCATAATTACCATTGGGGGAGCTGGTGGACAAATAGATCCGTCACAAATTAGCATTTGTGACTTAAGCCAAACTTATCAAGACCCATTATTAGCAAAAGTTCGCAATCAACTTCGTCGGGAATATAACTTCCCTAAAGCCAATAGTGATAAAAAAAGTAAAAGGAAGTTCTCAGTCGACGCGGTATTTTCTACTGAGCAACTAGTTTATCCAGATGAAGATGGCAATGTATGCCATGCTAAGCAAAGTCAAAACGGCGTAACAAAACTAGATTGCAACACAGGGTTTGGCGCTGCTACCCATGTTACCGCTAGCTTTGCTTTTTTCGCGGTTGGCCGTTTAATGCAAAAGCTTATTAAAAAAAGTCAGTTTAAACAATAAGCTGATAAATTTTGGCAACAATTGCTTTTACACCATTGCCCCGTGATGGGCTTAAATGTTGTAAAAGCCCTAATTTCTCAAAATAACCTTCAATATCAAAAGAGTTTATTTGCTCAGCGGTTTTGTTGTTAAAAGCCGCTAATATTATCGCCAGTAAACCTCTAATAACTCGCGCATTGCTATCGGCTGAAATTTGGTATTGCCTATTTTGATCTTGCTGGACACTCACCCAAGCAAGACTTTCACAACCTGATATAAGCGTTTTATCATTTCGGTATTGTTTATCCATTCTCTCTAAAGACTTTCCTAACAGCATAATTTGGCGATGTTTAGTATCCCAACCTTTCGCTTTACCAAACAAATGCACTAATTCTTCAACAGTGACGTTAGCGAAACTATGTTCAGCTAACGTCGTATTTTGTCGAGGCATATCGCTGTTAACTTGAGTTTTATCTTGAGTTTTATTCTCATCTTGCTCTATACGTTTTGATGTTTGGCTCAAAGGCTCATGCTCATCAATAATGTGAATTAGCTTTTCTATAAAGTAATCAATTTCTTCAAAGGTGTTATAAGCTGCCATCGACAATCGAATGCAGCCATCAATATTCAAATATTGCATTAATGGCATAGCGCAGTGATGTCCACTTCGAACAGCAATACCATAAGCGTCAAGACTTGCGGCAATATCATGATTATGATGGCCGTCAACGGTAAAAGCGATTAAAGGAATATCAGGTGCACCATCAACAATAAACTTCACTGCTGAAATTTTCTGCAGTTTAACCAAGGCATATTGCAATAACTCATTTTCATATTTTGCGATAGCTGGAAGACGCTGCTTATTGATAAAGGCAAGTGCTTGGCTAAAAGCAACAATTCCAGCAATATTTGGCGTGCCAGCCTCAAACTTAAACGGTAAACGATTAAAGCTTGTTTCCTTGAAACTGACCTTTTTTATCATTTCACCGCCACCTTGATATGGCGGCATTCTTTCCAGTAAGTGCTTTTTGCCATATAAAATACCAACACCTGTTGGGCCATACATTTTATGCGCTGAAAAAACATAGAAATCACAACCAAGTTGTTGCACGTTTATTGGCATATGACCAACAGCTTGAGCGCCATCAATAACTGAAACGGCACCAACTTCTTTCGCTCGTTTTATTAGTGCTTCAATCGGGTTAATGCGACCTAAAACATTTGAGATATGACCACAACTGACCACTTTAGTTTTACTGGTGATCACTTCATTTAATTTAGTTTCATCAATGCGGCCTTCAGTGGTTAATTCAAGCACTTTAATATCTGCCCCCGTTTGCTCTGCAATCAATTGCCAAGGCACAATATTGGCATGATGCTCACTTACGGTTAAGACAATTTCATCACCTGGTTTTAGGTTTACTCGCCCCCAACTCTGCGCAATAAGGTTGACCGATTCTGTTGTACCTTTGGTCCAGATAATTTCTTCAATAGTGTTGGCATTGATAAATTTTTTAACATTTTCTCTTGCCTGCTCAAATACTTTTGTAGATTTAGCACTTAATGCATGTGAAGCACGGTGAACATTAGCATTGTCTTGATAATAGAAACGTTGATATTCATTAATGACCGCTAGCGGTTTTTGTGTGGTGGCACCATTGTCAAAATAGACAAGTGGATCTCCATTTATTTTTGAAGTTAATATTGGAAAGTGTTGGCGAAAGGCTTGAGCAAAAGTATGAGTCATTTACAAAAATACAGAAATTAGTTAATAATTTTAGGATGATTGTACCTTATTTTGGTGTAAAATATCATCATCAAACACTTAGGTATTCTCCGTACTTGTTTCAATAAATAAGTATGCATTTTAACCTCGGTGAAAATAAGGAAAACCGTTATGTCACTCTTTTCATGGTTTACGCAAAAAAACAATAACTCAATTAAACGAGACGATAAAACAGTTATCGAGCAAGAGTTAAAAACCTTTAACAATAACACCATGTGGCCAATCGCTAAAGTTAGAAAAGCAACAACCATTAATCAACTACAATACATTAATGATGCTAAAGACAAACAAGCTAGTGAGGTATCATCAACACTAACGAAGAAGTCACTTTAAACAACCTCTGTTATCAGTTAAAAATCGCCCGCCCATATTCGTGCTTTACGCTTTTGATCTAGCTCTTGTAAAAGCGCCCTCTTGATCCAAAGCTTTGCTTTTTCCTGCTCTTCATTTTGAATTAATGCCAAAGCAATATTGTAATGAAAACTTGGCATTGAGAATTGGTGATACGAATCTCTATATATAGCTAAGTACTCTTGTGGAAACGATGCTTCAAAATTTTGCAATGCTGTTCGCTTTGCTAACGGTTTATAAGCTTGCAGACCTTGTTGGTCACAGGTACTTATTTTGAAAAGACCTATTTCATTTTTGTAGTCATCGCTGGTACCGATAACCATAGTTCCATCTTGCAACTTCATTATCGGCGTACTTTTTTTTATCTTCTCAGCCCACGGTATTTGAGCCAGCAATGTCTTTCTGTCTATGGGGCCATTCTCTTGTAAGTGAGGATCCAATACCGCAATGTTATTTGAAAAGCTAACGAGTGATTTATTCGCACAAGCTTTATGCGTACTAGCTAAAGGATATTCATCAATAAAACCTAATAAATGAGAAAGCTCATGAATAAAAACTGCATGAGTATCTTGTGCATCTAAGTACAAAATACCTAAGTGCACATTAGCACCGCCGACTGGCAATAATAAAGCAAGGTAACGGCTATCTAAGTTATTAGTATATTGTTGCCAAAGCTCTTCATCGCAAGTAATGGCTATCTGCTCATCTTGACTGCAATTTAATGCTTTAGCGGGTATATAACGAGGGTTGTCAAAACAAAAAAATTCATTTATTGGGTGCTGTTGTACTTGTTTAATTAAATTTTCTGCTGCTTTTAATTGCTGATAATTAGTCGCAAATAATTGCATGCTATTCCTACATTTTTCACCTCGGCTTTCATTTATCTCTAACTCTGATAACTCAGCTAAGACATGTTGCCTAGTATTATCAGCAACATCAAAAACATGAAAAGTTTTCAACTCTTTAAAGAACTGGCTGGCTTTAAAGTTATTTAGAAAGGCTTGTTGAAGAGTTAATAGTGCTTCTGTATTGCCTTGAAGCATGGCTATTTTTGTTTGTAAGGTTAACTGTTTTTCTGTTAGCGCACTGCTTGCCAATAATTTTGCTGCAAGCGTTATTTTACCTTGATCATAATAACGTTGAGCTAAGACAATTTTTGCTTTTGAGGAGTTTTTTTGAGCTGCTTGATTAAGCCAAAACTCGAAAGTAGCTTCATCGCCATCGGCTTGAAAATAATTAGCTAATTCGAATGCAATTTCCCCATCATTTTTAGCAAGTTGTAGCATCGCGGTTTGCCATAAGCTATTGCCAACTTGCTGGTGTTCAATATCATGCCTATAAACACTAACAAGCTGCTTTTTCCGAGCAAACGCTAATTGTGCTTCATTCGGTTGCCCATACTTAACCTGATCATTTAGGTAATCATCTAAAATAAAAGAGCCTGACGATAATAATATCGTCAGGCTCAAAATAATCATGGTGCGAATAAACATGCTAGTTAAAAACAGAACTAGGTTTAGCCATCAACCTTGTTAATGCAATCTTAGGGTGCTGTGGCATTATTGCGTTTGTATTCAGCACGCATAAGATCAAGTTCAAGCTTCGCATAACGATGCTCAACAAAATCATAAACATTAGTGCCTAATGTAAGCTTAAAGAAGTTCGCTGCCGCATTTAACTGATTTTTCTCTTGGTTAAATTTACCCAAATAGAAGTAAGCTTCACATAAACGTTCAGTAAGTGCCTTACTTGAGTTAATACCATTTGGTAGGCGAGCTAAAAATGCAGACTGTGATAATTTACCCGTATAAAGGTCTATTATATCTTTTGCCCACTTGTCATTGCTTACTTGCGTTGCTCTATCAGCCAAAGCTTTTTTAGCCGTTTCATCATTTACTTTTTGCTCAGCAAAATATAACCAAAGCAATTTATATGGGTCACTTTTTTCTAAGCTGTAAAAAAAGGAAAAATCTTCAACAGCGAGTGCGGGTCTACCACCATAATATAAAGCGATGCCACGATTAAAATAGGCATATTGGTGTTGCGGTGATAATTCGATAGTTGCATCAAATGATTCATAAGCTTGATCAAATTGCTGTAATTGCGTGAAGTGAATGCCAATAAAATTATGCGCTTCAACTAGATCTGGCTTCAAACGTAATGCCAAATTAAAGTCTAAACGTGCAAGTGATCGTAAACCGACATTGTCGTACCTTAAGCCACGCTCATAATAGAGTTGCGCTTTTTGTACATCGGTAATTTCTGCACGTAAGATCATTTGCGATAGATTGGCAATTGCCACTTCGCTTTTATAATCAACAGGCACAGGTTCAGCAATAATCAATTGTCCAATTGCACTTTGACTATCGTTTGATGAAGAGAGTGACGAGCAACCTTGCAATGCAACAAAGCCTAAACACGCCGCTAATTTAAGATGAAATTTCACTAAAATAATTACCTACGGAGAAAATAACTTTTTCAATTATATAAAAAAGGGAGCTGCTTAGCTCCCTTTTTATGTTATACCAAACAGATTAATTAATTGACCAACTTAGAGCTTCAGTAGCGAGCTTAGAATAAGCAAAATGTGTTAAACATAGTTATTCTATATTTTATTCATTTTGCGAAATTATCAGCTTGCTACTGAGCTCCCGAAGGGCGAGTACCTAATAAAAGGTAAAGGCTTACATTCGGCGTTATTGATTTTAAAAAGGGAATAACCATTCTCTTCAATCAATGCCTTGCCTCTAAACCTTTTAATTCTCGCTAAGTGATCAATAAATTAGTCCGATTGGTATTACAAGTTATGAGTTATTTAAACTTGTTATTCAGACGCTTCCGGTGCGGCAGCTACTTCAGCAGGCTTTTCCATTGCTTCTTTGATACTTAAACGAACGCGACCTTGGCGGTCAACTTCAAGTACTTTAACTTTAACTTCTTGACCTTCAGTAAGTACGTCAGTTACTGCATTTACACGCTCTTCAGAGATTTGTGAAATGTGAACTAAACCGTCTTTACCAGGAAGAACGTTAACGAATGCACCAAAGTCTACGATACGTACAACTTTACCTGTGTAGAATGAACCTACTTCAATTTCAGCTGTTAATGCAGTAATACGAGCGATAGCATCTTTTGCTTGTTCGCCGTCAGTTGCTGCAATTCTAACAGTACCGTCATCTTCGATTTCAATCGTAGTACCCGTTTCTTCAGTAAGTTGACGAATAGTTGCGCCACCTTTACCAATGATGTCACGGATTTTATCTTGAGCAACTTTCATCGTATGAATACGAGGAGCATATTGTGAAATATCGTCACGATGTCCGTTAATTGCTTCATCCATTACAGATAAAATGTGAGTACGTGCAGCTTTTGCTTGGTTTAAAGCAAGTTGCATGATTTCTTGCGTGATACCTTCAATTTTAATATCCATTTGAAGTGCAGTAATACCGCCAGTAGTACCCGCTACTTTAAAGTCCATGTCGCCTAAGTGATCTTCATCACCTAAAATGTCAGAAAGAACAACAAAGTCATCGCCTTCTTTAACAAGACCCATTGCAATACCAGCAACAGAGGCTTTAATTGGAACACCAGCATCCATAAGTGCTAATGAAGTACCACATACAGAAGCCATTGAAGATGAACCGTTTGATTCTGTAATTTCAGAAACAACACGTACTGCATATGGGAATTCTTCTGCTGATGGCATAACAGCCAACATGCCACGTTTTGCTAAACGACCGTGACCAATTTCGCGACGCTTAGGTGAACCAACAAAACCAGTTTCGCCTACACAGTATGGAGGGAAGTTATAATGAAGCATAAATGCGTCAGTTTTCTCACCCATAATGGTGTCTAAACGCTGTGCGTCACGTTGTGTACCAAGAGTAGCCGTTACTAATGCTTGAGTTTCGCCACGTGTAAATACTGCTGAACCATGAGTTCTTGGTAATACACCTGTCATTACGTCTAGTGCACGGATCATTTCAGGATCACGACCATCAATACGTGGAGAGCCTTTCGTGATACGACCACGAACAACTGTTTTCTCTAGGTCATGGAATAAATCTTTAGCTTCTTGAACGTCAAGCTCTGCATCGCTAGCTAATAATGTTTCAATAACACCATTGCGGATTTCTTTAATTTTTTCGTAACGAACTGCTTTTTCAGTAATTTGGTAAGCTTCGTTCACTTGACCTTCAGAAAGTTCAGCGATTTTAGCTACTAAGTCAGCATTTTTAACTGGTGCAATCCATTCCCATTTAGGGTTATTAACTTCAGCAGCCATTTCTTTAATTGCTGTGATAGCCGTTTGCATTTGTTCATGACCAAACATAACAGCGCCAAGCATAACTTCTTCAGATAATACGTCAGCTTCTGATTCAACCATTAATACGGCAGAATCAGTACCTGAAACAACTAGGTCTAATTGAGACGTTGCCAATTCAGATTGCAATGGGTTAAGAATATATTTTCCGTCAGTATAACCAACACGTGCAGCGCCAACAGGACCACTAAAAGGCATACCTGAAATAGCTAATGCAGCAGAAGTACCTAATAAAGCGATAATATCAGGGGCAATTTCTGGGTTAGCAGAAACAACTGTAATAACAACTTGAACTTCGTTGGTAAAACCTTCAGGGAATAGTGGACGAATTGGACGGTCAATTAAACGACAAATCAGTGTTTCTTCTTCTGAAGGGCGACCTTCACGTTTAAAGAAACCACCTGGGATTTTACCTGCGGCGTAAGTACGCTCTTGGTAGTTTACCGTTAATGGGAAAAAATCTTGACCAGGCTTAGCTTCTTTTTTACCAACAACTGATACTAATACTGAAGTATCGTCCATGCTAGCCATAACAGCACATGTTGCTTGACGAGCAATTACGCCCGTTTCAAGAGTTACGGTATGTTGACCGAACTCAAATGTTTTAGTTACCGGGTTGAACATTTATATAGTTCCTTAATTTTTTAGGTTTAACCAATCTGTACAATTATTTATTCACTAACAAACCCTTATGGGTTCAAGTTGAACAAAAAATTATACAGTTTGGATTGATTAATTAAGTGCCTTCCTCAACAAAATGAGGCTAACACTTATAAAATCCCCATTCATAATGGGAAATTTTCCCGCATATTATACTAGGCTAAGCAACTTTTACTAGTTAAAACCTAATAGCTATCTGCATTATTTATTTAGCTCGTAAATATCTATTCACATTTGCATTTAAACAATGCTTTCCCCTCTTATTCCCCCTTAATAAACTGTAAAGAAAAACTACAAATAAACAGCGCATTTTACTCACTATAAAACGCAAGATGTAACCTGCCGTTATTTAACGTTAACTAATGCCGTCATTTATTGCATTCAATAAAAACTATTGCTATAACGCCTCCCTGAATTGAAATGAAACCTTGTTGAATAAATATGAATGAAGCTAATAAGCTAAATAAAAGAAACCTGTTAATGTTTTTGATCCCTTCTCTATTGGGGCTTTTTCTTTTTATGACGCCGATTGAATATCAAGGCAATATGACCATTCCCGTTGCTATTCTAGCAAAAGTTCTACAAGCTTTGCTAAAAGAGCAAATGACCAGCATCGTTACTTTTGTTGTTGTTACTACCGGTGTATTTTCTCTTATTGCCAAGTTACTAAAACCTAAAAAAATAATCGACAGTACTTTTCTCAATCAACTTTTCAATGTTTCAATACCTTGGTTAATTATTAGAGTATTAGGTGCTACTTTCTGTTTAATGACTTTTTTTGGCATTGGTAGTGAATTGGTTTCGAGCGATAGTACCGGAGGCTTAATTTTAAATGATTTACTACCGGTACTCATTTCTGTCTTTCTTTTTGCTGGTTTATTACTTCCTCTGTTACTTAATTTTGGTTTATTAGAGCTAGTCGGAACACTATTAACCAAATTAATGCGCCCTGTTTTCAAATTACCTGGCCGAGCTGCAATTGACTGTACAACATCTTGGTTAGGTGATGGCACGGTTGGTGTTATGTTGACCAGCAAACAGTTTGAACAAAAGATTTATACACAACGCGAAGCCGCTGTAGTGGGCACTACTTTTTCGGCGGTTTCAATCACCTTTTCAATGGTTGTTATTTCTCAGGTAAAACTTGAACATCTATTTGTACCTTTTTACCTTTCAGTTTGTCTTGCTGGTATCGTTGCCGCTTTAATTATTCCGCGCATTCCACCGCTTAGTTTGAAAAAAGATAATTATATAGATGGTACGCCACGCCATAAAAACGATGAAGCTATCCCAGCGGGTAAATCTTCATTAGGGTATGGTTTTGAATTGGCTATTGAAAAAGCAAGTAACATTAAGAGCCTATCAACAGAAGTTAAACATGGCGTGCATACCGCAATTGACATGGTCTTTGGTGTATTACCTGTAGTTATGGGCATAGGCACTATCGCCTTAATTCTTGCTGAGCATACCGCAGTTTTCAGTACCTTAGGTGCACCATTTATTCCATATTTGGAGTTATTATCAATTCCAGAAGCCGTTAAAGCTTCAGAAACTATTGTTGTGGGTTTTGCTGATATGTTTATTCCGTCAATTCTAGCATCATCGATCGAAAGTGATTTAACCCGATTCGTCATTGCAGCAATGTCAGTAACTCAGCTTATTTACATGTCAGAAGTTGGTGCCTTGTTATTGGGTAGTAAAATTCCGGTAAACATCGTTGAACTGTTTATTATCTTTATTTTAAGAACCTTGATCACCTTACCGGTTATTGCCGGCATTGCTCATCTAATTTTCTAGATACAATTCAAAATGAAAATGCTGTCGTTTATCAACAAAAAAAGAAAGGGTTAGGTTTTGACCTAGCTCTTTTTTTACCATTAATTTACTGGCTAGCCAGATAATTAATTAAGCCGCTCTTAGGTATTTTAAAGCCATTAGGTAATTCTAAAGTTATTAGGTAAAACTAGATAAATATCAAAAGGGTTAAGTTAAAACTGCCTCTCATCTTTCCACTTACTAAATTTCAGGCACAAAAAAAGGAGCTATATAGCTCCTTTTTATCATCTTATTAAATCTTGTCTTAACGACGTAGACCTAATTTACCGATTAAAGACGTATAACGTTCAACGTTTTTGCCTTTAAGGTAATCAAGAAGCTTACGACGTTGACTAACCATACGTAATAAACCACGACGTGAATGATGATCATGGATGTGCGCTTTGAAGTGACCTTGTAGGTGGTTGATTTGTGTAGTTAACAAAGCAACTTGTACTTCAGGTGAACCAGTGTCACCTTCTTTTTGAGCGTATTCAGCAACAATTGTTGCTTTTTCTGATGCAGATAAAGACATTATAAATCCTTAGTGTTTAGTACCGAATTGGTACTTATAAAATTCTCACCAAGCCAAACACTAATTCAGCGACGGTGACAAAAGAGCGCGTATTCTATCAGCAAACGCCGCTAATGCAACCGTTTACTGATAGATAAGCAGATAAAATTAATGATTATAGATAATCAAGTACCGTTATACGTTTTGGCGCGACTAAACCATCATCATCAATAGTACCGACACCGATAAACTCAGCGGGTATTTGGCTATCATCACCTTCTTTTTGCTCATGCTCGACAAAGACTTGTACCAAACCTGACGCAGGTGCGTTAGCTGCTTGTACCGGATTACCATGACGTAAGAAGTTAGCTGACATATCATCAATAGTCACCGACGCCATGTCGCCACAGGCCGTGTTCATTGCTAACAATAACGGATCTAACAAAGTAGACGGTGAAACATCTTGCTCTTGTGCTTGTTCAAGCAAGTTTTCAAGCGTTTCCATGCTGACCATTTTTTCTATTGGATAGCTGCCAACAGAAGTACGACGTAACATTGAAACGTGCGCGCCACAACCAAGTAACTCGCCTAAGTCATCAACAATAGTACGAATATAAGTGCCTTTAGAAACATGAATTTCTAACGTTACTTCATCATTTTTAAAGCTCAAAAGCTCAAGCCTAAACACCGTAATATCACGAGACTCTCTTGGTACTTCAATACCTTCACGCGCGTACTTATACAAAGGTTGCCCTTGATATTTAAGCGCCGAATACATTGAAGGAATTTGCTGCGTAGTTCCTCTAAAAGTATCAAGTGCTGTTAATAGCTGCTCTTGTGATACTTCTACGGCTTTCTCTGAAACAATTTCACCATCGGCGTCACTTGTTGTTGTACGAACACCAAGCTTCGCTGTTACTTGATAGGTTTTATCGGTATCAAGAAGAAACTGAGAAAACTTTGTCCCTTCACCTAAACAAATGGGTAACATGCCCGTCGCTAGAGGGTCAAGTGCGCCTGTATGCCCTGCTTTTTGAGCAAAAAAGATACGTTTAACTTTTTGTAGCGCGTTATTCGATGACATTTCGTATGGCTTATCCAATAACAAAACACCGTTAATAAGACGGCCTTTTCTACGTTTTGCCATGCTTAGTCCTCGGCTTTCTCATCAGGTAATTTGGTCTCTGCTTCATTGTTGACAGTACCATCAACGTTATCACTTTCAATTTCGTCATGATGTTTGTCACTTGCAACAGCTTCATCAACGAGATGCCCCATGCGGACACCTTCAGCCATTGAACCGTCATAAACAAAACGAAGGTGCGGCATGATGCGCGCGCGTAGACGTTTAGCCAGTAATGAACGAATATAGCCTGATGCTTCATTTAAGATTTCTACCGACTCTTTGATTTCATTCTCATCGTTGGTAAAAAAGGTTACAAATATTTTTGCATAAGCCAAGTCACGAGTAACTTCAACTTCAGACACTGTACTCATTGATAAACGTGGATCTTTAATTTCACGCATTAAAATTACGGCAATTTCTTTTTGAATCTGTTGTCCGACACGGTCGGTACGAGCATATTCTCTAGCCATAAAAAACTCCTCTGGGGACAATATATTGAAGGTAGTTACTTCATATTTGTCCGATGTTAGCAGGCAAGTAGTTAAACTAAATTACCTGCTAAAAAATAAAACGAAAATGGAGGCTTAGCCCCCATTTTTAAAGTTTAGCGATTCGAGCTTAAAACATTAAAGTGAACGTTTCACTTCAACTGTTTCGAAAACTTCGATTTGGTCACCAACACGTACGTCGTTGTAGTTCTTAACACCAATACCACACTCGATACCGTTACGAACTTCTTGTACATCGTCTTTAAAGCGACGTAAAGATTCCAACTCACCTTCGTAAATTACTACGTTTTCACGAAGTACACGAATTGGCGCAGAACGTTTAATAATACCTTCTGTAACCATACAACCAGCAATGGCACCAATTTTCGGCGACTTAAATACGTCACGTACTTGCGCAAGACCAATAATTTCTTGCTTGAATTCTGGTGCAAGCATACCGCTCATTGCTTGTTTAACTTCGTCAATCAAGGCGTAGATAACACTGTAATAACGTAAATCAATCTGTTCAGATTCAATAACTTTACGTGCAGCAACATCAGCACGAACGTTAAAACCAACTACGATTGCATTTGACGCTGCAGCTAATGTCGCATCTGTTTCGGTAATAGCACCTACGCCACTACCAATAATACGTACTTTAACTTCATCTGTAGAAAGCTTAACTAGTGAATCAGCAATCGCTTCAAGTGAACCTTGAACATCAGATTTAAGTACCACATTAACTTCAGAAACCTCACCTTCAGCCATAGTAGCAAACATGTTTTCAAGTTTAGACTTCTGTTGACGAGCAAGTTTCACATCACGGAATTTACCCTGACGGAATAAAGCAACTTCACGAGCTTTCTTCTCATCTTTAACAACAGTAGCTTCATCACCAGATTGTGGAACACCACTTAAACCAATAATTTCTACTGGTATAGATGGGCCAGCTGACTGAATAGTCTTACCATTTTCGTCACGCATGGCACGAACACGACCGTACTCTAAACCACAAAGTACGATATCACCTTGCTTTAATGTACCTTCTTGAACAAGAACCGTTGCAACTGGGCCACGACCTTTATCAAGTTTAGATTCAACAACAACACCGCTAGCCATTTTATCAACAACAGCCGTTAGCTCGAGTACTTCTGATTGAAGAAGAATTGAGTCTAATAGCTCATCAATGCCTAGGCCTGTTTTAGCAGAAACGTGACAGAATTGAACTTCACCGCCCCACTCTTCTGAAAGTACATCGTGTTGTGATAATTCACTTTTAACACGATCTGGATCAGCACCTTCTTTATCCATTTTGTTAACAGCGATGATAATTGGCGCTTCAGATGCTTTAGCATGCTGAATAGCTTCAATTGTTTGTGGCATAACACCATCATCAGCAGCAACAACAATGATTACAATATCGGTTGCTTTCGCACCACGTGAACGCATTGCAGTAAACGCCGCATGACCAGGAGTATCAAGGAATGTGATCATTCCATGACCTGTTTCAACGTGATAAGCACCAATATGCTGAGTAATGCCGCCGGCTTCGCCGTCTGCTACTTTTGCTTCACGAATGTGGTCAAGTAGTGATGTTTTACCATGATCAACGTGACCCATGATAGTAACAACAGGTGCACGAGTAATTTCTTCACCAGAATGACCACGATCAGATAATACCGCTTCTTCAAGGGCATTTTCT
>PJEL010002043.1_pt1 | contig 19102 bp, 14 predicted proteins | sample 1853271 | NCBI WGS metagenome assembly PJEL01 (sample SAMN08108733, study PRJNA415343) | Invertebrate metagenome, whole genome shotgun sequencing project. | host: Globobulimina | place: Sweden: Gullmar Fjord | collected 2015-08
ATTTTGCTGTACCTACCCAACTTGTCATGTGGGTATCATGCCCACAGGCATGCATTACATGACTTTGTAAGCCTTCTTCAGTGGTAGTGGTAACCTTTGATGCAAATGCTAATCCAGTTTGTTCTTTTACGGGTAAGGCATCCATATCCGCTCGAACTAATACTGTTGGGCCTTTACCATTTTTTAACACCGCAACAACACCAGTGCCACCAACACCTTCAGTGACTTCAAAGCCAAGTTCACGCGCAGTTTTAGCTAGTTTTTTAGCGGTATTAAATTCGTAACTAGAAAGCTCAGGGCTTTGGTGTAAGTCTTTATATAACGTCATCAGCTCAGGCATAGCAGCCTTTACTGATTTTACCTTGTCATTTGCAGCATAGGTTAATGAACTAGCAGCGAGGCATAAAGCGGTTGTTATGAATGCTATAGTTTTCATTGTATTACTCAGTAAAAATTGCGAATGATTCATCTTAGCTAAATGAGAACAAGGCTACAATGTTAATTAAAACCATTGAAAATATAACTTAAGAAAAATAATTGGTTTAGGTGTATAAAACTAAGCAGATAGTATGGAAATAGTGATTATTCCGCTCATCATTTTTAACAATTATGAATGACGATTAAAGAAGGTTACAAGGTGAAAATGAAACCATCACAGCCCGCTAACGCAAGGGTAGTAAAGACTGCTGATGGCTTTAGGTGTTACATAACTCATTTAAAAATAATTGAGCCATTATTCAATATTTTGGATCTGCTCGTCTATTGAAAATAAAACAAACATAATAAACAGCACGTTAAAGAGAAACACCCTGTAACTTGAAATTAATGTCACCAAGTATGTCACCGTAAATTTAATAAATAATTAAGTATCATCAGGAATGAAAGTTTTTTTAACGGAAACACCGTCTAACGTTTTAACCACTACAGGCATCCCAATCTCAAAGGTACTATCTTCCTTCACGCATTTTACGACAAAGTCTGTCATTTTTTCTCTAAAATTTAATTCGTTATTCATTCCATTATGAGCAATTTCCAAAGCTTGTTCACCATATGAATTCACCATTCCAATAACAGCAATGCCATTTGCTTCAACAAGCTCTTTTTCACAAAAAACATGAATTCGACCATTTTCATCATTATTATCATTGAAGCTATATTTGTATATATAGTCTTGCCTTGTATGTGGACAATTAATTGCTAAAACTATATCTGTGCGCATTGCATTTAAAGCATTAGGATCTAGTACATACTTTTTCTTAGACTGAATAGCTTTGTTAATTGAGTGTTCGACCACTTCAGATACATATTCTGCATTTAGTAAATTTAAATAATCTTGATCAGGTAAAAATGTTTCTTCACAGTAATGCGTACCAACTCCATTTTTTATTAGGTTATTTGAATCGCACCCCTTCCGAATTACACACTTAAAATCATATGCTTCCACATAATCTATTCTGAGGTTAGATAAATGCCCAGAAATGTTATCAACTATATGCTGGGCGGTAAGGGTGCTCCCCGCAAAAGCAATCAAACATTTATGCTGCTGCTGAACTTTTATGTAGCCTTGAAATAACTCCCCAATAAAATGAGGCTCCCAAACATTTATAGAGATTTCTTTTATCTTTTGAAAGCCAGTAACTAGTGGGCTTCTCCCCCCCTGAGTTACTGTGCTGATCATGCTATCTGCTACTATAAAAATACCTGACTTACGATCAGGTGTATAATCTTGATTTAAATCCTTTTTCCAAACATATCCATTCTGTTTGTAACCAGCAACAACTAGTGTCATATTTAATCCTTTATGAACGTTAAACTATCTATTATTTTTTAACTCATCTTGAAAATTAAACTCTGTGATAATTAAAGAACTTTCAGCAGGTTCAGCCTCTAGTTCAGCATCCATCATGTTTTTACTTAAAAAGGATTTACATGCTTTAAAAGATTGTACAAATGCCGTAGCAATCGTAGTAATGACTGCTACGTCTGTAGCAACATCCATTACAGGCCTATAGTTATCCTTAACAGCCCCAACTACAGAGTCATAGTTTGCTTTAACAACCCCAGCTACAGAATCATAGTTTTCTTTAACAGCCGAAGTTACAGAATCAAAGGTCCCCATAAGCGGATCATAAAAGCTCATTACTGGGTCATATAAACTTATGACAATTTCGAATATTGAACTCCCTTCAGTGACTGAAGACAAAGACCATACCAGGCCAGCTGATTCACTGTCACTTGTATAAAAAGGAATATCTACTTCACTAAAACATGGTGTTAATTCGGAGCACAACTCAAAATAGGCCTCTAGTTGCTTGGGAGTGACAATACCTAATCCCTTTAATTCTTGAAAGTTACCAAGAACACTTAACTTAATAACATCCTCTACATATGGAATATCAGTAGTAAGCGTAATCGTTGCAAGCTTTGTTACTCCTTCGACTCGATCTACTTGGCTTGTTTGATAAAGCTCTTTTCGACCAAATTTTATTGGACTGGGAGATTTTGTATTAACTTTATCGTCATTAAGTGAATGATATACTTTGTGAAGCAAATGTTCGGAAGCGAGTTCTCTGAACTCCCCATCAGCCATCAATTTACCGAAAATCTCTTCATTACCATCCATTCGGTCAATAACTAAACTACTAAATGCTTTTTTAAATACAAACCTAAAGTCATCAATAGAGTTAACCGCTGCCGCTTTTTGAAGTTTTTCGCTTGTTAGTGCCTCTTCCTGAATCTGGTCAAAAAACAGCTGATCAGCTTGTGCAAAGTCTGTTCCGAATCTGTCATTTAATAAATTAACTAACTCCGATAATCGGATATGTTCTTCATGGTTCTGTCCGGTACCTACGTCAGAAGGGCCACTTAGAGCATTAGCTTCACCAGTAAGTAGATCTATTTGACCTTCACTAATTTTTTGCAAACGATAATATTGAAGCTCAACATCATCTTCTATATGGTAGTCAGTTCCACTGGCCTTTCGAGGCAATTTAGTCAGAATAAATCTAAGATAGGTGTATAACTGCTCTAAGTCTGAATCCTGGTATGGAATAACCTGAGATAAGAAACTATACATATTTCTAAAGTCTACAAATATACCTTTCACTTCACTTTGCTCTTCTTCTTCAAGAGCTTTAAATCGAGTAATAGCTTTGTCTAAAATTCCATTCATTTTGCCATGGTCATGTTTGCTCTCTTTACGTTTAGGTAAAAAGTAAACATCACAAAATGCTTTAACCTCATCTTTAAAAACTATACCAGCTTCATCAATTTGATCTTGTAATCTATATAAGTGCTGAGCATCTGTTAATTCATCTGCTTTGATTTCTTCGAAGAAGTCCTTAAAGGCTGTAAAAATATCTTCCCGTTTATTTTGAAAATCTAAAACAAACGTATCTTCTTTACCTGCACAAGTTCGATTCAACCTAGATAATGTTTGTACCGCCTGAATGCCAGATAATTTTTTATCAACATACATAGTGTGCAATAACGGTTGATCAAAACCAGTTTGATATTTTTCTGCGACTAAAAGCAGTTGATATTCATCGGAATCAAATTGTTCAGGCAATTCACTTTCTTTAATCCCATTATTTAACCCAACTTCAGTCCATTCTTTTTCTGGAATTTTTGGATCTATCACTGTGCCTGAAAAGGCAACAAGTGATTTAACGTCTGTGTATCCCTTTTCTTTAATGTATTCATCAAACATAAGCTTGTAATCAACAGCTTGCTGACGTGAGCTAGTAACAACCATAGCTTTGGCTCTACCACCAATTTTATGTCTTACATGTAGCCTAAAGTGCTCTACCATCACTTCAGTTTTTTGATACAAATTTGTAGGATGGCGATTTAGAGTTTTTGCCAATGCTTTAGCTGCTTTTTTTCGCTCCACATGAGGGTCGTCTTCCGTGGATTTGGCAATTCCAAAATAAGTAGCGTAGGTGGTGTAATGTTTCAATACATCATGAATAAACTTTTCTTCAATCGCTTGCCTCATTGAGTACTTGTGAAAAGGAACCGTTTTAGTAATAGGGTTAGGCTCATTAAAAACATGCTTTGTTTTGTATTTCGGCGTTGCAGTAAAAGCAAAAAAGCTTATGTTAGGCTGTTTACCACGTTTCATCATTTCACGACAAACTTCTTCTAACTCATCAGGATCATCTTCATCAAAATCATTTTCCACAATGTACTTAGCAGCTTCCTGCTGGATACCGTCTTTATTTAAAACACCCTTAAGCTCCATCGCGCTTTCGCCTGATTGAGAGCTATGTGCTTCATCCACTATAACTGCGTAGTTTTTGCCTTTTGTACTAAATTCAACACCATCAATAAGTTCATTTTCTTGATTTAGTTTATCAATAGTTTCCGTAACAAAAGGAAATTTTTGTAAGGTTGTTATAATAATGGGTGTTCCATCAACCAAAGCTTTTACTAATTGACGAGTATCCTCGTCAATTTTTTGAACGACACCCTGTTTATGCTCAAATTGATAAATTGTATTCTGTAATTGTTGATCTAATACACGTCTATCAGTAATTACGATTACTGAATTGAAAATACGTTTATCCGTTTCATTATGAAGACTACTCAAACGGTGCGCTAACCAAGCGATTGAATTTGATTTACCTGAACCAGCGGAATGTTCAACTAGATAATTACTTCCAGGGCCAGCTTGATAAGCGTGATTCACCAAACTGCGCACTGCTCCTAATTGATGATATCTAGGAAAGATCATTGTTTCTTTGGTGATCTTTTTAATCCCTTTATCTGACAGTACACGTTTTTCTTCAACTTGTAGGTGCATGAAGCGGCCAAGAATATCCAATAAACTATCTCTACCAAATACCTCTTCCCATAAGTAAGCAGACTTATAACTTCCATCTGTTGCTTCTGGGTTACCTGCGCCTTGATTAGCGCCTTTATTAAATGGTAGAAAAAATGTTTTGTTTCCACTTAACCTGGTTGTCATGAATACTAATTCTGTATCAACTGCAAAATGGACTAACGCACGCTTTTTAAATTCGAAAATGAGTTCTTTGGAATCTCTATCATTTTTATACTGTTTTTTTGCTTCTTCAATACCTTGACCCGACATTTGATTTTTCAATTCAAATGTCGAAATTGGTAAGCCATTCAAAAAGACAACCATATCCAATGAGTTTCTGTGCTTTTTACTGTAATAAAGTTGGCGAGTAACACTTAAAATATTTTTTTTGTATAAAGCCCAGGTATCTGAGTTTTTGTTATTGTTCGGAGCAAAAAAGGCCATTTTTAGCTTTTTTCCGTAACACTTAATACCACTCCTCAAAACTTTCAGTGTTCCTTTGGTGCTAAGTTCTTTACTCAGCCTATCAAGGATTATGTCGCCTACAGTATCCCCATGGATCGCTTCTAACGCCTGCCAGGTTTTTAATTGTGTTCTCTGGATAAATTCAATAACACGTTTTGGGTCTAGTGCCCTTTCAACATCGAAGTCTCTTGAACTGCCTTGTTCGTATTTATGGTTTTCTACCAGGCAATATTCAATTGCATCTTCTAAACGTGCTTCAGTATGTTTTTTCATAATTTCCCTTTAATTATCCCACTAAGACCGGACATTCGTTTGCTAATTCTTCTAGTTTTATACTTTTAAGATCATCATAATGATAATGACGAATACTATGGTCTCTGATTATGTAACCATCATCATCCACAAATCGACTAGGATCATCCATGCTTGAAAAAACAAACTTTTTCAAATGAATTCTTTTTTTCTCGTTAGTGTAGAGATTAATGATACTTTGAACAGCCTTACACCATGCTTCTGTTGATGAAAGCTGTTCAACTAAACTGGCAGGTAAGGTAGATGACTTAAACTCAATACAATATACTGAAATTTTATTTCTATAGAGCTGAAAGATGACAAAATCACAACGTTTAGACCAAGGGCGAGCGTCATCTTCTAAAAAATGAAAAAGCGGGTCGGTATTACCTTTCTGATTTTTTCTGTCGAGCTTTAGGGCTATAATTTCTCCACTAAATCCAATTCTAACTTTTTGCTTTCGCTCTTCACCACCACTCTCAAATACCTTTTCCTCTAAAACAATACGACCATTGTCTCTTTTGCTTATTTCATACGCATTAGTATTTAAGTATGCACGCAAACCCCTAAAATATTTATTTGCATCCACTGCCATTATATTAACTACTCCTTAAGAAGCTCTACATCTCGTACATCAACATCACCTTTTACAACTTTAGTAATAAGTGATGACTTATATTCTATAAGTTTTTCAATTGCTTGTTTTATTTTTTCAATCATACCTTCTATTTTTTTAATTTCTAAATCTAAATAAGATACGATAGTTTTTTGCTCTTGTAGTGGTGGTAGCCATACATAACTATTCTTTAATATTTTTTGTGTAATACTGAATACTTTTACTCCTGATACATGTCGAGCTATCTGGCTTCGAAATATCTGGGAATCAAAAATGTAGGCCATATATCGAGAGTCAATAATTTGAATGGGCCTTGCAATTACAGTATGGTAACCAGCAAATATCTCAGTATCGCTATTTAGATAAGAAAAATTACCTGACCCTTCAAGATCTTCAGAGGTATCAGCAAAAACAAAATCACCTTTGTTCATTAGAGCTTCAGGAGATTTCTCTAAATATAATTGATCTACACATTTCAATTTATGTTTTTCAGGAATAACTTCAAAACCAAATTTTGAATGGATTTCTCCATAATTAATACATTGAATTCCTTCTTCAACAAGATTAGCTTTGGTAATTCCTAGTCCTCTACTAAAACTAAATAAAAACCTCAACCTGATAACATCCCAGTGTGAAGGAATATCACCAAGCCAATCTATATCAGAATCTTTTTTAACGGCTTTATCATCCAATCCTTGCACAACGACATTCGCTATCATTACTTCCTTTTTTTCTTCTAATTTTTGAAGGATTTTCTTTTTCTTATCTATTAATATTTCAATCTGTTTAGTTTTAAAATCTAGAAAATCCACTATCTTAATTTGATCTTCCATAGGAGGTAATAGACACCGCAAATATGACATTTTAGAGGCCTTAAGGCCTAATGCCGTTGAGCCTGTCGCATAACAGCTTAAATGATATTGAAAACATTCACTAAGAATCCAATATTTCAAATAATAGTTGTTTAATACTCCTTTAATACCGCGAAACTTTATTATACGCTGAGCAAGAGCAATATCTTCATCAATCACATTTGCTACTTCTCCCAACGGGGCTTCAGTAGTAAATAATACATCTCCTATCTTTGGCAAGCCCCGAGACATTATTTCCTGGTAGTCCTTTTCAGCCACATACTCCTGTGATAATGAATAATCTACAATGCCATTTTTTATATTTCTTGCAGTAACTAGAAAAACTCCCTCTGTAACCTTTTCTGGTGTTTTACCTCTATAATCAACACGCTTTTCGGTCGCCTTATTTAGTCCTATTACTTCCCAACCTGATGGAACCTGAACTAACCAATCATAATCACATAGTTTATATTTAGGATAAGCTTTCCAAGTCATTACATGACCTCCTGAAGCATATCTACAATATTTTTTTCTAATTTTTTAATATCACTTTCAATAGAAGGTAACTTTCTAGAATCATCATAGTTAAGGAAATATTTATTAAATGGAAACTCATAACCTACTTTCGTATTTTTATGATCGATCCATGCGTCATTTCTATAAGGAAGTACCTCTTTAATTAAAAAATCCTGGCAATGTTTTTTAACCAAACTGATTAATGCACTATTATCTATTTTTCCTTTAGTTTTTTTAGTTTCATAATCTAGAGGTAATGGGAGTTTAATTAATTTATTTTTATCATCACGCTTTCCATTCATCATCAGAGCACCTGGAAAGTGAACATTTTCAAAGTCGCGTAATTCTGGGTCACGCTCAAAGTTACCTTTTGCATCAACGCAAGGCTCAGCCGTCTGATCTTTTTCACCTAACACACCATCACAAAGAAGCGACTTTTTCATGGTTAGGTCAAATTTTAAATTTGACTCTTTAAATGCTTCTTTAAACTGTTTCTCTATTATTACTCGGTCTTTAATTAGACAACCGTCAGGATATTTAGTTTTTAAAATATCTAGCACTCGAAGTAACTCAATTTGTGCTACCTTCCCAATATTTATTTCATCAGCAATTTCTGCTTTATTTTTTCGTTTTTGTGACGTAGCTAAAGCTTGAAAATAAATAGAATTTTTGACTCTCTGAATACGCTCATCATTAATTATAAAATTAAGACGTAGAGGTCTTTCAACTGTTACCTTTAAATATCCAAAATCTTGGTTATTAAAAACTTTACTGACAAAGATATCTTTAGTTTTGTTTCGTTTTTTATCCTTAGGGCTATCTAAGTTAGAAATAATTTCATCCAATGTACGTACTTCACCGTCTTTAAAGTTGGCATAAATTTTAGTAATTTGAGAAATATGATCAGGCTGCTCTTTATCATCATTAGAAGGGCCTTCACCAAGTTTTTTACGTTTGTCCCCTAGGCTTTTTTTCATTTTCCAAGCAAAATCCGTTGCATTAATTAATTGTACCTTCCCCTTGCGAGCTTTAGTTTTTCGGTTAGTGACAATCCAAATGTAGGTAAAGATTCCAGTGTTATAAAACATTTGATCAGGTAAACCAACAACGGTTTCTAACATGTCATTTTCAATTATCCACCTACGAATAGCACTTTCTCCGCCACCAGCATCGCCAGTGAACATAGGAGAACCATTAAAAATGACAGCAATACGGGAACCTTCTCCTCCTTTGATACCACCTGGTTCAGGTAGTTTATAAGTTTCCGGAGGCCGTTCCATTTTAGAAATCATATGCATTAAAAATAGCAATGCCCCATCACTGATCCTAGGTAGTCCAGGGCCAAATCGTCCTTTAAAACCAAATTGGTCATGCTCTTTGTTTACAGCGTTTTTCTCGGGCTTCCACTCAACACCGAACGGAGGGTTTGCAGCCATATAATGAAAACGTTCTTGTGGATGCCCATCACCATCAACAAAACCTTCTTTTTCCTTGCCCGTACCTAATGTATTCCCATAAACAACGTTATTTGCATCTTCACCCTTGATCATTAAATCAGAGCCACAAATTGCATAGGATTCTGCATTGTATTCTTGACCAAATAACTCGATATTTGCATCCGCATTTAGTTCCGTTAATATTGTATTTTCAGCTTCCGATAGAATTCCACCGGTCCCACAAGTAGGATCATATATCTTAATTACTTTTTCTGGTTTATGAAGTTGTTCTTCACCTGTAAACAACAAGTTAACCATCAGCTTGACGACTTCACGAGGTGTGAAGTGATCTCCTGCTTCTTCATTTGCTTGTTCATTAAAACGACGCACTAGGTCTTCAAAGATAGCGCCCATTGCTTGGTTCGTTACTCGATCAGGATGAAAATCAACTTCATCCTTCGCCATTTCTTTGATAATTTCATAAAGACGGTTTGCGTCTTCTAGTTTTTCTATTTCGTCTTCAAAATGAAACTTCTCAATAATTTCACGAGCGCGTTTCGAAAACCCTACAATATATTTATTCAAATTAGCGGCTAATTTTTCAGGATCATCGAGCAATGATTTAAAAGTAAATTGAGATATATTAAAAAATTTCAGATCGAATTTTGCACTGATAATTTCTTCAATAGTTTCTTCATCATTACCAGCGGTTAATAACTTAGAGTGCAAAGCAAGAACATCTTGTTTAGAATTTAATAACACTGAATCAAGCCGTTTTAAAACGGTAAGAGGGATCATAACTCTGCGATACTGAGGTGGACGGTATGGGCCTCGTAACAAGTTTGCAATTTTCCAAACTAATTCACTGTGATTTTTATATTTTCCTAAGTCTTTCATTAACTTTTTATCCTAATTATCTGTTGTAATTTTTAGTGCTCAATGCCACTAAATATCAAAAAAATCTTCATCTATTTTTTTCAGGTGTAATACCTGTTCGTCTCTACTACCAATGTTGTATCTCAACATTAGTTTGGCTAATTCTTTACCATTGATAAGTACTATACGGATACCTAAATCTTGTGCTGTTTTCTGGGCTGAAGTGGTAAAATTTGAAGTTGTAATAAAAATGCCTTTCTGAGCTTTTTTTAGGTTTAATGCTCCAAAAAAGTCTCTAATGTCACCTGCGCCAACGTTATTACCTTGAGCATATCGTTTAGCTTGTATGTATATTTGATCTACGCCAAGAGGGTCTTGATCTATAACACCATCAATTCCATTATCCCCTGTTTTACCTAAAGCATGTGCCGCACCTTCACCTGTACCGCCATAACCCATAGCAACAAGTAATTCGATTAGAAGGTCTTCAAAAAATGCGGGAGTAACTTTACGGGTTCGCTCTAGAATATCTTCGGACAGTGCATCATTTATTTTTTTATAAGCAGCACGAAGAGCTTCATCTGGAGTTATATCTTCAGTAGTATTATCAACATTATCCAATGTTTCGTTGCTTTCGTTTTTCTGCTCTTTAAAAGCAATAAATTCATCAAACTGCTTTAAATATTTATTATCAATAACGGCATCAGTATCTTGTAGTGCTTTGGTGCCCCTTTCAGTAATAATGAAGTGAGCGCGTCTAGTAACTTCAAGAAGGCCAGCTTTAGTAAGATAGGTACGTGCCCAGCCAATACGGTTATCTAAAATGCTTTGCTTACCACTAGGTAATGTTTTACCTTTATCTTCTTCTGTAAGATTAAATTTATTTGCGAGTTCATTGATAACATCACGAAGTTTTACTTCACTGCCATTAGCAGCATGCGCAATTTCAAGAAATGGGCGCATAAATTGTTGATAATTTGGAATCATTCCTTGTCCTTCTGCTCTTCTATCCATGCTTCTAAATCTACTGTTTTGAACCGCCAACTACCGCCAACTTTGAAGCCAGGAAGTTTTTTCTCAGCGGCAAGGCGATATGCCGTTTTTTCAGTAAGTTTCAGATACTCTGCGACCTCTTTTAAGGTCATGATTTGATCAGTCATTTTCTTTCTCTCAAAAGGCTTATTGAGAGAATATGGGAAAATTAGGGAGAATACTAGATAATAAAGGAGTAATCTAATTAGGGTGTGAAACTTACCTCTTTTGATTGGGCCACCTTATTATTTAAAACCTGGTTTATTTCAGCCGTAGGCTGGCCTAAATAAAATTGGTGTTGTTCATTAGTTAGGCGCTCAATTGCCAAGGTAGAAGATTGTTCTCGGCTCATTAATGCGGCAAGATTTTTTAGTCTTAAGTCATTCGATTCCTCAATACCATTGGGCAATTCCGCAGTATCAACCTCCTTAGCATTGATAAACCAATGGCAGTTATCCTTAGATCTTGAGCCAGCTACATAAGTATTAGCTCTATCCATATTAGCGTTGTATAGAACGAAAGTATCTGAATCAATTGTAATGCCTTGTGAGCTGTAGACTGTCATAGCATATGCATGCACAAGAGGCAGACGCCCGTACTCATCTTGATAGTCTTGCGAAGAAAAAACCACCTCACGACCATCATCTAACTCAATGTTAAACTGGCAATGATGATCAAACTGCTTTAAGCCTTTTATTATACCTAACGTCCCATTACTGACATCTAAGCGATAATCATTCTTCGCAAAGCGTACTCTCTCACCTGTTGAAAAAGGCAATGTCATTGGTTTATTTGAGACAACACATTTAAACTCAAGATTCTCATCTGATACCAAATTTCGTGCTTGATATACTTGTCTTAATTGTTTGGAAAGTACTTCGACTTCAGCCCAGCGTTGGGCTAAAACCACTGTTTCTTTATCAGGGTTTTGTGTTGTAAAGTCTTTCCACTTAGTAACAAGTTGACTTATGGACTCTTCTTTATCAGAGGCGAAATTGATCAGATGTTCTTCATTAATCAATTCAAGAGCTGCCTCAGCTTCACCTTGCCTAAGGTGTGATACAACCTGACGGGCCGACTTTTTACTCTGGCGACAAATATTTTCAATTCTCGACGTATTAATTACATCAGGTCGAGAAAGGTACTTAAGTACACCACCATGTGAAATGCTCTGAAGCTGTTTATCCTCCCCAACCAAAACCACTTTAGTCATACTTTTGTGAGCTACTTCTAATAATGCTTTCATTTGAAAAGTCCCAATCAGTCCTGCTTCATCAACAACCAAAACATTAATATTGGCTAACGGATTACGCCCTTGCTCTACTTGTGTTAAAAGCATCGCTAATGTCATGCTATTTATTCCAGTTTCATGCTGTAAGTTATCTGCCGCCTTTTTAGGTACTGTCACTCCACACACACGATCCCCCATAGATTCAAAAATCAAACGTAATACTTTCATTGATATACTTTTACCAGAACCTGCTGCTCCTTGAAGTATGGTTAAGCGTTTTGGCGCACAGGCAGCAATTAATCCCTCTACTTGTTCTTCAGACAAGGCATAACCATCGCTTAATTGCCTATCGAATAAAGCTTGATTAAACGTTTCGCTATCGGGAGTTCTGTGCGTTTGTTGGCTAAGAGTTTTTGCTAGATCAATCATCTGATGCTCTGCCTCAATCACTGTTAAGGTTGTATATAATTGATTTTTCTTATAATCATGCCCAAGGTTAATAACTTGCTCGGAAGCCAAGCAATCAGTTGCTTCAAATGAAATGTTATTTACGTCATCGCCTGATAACTGAGCTTGTTTTGCTAGATGATGATGCAGATCCTGCTTACGAAACATTGAATTATTTTCAGTAAGATCAGAAAGGGCAAGTTGAGAATCCATAAACCGAAGCGAGTAAGTCAGGTGAGGATGTCGAGTAGCGTTAGCGAGTTCCTTATCGAAGCCTAATGTGGTTAATTCTGCTTGCCAACGCTGATTAAGTTCCGATAATGGTGTTTGTTCCTTCTTTTCCCTTCCTTTAAGTTTGGCGTATTTCCCAAGCGCACTTGCGCTAGTGCTAGCACCTATTTCCTTTAGGTTATTTTCAACCTGTTCCGCGCGTTTAGAGTAATATTCACAGATATCTTTTGGCACGCCAACAACGTGAAAGCTATCCTTATCGGCTTCAATCGTATAACCAAGCAAGCGTAATTGTTGTGCAAGCTCAGCTCGGTAAGCTGCCCCTGCGGCCATTTTAAATTGATACAGCCGCTTTGAAAATATTGTCGCTGAAGAGAAATCGAAACGTTGGGCAACATTAAAAATCAACAGATGAGAGTGAAGCTGCATATCCTCTGTGTGTGAATTAACGGATCTAGATTCAAAATGTGTAAACATAGCTGATAATAAACCTGGTAGGCGTTCAATATCTTTCCCTCCCGCTCCTCTTCGGGTGAATGCAGCATGTTCCTCAATGTAGCTTAACGCGGCTTTAACTGCTAACTCATGTACACGTTGGATGATTCCATGCTCATCAAATACTTGTAAGATTGATACTGATTTTGGAGCAGAGAATGTTAAGTCCCAGCCTGGTGCATGGTCATCACCAGGATTTTGTACTAAAGCTTGCTTACCATTCGGTGAATATCCATCCAATAAGTTACGGTATACTGAAGTTTTAACATTACCAGATAAACCCAAGAGATGAGCTGTGTAACCTGCCCATTGACCTTGAGGCCCACCAGAGCCTCGATAATAGTCTTCACTCGTCCATTGTTGATAGTAATCTCTGTTAATGATTGGATTAATTGTTAACATAAACCCTCCTCACAACGTCGCTGCTTGATACGATCTGGTATATATTCTGAATCTTTAATGTCTTTTTTCGCAACATGGCTTGGACGAAATACAGGATGTTGATCTATATCATTTACCCAATCAGCCAATACCTCACGCTTAGCCAGATTTGCTAATAAAGGAAATGGCCAAGTTAAACGATAAGTTGCCTCCCAGCCATTAATAGTTAAAAAGCCTGGAACGCCATGCTTACCCACCTTCGGTAGCTGGGTCAATTCAGAAGTCTGTATAGTTGGTAACGTCTGTGATTGCCATGAGGTGCTAGATTTACCTTGGGTATCAGTATTGTAATGTGGCCGTTCGATCAGCCTATCACCCAATGCTTTTGACATATACTCGGCAGTGCCACCTGTTGAGCCGACCTTCAATGTAATTAAATTACCGAACATGCTAGTTAACGAGTCTGTTTCGTGTTCTCCATAGATAGCCTTCAAGCTCGATAGGCTCTGGGTACAGGCAATTGTATGACCGCCACGGTCACGCCCCATCTCCAGCCAACGTAATAAACTTGGCGACTTAGGGAAATTGGCTAATTCATCCAATAATAAATAACACTTACGAGATGATTTTCTAGCTAGATGAGCATCTGTCATCATGCTCATTAATGCATGACATAAAGGCGCACCTACCACCTCAAACTCTGAATGACCTTGCACAATCAAACGAGGCTTCACCTTATTAGACTTGACCCATTGGTTTATCGAGAAAGAACCTTGATGGGAGTCTGGCCATGCAATCGCTAACCACTCAATCCACTGAAGATCACTGAGTAGTGTCATCATAATACTGTCGGTGGTGCGATTATTCTCTTGCACAAAACGAAGCGCCTGAGGGTAATGTTGTTCCAATAAAGCATGTAACTTGGCTTCATCTGTGCTCATTGCCTCAAAAAGTTGTTTCCAACCCCAAGGTTTTTTATCGGCCTTTAGAGAAGTAATAATACCTGTAAAAATCAAACGAGCAGACTGGCACCAAATTGGCTCACTGGTATCTGTAATAATATGTTTAGCGAATTGAGTTGGAGCTGCCCGGTGTTGCATATCCAAAGCGATGTTCCAAATATCACTACGACTATCCCAAGGAGCAATTAAAATAGAGCATTTACTCTGATACAGCTTAGCTGTATATTCCCGCTTGGCGTCATATATCAGAATACGAGTTCTACGATGGACAAGTTGCTTCAATATAGAAAGAATAATAACTGTTTTACCAGAGCCTGGTTTACCCGTAACAAGAGTACTATCAACTTCTATCTGTTCAGTAACCTGCACGTTGGGGTGTAAAAATAGACTTGGTATACCGCCTCCTTTACATTCGCGTTTCAGTTCATGTTTCGCATGAATTTCAGCTCCCTTATCTTGATAGAGCCGCACGCCTTTGACATGACGTTCATAAGTACGGCCACCGTGAAGATATAACAATTTAAACGACAAATAGCTTGCTGATATAAAAGAGAACACTGCTGGCAATGACAGGTGTAACCAAAAATCATTGACCCAATTATGCTTAACTAAATATTCGACATAGTATCTTGGCCAGATAACCTGTTCACCAATAAAGTATTCCTTGAGTATCGTCATGAAATAAGGCCAATGACGTTCAAAAGAATCCCATGGTGTGAACCAGTCCCAAGTAATATAAATACTTACGCCACTGATTATAAGACCTAAAAATAAAGAGGTAATGAACATAAAACCCCAATGTTGAAAGGAATGACTTGGAGGATTAGTATTCATTAAAGTATCTCCTGGCCAAATTTAATGTTGCACTGTTGAGCAGCTTGTTGGCGTTGTTGTTCATTTAAACCAACAATAATGCAATTCATCTCAAAATTACGGTGTAAAACTCTATGCTCTAATTGCTTCAACAAGTACGAAAGTGAAGGTTGCATTAAACTTTCTGTTGCTGCATTGCGAACAGCTTTAGTCTCGCTGATATCTTCTTTAACTGCTTTGGCTCTTATTCTGGCATGTGTATCAGCATCGAATCTTACGCCATATGATTGACTCACTAACTTACTCATAAGACACCTCAAACTCGGCTATCATGGCTAACACTGCGCGAGATAATGTCTGCGGTTGAGATGTACCTTTTCCAGCTAGCCACTTTTCAACCCAAAGCTCCTCACGTTGCATAAGAGGTCTAAGTATTTTTAATGACAAGGCGCAAGCACCAATAGTGCATCTGGTCTGGGAATCACCATATTCTATAAAGCGACCCCTAGGGCCATTGTCTGAAACGAAATCAAAATAGTCACCTGCTGCCAATACCGCGACAAACCTCAAATCAAAGTTCCCATGAGAAGAAAACGACTTGGTCGCTATATATTCACATTCTGATCTGGCGATATATTCTAGTTCAATTGGAGAAAAATTTTTCTTTAACAGATTCTCAATTTGAAATATTGATCTTGAAATACCATCAACAAAATCAAAGTCACTATACTGCTGTAATAACTTTTCTACCCCGCCAAACCATTGGTTAACATGATCACTAATTACATCTTTTCTGCTAATGTTCATATTATGCTACTCCCTTAAGTTCGTTATTCTCAATCCATCTTATTATCGATTTTCGATCCCAGCCGAGCGTTTTGTTCCCGATGTATACTGGTTTTGGAAAGTTACTGGTCTTTGATTTACCCCAACGCCAAAGTGTTGTTGTGCTAACTCCTAACTCGACAGCTAATTGATGTGGCTTAATGATTAATGTATTTGTCATGTGATACCTCTGTGTATAATTATTTGTAAGTGTTTTTTATTTCTTAATGCCCCTATTGTATCGATGAGGTAACATGCTGGCGAAAACAGTTAATCAACAAAACTGTTCTGGTTAGATCGAGGTCAAATATGAATAAAGCTTTGGATAGAATAAAAACTATTTTTTGGTGCCGAGATATATTTCGAAGAATAGGAATTGAAAAAGCGTCACAGCTTGAATTGAATGCACAAAATAAAACATTACATTCCTTACTTTCAAAAAAGTACGAAGGTGAAAAAAACAAACAATTCACCGAACTTTTTTTGAGCGGCCAAGATGGGCCTGCTTGGATTAAATATTATGAAGGAAGGACTGTTCCATCAGAAAAATCGAATGGTCGAAAAGGAAATCGACCTATAAGAACTTTAGTTGAAGAATTTTTTAATATTACATCTAACTATTTTAATAATGGGCCTTATGATGTTTTTAAGGTTTTTGAAGTTGAAATTTTTTCAGATGCAGTTTTCTGCCTTATTGAGTCATGCCAAGCCTTCAACGAAAGTGTTGATCTTACATCTGAGCCATTTAAAACTATAAATTTTGGACGTATTACTTGGGATGATAATGTTCAAAAATTATTAACGAATAATTTGGGTTTTAATATAGGAAAAATCTCATCATTTTTACGATTTTACGTTAATCACAATTATGATGATCACAACGAGGACTTAATTTTACTGGCTATCGCTGCCGCATATATAGAAACAAAATACCTTCATAAAGAACTTGGACTAATTACAATTTTAGAAAAGGATCCATTATTCTTGGAAAGAACTAATGGATTAGAATTTATGCAAAAAAAATTTGGTATTAATACAAATATTTGGTTTAACGAATTATAAAATTAATACCTAGGTTTACAGTAAAGCCTTAATTATCTTAATTACTAATAAATGTGCTTCTTGTCTCTCTTCAAAATAATCATGGGTATCGTAAATTGCCATGATTTTTGGAAGTTTGTGGTTAAGACATTTTTCAGCAACGTGTGGTGCCACCTTTAGTTGACCCAATAATGTTCTAAAGGTTCTCCGAAAATCGTGGATTGTAAAGTGTGGGATCTGTAACTTACCTTGTTTAAACAACTTACCAATAGCCGCATTCAAGGTATCAGGTGAAATGTGTTTATATCTTTTAGATGCTCTACGATTGGGAAATAAATACTCAGAGCCTATGGCTCGCGCTTTCAATATGTCAAAAATCTCTATAAGAAAATCATCTAATGGGTATATTATATCTTGCCCCGTTTTAGTTCTCTCCCCAGGTAAATTCCAAACTTTTTTCTTAAAATCAAATTCATCCCAAGTCGCAGCCAGTAACTCAGTTTTTCTTGTTCCTAGACATAATAAAAGAACACATGCAAAATAGTTATCTATAACGAATTGGTCTGGATTGGCTTTAATTACTTCAAAGAAATGTTCTATCTCTTCTTGTGATAGAGAACGCTTTCTAGCTTTTTCAATTAAATTTAATTTACCAGGCATAATCGATGCTGCCGGATTTGTATCAATTAAACCGATAGTCTCAGCATGGTCAAAAATTTGTTTACAATATCCCAAAGCATCAGAAGCAATAGTTGGCCTGCCGCTATCCCGTATAAGCCTAATTTGCTGATATATTATAGGCTTTTTTACATCCGTAATTTTCAGGTGTCCTATTGCTGGTGCAATATCTTTACGGTATACCCTGCGAGGTATACCAGGAAACTTTAATCTGCCATCACATTCTTTTAGCCAATCTTCTGCTAATTCATCGACGGTTATTATATTAGACAGTAGGCTAGGGTTATTTTCTAGGAGAGGATCCTTTCCAGCTTTTGTGATTTTTCGAAATGAAGAGGCTTCATCTGAAACATCACTTAATGAAATTCCCTCGGGAGCAATACCATATTTTCCAATCGTTGCTTCCTTTCTCTTTCCATCAATACTATATCTATATGTCCAGAAAGCATTGCCACTTGCAGTCACTCGAAAATATACACCTGGTCCACCGGAGGTAACACGCACGCGAACAGATTTTGATTTCTTTATAAGCGACTTGAGCTGCTGATCATTCATATTAAAAATTCAAAGTGGTGACATAAGTAAGTAAACAATAACTGAATACACATACCGTGTCACCATCATGTCACCAAAAATACGAAGTTAAATGCAATTCAATGAAACCACACGAACTAAACCAATCAATTTAAATTAATATAAAACAGCATATTGCATTTTATTGCAACTCACTGAAATTTTATTCGATATTCTGGATCTGCTCACGCATTTGCTCAATTAGCACTTTCAATTCAACAGCTGAATTGGTGATATCAGCGTTAATTGATTTTGAGCCTAAGGTATTCGCTTCTCGGTTGAACTCTTGCATCATGAAGTCTAAGCGGCGGCCTTGTGCGCCACCTTTTTTCAAAATACTACGAGTTTCTTTTACGTGACTAAATAAGCGGTCAATTTCTTCATCAACATCCATTTTTTGCGCTAACAACACAAGCTCTTGTTCAACACGTGATGATTCAAGCTCGATGTTCGCATCTGAAAATTTATCGGTGATACGTTTGCGTTGCCATGCAATAACTTCAGGCATATGCCCTTT
>PJEL010002044.1_pt1 | contig 19091 bp, 13 predicted proteins | sample 1853271 | NCBI WGS metagenome assembly PJEL01 (sample SAMN08108733, study PRJNA415343) | Invertebrate metagenome, whole genome shotgun sequencing project. | host: Globobulimina | place: Sweden: Gullmar Fjord | collected 2015-08
GGATCAGTTTGATGTTTACAGTCTCTAAACTTACAGAGACCAAGAAAATCAGAGAATTCGATAAAACCATGGCAAACTTGCTCGGGGGTTAAATGCCACAGGCCAAATTCACGGATACCAGGGGAGTCTATTAAATCTCCTCCGTCGTCAAAGTGATATAAACGCGCCACTGTAGTTGTGTGCTGCCCTAGGCCTGAATTTTCAGAAACTTCTTTTGTTAATAGCCCCAAATCAGGCATTAAGGCATTAACTAAGGTTGACTTACCAACGCCAGACTGCCCGACAAAAATACTGATATGCTGTTCAAGCTGTGTTTTTAATTCGCTAATGCCATCACGCGATTTACTACTTGCATAAAGTACCTGATAGCCAATGTCTTGATATATTTTTAATTGTACTGCTATTTTTTCCTGTTCAGCAGTATCGATACTGCTTAATAAATCTGTCTTGTTTAAGACAATAACAGGAGTAATGCCTGTTTGTTCTGCAGCAACTAGATAACGGTCAATAATGTCACTATTAAAAACGGGCAATACTGACGAAACAATAAGTATCTGGGAAATATTTGCTGCAATGGGTTTCACGCCATCATAAACATCTGGACGACTGAGTACAGAGTCACGATCATGTACAGCCTCAATAATACCGGTAATGCTATGCTGGGTCTCTTTACCTAATCGCCATAGCACTTTATCACCACACACTAATGAGCTGATTGAACGGCGTAAATTACAGCGGAATATTTCCCCTTGGGCACTTTCAACATCGGCATGTTGGCCAAATCGACTAATAATCACCCCATTCTGTGGAGCACCTAAATCATCATCTAGCCACTGTACTTTATTTTTGCCTTTACCGCTTTTTACTTGCAGTTTTTTATCATGATTGGCTTTGATTCGCCTTTGCTGACCTTTAGTCAGTTTTTTTGTTTTAGCCACGAGAATTATTCATACGATTTAATTTGATCCAACATTTAATTTGATCCAACTTGGATCTGACGTATTATACTAACAATATTATATGAATGCTTGTGCATTTTTTAAGGGAATTTTATGGCGGGTAATGACGGTAATTTAATTTGGCTTGATTTGGAAATGACAGGTTTAGAGCCTGAGGTGGATGTTATTTTAGAAATAGCGATCCTCATCACTGATAGTCAATTGAATACGCTAGCGCAAGGGCCAATATTTGCCATTAGTCAAACTGATGATGTGCTAGACAATATGAGCGCTTGGTGTGTTGAACACCATGGTAAATCAGGCTTGACGCAACGCTGTCGTGATAGCAAAGTTAGCTTGACTGAAGCAACTGAACAAAGTTTAGCTTTTATACAAGAGTGGGTGCCACAAGGACAATCTCCTATGTGTGGTAACAGTATTGGTCAAGACAGGCGCTTTATTAATAAATACATGCCAAGTTTTGAAGACCACTTTCATTATCGTAACCTTGACGTTAGTACTATAAAAGAACTGGCAAGGCGTTGGAAACCAGAAGTATTAGAGTCTGTTGTTAAAACGGGTGCTCATTTAGCGCTTGATGATATTAAAGAATCAATAGCAGAGCTCAAAGTCTATAGAGAACTTTTCTTCAAGCTCTAGCGTTAAACATAAGGCTACAAATATTGCACTAACAATAAAGATACAAAAAAGCTAAGGCACGAAATTTTTTTAAGGGTTATTATCGTGCCACCTTATTTTTTTGAGTAGTCTCAATGAAACCTTTATCAACCTATATACTGCTTTTAGTTGTCAATTTTTGCCTGATAAATATCAGCCAGGCATCGGAGTCAGCGCAAAAACACCTCAGTGAAGATCAACAATTAGCTAATATTATTCAAAGCCATGAAGAGTATTATTTGCAATCCAGCCCTTTTAATCAGCCTGAAGTGGCTGGTACTAATGCTAAATTGCCAGACCTGTCACCTGATGCTTTATTAACGCAACACCAAAAACGTCTTGCTATCTATCAAGCGTTAAGTAAATTGGATAACTCAAAATTAACACAAGAAAATCAAATAAACCTATCAGTACTCTCTTATAGTTTAAAAAATCAATTAGACAGTTATATCAATAAAGAGCACTACATGCCGCTGACAGCAGAGTCAGGTTTCCATGTTTGGATTGCAAATATTTCTAAACAAGTAGACTTTAAGACCGTTGCTGATTATCAAGATTATTTAGCTCGCCTTGAGGCTTTGCCTAAATACTTCTCTCAACAGACTCATTGGATGAAGCTGGGGCTTAAAAATGGCATCAGCCAACCTAAAATTGTACTTAAGGGCTTCGAACAGTCAATTGCTGCTTATATAAAAAAAGATGTCACAGAAAGTGGTTATTATCAGCCATTCAAGAAAATGTCAGCCTTTATCAATGCCAGCCAACAAAAAGATCTTCAACAGCAAGCAAAGCACATATTAAGCACTAAAGTGATGCCTTCATATCAAGCTTATTATGATTTTATGGTTGATGAGTACCAACCTAATGCTCGAGATAATATTGCAGCCATTTCATTACCTAATGGCATAGATTACTATCAAAATAGATTAGAGCATTACACCACTTTACCAATGACTGCAGCGCAAGTTCATCAACAAGGCTTAGCGGAAGTAAAGCGTATTCGAGCTGAAATGGATGAGATCATTGAGCAAGTTAACTTCGATGGTAGTTTTAGTGATTTTGTACAGTTTTTGCGAACAGACCCTCAGTTTTATGCCAGCACACCGAAAGAGTTATTAAAAGAGGCGTCATTTATTGCAAAACAAATGGATGCTAAGTTACCTGCGTTATTTAAGACGTTACCAAGAACACCTTATGGTGTGATGGCGGTTCCAGCTAATATCGCACCTAAATATACCACGGGTCGATATGCAGGCTCGTCAAGAGATGATCAACCCGGCAATTACTGGGTTAATACCTATAGATTAGATCGCCGACCACTTTATGTATTAACCGCGTTAACTCTACATGAGGCTGTACCTGGGCATCATTTGCAAATATCGTTAGCAAAAGAAATGACTAATGTTGCTAAGTTCAGGAATCGTACTTATATCTCTGCTTTTGGTGAAGGCTGGGGGCTATATTCAGAATACTTAGGTATTGAAGCCGGCATGTACGAAGATCCCTATCATGATTTTGGTCGCTTAACCTATGAAATGTGGCGAGCATGTCGTTTAGTGGTTGATACTGGTATGCATTCACAAGGTTGGAGTCGAGCTAAAGCAATGGACTTTCTAGCTGGTAATACTGCTTTGTCATTACATAACGTTAAAACGGAAATAGATCGCTATATCTCATGGCCAGGACAAGCTTTGTCCTACAAGATGGGAGAGTTGACAATTAAGCGGTTAAGGAAAGAAGCCGAGCAAGCATTAGGGCAAGACTTTGACTTGCGAGATTTTCATGATCAATTACTTAAACGCGGATCCATGCCATTATCTATGTTAGATAAAGTCATAACGCAGTATATTAGTGAACAAAAAGAGTTGACTAAATAACAGCTGGATTTGCTAAGGAAATAGCCTGACACTATAAATGAGTGTTGGGCTCAAGCGATAACTATCGGTAAGTCTTTTGGTAAGTAAGCTTAAGTTGCTGATTTTAATATGGAATTAGTTGAGAAGGGAAATCTGAAATATCAAGGGAGAGAGGCACGCAAAGCAAACGGAAGAAAACAGATAGTGGATTATCGAATTATGATAAGCCCCCACTATATCTAACTTGGTAGTCCCGCTATCATAGGTTTCCCTTTAGACCGGTAACTTTGCGTCTCTAACTTTCATTAGATTTGCCTTTATCAAGCTTAGTAGCTTAACGTCATTAATTATAGAATGAATTTTACAAATGTAAACACAAAGGTTAGTTTTATTTACCTATGTCAGGTAAAAATAGTTATGATTGGTAATGGTCTTTGCTAATGTTTATTTATCACAAATGGTATGAGTATGTCTTTAGGTCGCTTTTTATGTTTTATGGTATTTTCAATTAAATTCACTTTGTTATTTTTTTTGATCGCCACTCATGCTGTTGCTCAAGGAGTCTCTGATGAAGTTAAGCTAAGTAATAAAATCCAACAGTTACAAAAGGTTAATGATGAAAACCTAAGTGCTGAACTTGTGAGTAGTTTAGCTGGAAAAATCCTGAATGACCGCCAACACTACTCCAATGACATTCTTGCCAAAGTGTTTTTACTCTCTGCTAATGTAGCCAGTAATCAAGGTGACATACACAAGGTTTTTCACTTTGCAAAGCAAGGCTTGGCGGCAAACAGCCGAGATAAAAAAATTAGATTGTCGTTATTGCTGAAACTAGCCGAAGTTCACCTTGTCAAAAAACAATATAAGCAGCTATTACAGTTGACTCAAGGTGCAGTGGCCAGTAGTTCAGCAAGTAACAGTAGTAAATACCATTTACTTTCACTCAGTTATCGTAGCGTAGCTTTTGCAATGTTAGGGCAGCACCAGCAAGCTTTAGATGATTTACTAAAAGTTGAGCAAGGTATCAGCACAAGTGAACTCACAGAGCATATAGAGTTGTTAACTATCTTATCGCTTGCCTACCATCGTTTAGCTGAATACCAAACATCTCTAACTATGCAGTTAAAAATACTGAAATTAAGGTTCGAGATGAAGCAAAAGGCTAATCTTGACCAAACGTATTTATATTTAGGATATGCCTACTTCTACTTGCTGAGGTTTGATGATGCTTATAATGCCTTTTGGGAATCCAAAAAACATGCCGAAAGTAAAGGAGCACCTATTAGCGCAGCTTATGCAAGTAAAGGGCTAGGTCTCACTTTACTTAAAAAGCAGAATTTTTCTGCTGCAATAGAGCCCTTAAAGCTTGCAGTTGATGTCTTTCAGCAATCAGAAATACCTTCGGAACACATTGAAAGCTCGATAGCATTAGTAAAAGCAAAATTAGGAGTTCAGCAAACTACGGAAGCTTACGTTTTATTAAGGAAAGTACTTAAGCTTCTTAATGGCAAAGATGTCTCATTAAAATTTGCTGGCTTCTATGGCATGGTTGCGGAGATGTATTTTTATCAAAAAAACTATCAAAAGGCTTATCAATGGCGAGAAAAGTTCAGTCTAGTTTTACTTGAGAAGCTTGAGAACTATAAAAAAACCTCAAGTCTAGAGTACGGTGATTCTCATCTAGCTGTAGGGACTTATCCTAGAGATAAGCCTATTGAAGAGTCGAAAAAACTAGCCATCAAGCTAGCCGGAAATAGTGAGTTATCAAGTAGCTTTATTAGTAAACTTGAAAAGCAAAGACTGGTTATTATCAGCTTATCAGTGCTTACGGTCATATTGTTGATTAGCTTAATAGGATTTGTCTTAAGTTTAAGATCACAAAGGATCAGATTAGCCTACGAAGAAATAGAAAAGCCAAGTTATGCCATGGCAAGTCCAATGAAAACTAAGTTTGACTACCAACTGTGCTTTAAAAAAGCGCGGAAATATCAATATCCCTTAACTGTTGGTTATTTGATTGTTGATAATTGGCAGGAATTGGATTTTCACTTCAGTCGAAAAAATATTAGTGAAGTAGTCAAAGATATTGCAAGTGTTATTAATGAACATTTAACTGAATTTGATTATGCTGGCTTACTAAATAATGGAGAGTACCTGTTGTTATTCGAGCATCAAGCCGTTGAAGAAGCTAGCGCTAAACTTGATAAGCTTGTGCAAGCTATCAATGTTCGCTCTTTTGCTACGTTAGGGGATTTTTCTGTAACGATGAAATATTCACTAAATAGGCCTGGCTTTAAAGATATTGATCCGTATCTATTTTTGGCACGCATGGCTGAATCTGTTAATATCAAGCAAGCTAGTAAGCCTCAAGTTACTCAGCCTCAAATTAGTCTTCCTCAAGTTAATGAAACTAAGGCCCCTTAATGATTTTTGTTTTAGTTATAACCGTTCTATTTGTTGTTATCAGTATTTACTTTTTTTTCCGTGCCGAAACGTTGCAAAGAAAACTAATAACTCAACAACGCGAGAGTCTCGCTACTCGCAAAGAAAATAAAGCGTTAGTGGAGTCGACTACCCTGATTGCTATGCGCGGACAAGAGTTTGCTAAAGCAAAACTGCAGCGTTTAAAAGTGTATGCTAAAGCTAGCGAGCATGAGCAACTTATTCTGCATACTGAGCTGATTAGCCCATTAATTAATAACTACAGTATGATTTTTAAGGAATGCTTAAAGGGCAAAGGTCGACTAAAAGCTGTTAGTCAGAAGTGTTTTGAAAATCAAGATAGTTCAGCTTACAAAAAATTTGTTGCTTTGATTGTAACAGGTGACAAACAATTAAAACGTTATTGGTCTAGCAATAATTTAAATGGCTTTCTTCATTTAGTGGATGCGTTGCTCACCATAGAAGATAGCAGCGAGTTAACTAATAAATCAGATAGTGCTAATAGCCGTAAAAGTGCCCGTTCAATCAGTTAGTATTGCTGTACAAAAGGCTTTACTTTTATTAGGCTAGACTATTATCTTGATTAAATTTCCTAGGATGGGGGGTTAAATATGAGCCTTTTTAACGCCAAGAACTCTTTTTTATTTATAATCTTTATTATAGTTGTAGCTTTATCTACGCTATTTGCGCAACTGTATAGTGAACAGTTTCTAACAAACTTAGCTGGAATTATCAGTTTTGTTGTTGGTGTTGTTATTGCTACAACTCTCGCTTTATTCGTCACTCAAAAACTCTTTACCACGACTTCTTTATATAAAAGTGGTGAAACAATCAGTGACGAAGAGCTTTTTTCATATACCCATGACCCCGCTACTAATTTACCAACAGCACAGCAAGCTTTAAGAACTTTTGAGGCCGCTATTCAGTCAAGCTCGGGGCAGCGTTTTGCTGCGGTGGTTTTCAAACCTATTAACTTTCAACAAGTAAATAGTCTTTTGGGTTACCACAACTCAGACTTATTATTACTGCAGTTGGCTTATTGTTTACAGAAAAAAATAGAGAGTAATAATAACTTATTAAGTTTTGCTTTTAGTCCGCAAGCTGTACGTATTGCACGTTTACAAAGCTTACAGTTCCTTGTGATTTATGATTTGAGTGAAACCCGCTTTGATGATAAAAGTATGTTGGATGAGTTATGTCAACAGCTGGGTGATGCAGTACCTGACGCCATGAGCTTTAAGAGTTTTTCTCTAAATTTTGAATTAGCATTTGGTATTGCTATTTCAGGAGAGAATGGTGATAACTTTGATGAAATTGTTGCTCATGCCGGCGATGCTTTGCTTAACGGTTTAAAGTCGCAGCAGTTGGTAAGTTTCTTTGATAATAGCAGTATCCTATATACACAAAGCCAGCTCGCTCGTATGGAGAGCTTTCGCCAAGATGTACAAGATGAGAAGCTGCTCTGTTACTTAAAGCCTCAAGTGAATATTAATAATCATAATATCATTGGTTTTCAACTAAAAGTTCATTGGTATGAAAATGAAAAACCACTAGAGCTCAGTGACTTTTCAGAGCTTGCAGAACACAGCGGAGAACTCTATTTTTTAACGAAACATATGTTCAATAAAGCGTTTAGTACTCTTGCAAGCTTGCATCGCATTGGCGTATATCAGCGGGTTTCTGTCAGTTTAGCCAGTGAAAGCTTATTTGAAGTGGATCTTGTTGATTATATTGAGCAGCAATTACAACAGCATGATGTTGCAGGTAAATATTTAATGATTGAATTAAATGAGCAGATAATGCTCAATGCAAGTCAGCGAGTAAAAAGCATTATCGATCAGCTTAAATCTTTAGATATAAATATTTCCATCGCTAACTTTTCAGGTAGTTACGAATCATTACGCTATGTGAGAAAGATGGCAATTCATCAATTAAAGGTAGACTGCCAGCAATTAACCAATGACAGTAATAATAGGGTAGATAAGGCTATTACAAACGCTCTTGTTACATTAACACGTAGTATGAAAATCCCTCTTGTAGGCACTAATATTGACCGAAATGATGCTTCTCAAGCTTATATAGCGATGGGGGGAGAATTAATTCAGGGAGATATTATTCATCCGGGTGTAGTACCTGAGGAAATAGAGATCTGGTTAGAGAAGTGGTATTTGCAGCACCCAGAATCTATCCCACCAGAAGCTAGGCCTTCTATCTATTAAACGTAAATCATAATTCTTGTCTTTACTGAAAGGCTAATGCGTACGTTAGCCTTATCTATTCAATATCTAGTGCTTCAGGTGACAATATAATGCCTGTGTTATCAGCATAAACATGGTCATCGGGTAGAAAAGTTACCCCTGCAAAATTGATAGCGATATCTGTTTCACCGATACTTTGGTCGCTCGCGCCCACAGGAATTGCGACCACTGCTTGAATGCCAATATCAATATCCTCTAAAGCATCTACATCACGGACACTACCGTAACAAACAATACCTTCCCAGCCATTATCAAAAGCACTCTGTGCTATATTTATATCAATCAAGGCTCTTCGGGTGGAGCCTCCACCATCAATAACCAATACTTTACCTGCACCATCGGAATTAACAAGCTCATTTATCAAACCTAAATTCTCAAAGCATTTTAAAGTGACAACTTTACCTGCAAATGAACTACGACCGCCATAATTACAAAATATAGGCTCAACAACATCAATTAAGTCGGCATAAAAGTCACATAATTCAGAGGTGTTATATTGCATGCTATTTCTCTTAAGTTTGAATGTACATAAGGATATGAGTATATCTTGTTATGTATAAAATAAAACCTATTATATATTTAACGGGTATTACTTGAATTTAAAGGTAAAAGCCTTTTTAATAGTAAGACTGCTTAGTACTAATATTAAGATATCTTTTGGATAATTATGCACAACAAATGGCTCTCGTAATAGTTATGATTAAAGACTCAGTATGATCGATTATATTGCGCCTCGAACTTTTTTATTTACCACGCAAGCTGTGGCTTTTTCGATGCTGTTATTTGTCTTTTTTATTTACTATAAAACGTTCTTACGTAAATATGTAAAGTACTGGGTAGTGAGTATAGCGGCGCTAAGTGTTAGTTACTTGCTTAAATCTTTCTTGTCTCATAGAAGTAATCATTTCTTAGGCGATTATGGGCAGGTGCTTGTTGAATTAATGCTACAGGCTAGCTTATATTTTTTCTTACTCTTTCTTGTCTTTGGTGTTTTAAATGCTAAAACTAATAAGGTTTTGTCTAAAAAGCTTACCAGGGGGGGGATAGGCTTAGTTATACTGCTTAGTTTTATCTCGACAATGTTATTCGCTTTTGACTCTGACCAAGCCTTTAACCACTTTTATTTAACCGTTAGTTTGCCCAGTTTTATTTTTGGTTGCACATTTTTTTCTTTAGCAAGTTATCTTCTATTTGATAAAAAAAGTTTCTTCTCTAGCCAAGTTCTGATGTTCTTTTCTGCCATATTTGGCTTACGTTATTTAATACACTCATTTATTTCTATTGTTGCTTTGACAGAGCCCTGGTTCCGCCAATTAGAACTATTTCTTTTATACTTTGATGTCGCAGCCCACAGTATTCTTGGCTTCACTTTGCTTATTTGGATGCAAGGCGCAGAAAGATTTGCTGCATTAAATGCTATAAATAGAGCACAATATCTTGGTAAACATGACTCGTTAACAGGGGCGCTTAACCGTGGGCAAGTGATGGCAAAATTGTCAGATAGAATGCGAGATTTGACTAATGAAAATAAAACTAACAAAAACCAGGTAAAATTAGCCGTTTTTTTAATCGATATAAAACAATTCAAATTTGTAAACGATTCTTATGGATTAAAAGTTGGCGATTACATACTTGGGGAAATAGCCAGTCGCCTTAATCATAGTGTTTTCATGCCAAAAGCTGTTGGGCGTTTAAGCGGTGATTCTTTTATGTTTGTTATTGAGTTTGAGCAGCAATCGCATATCGATAGAGCAGTAAGTCATATTCATGAGTTAATTGAACAAAGCTTTCGTTATGAGAAACAAGAAATATCCATTCAGGGTAGTATTGGCTACTGTTTTTTTCCCGACGATGCCGAGCAAGCAGAAGACTTATTACAAAAAGCTAACCTTGCTCTACATCATGCCGAAACTAATAATATTGCCTCTGTAGCTTTTGAAGAAGGTATGCAAGCACAGGGTCGCCATTTAATTGAAATGGAGAAGCAGTTAAGGGCTGCGTTAGCAAATGATGAATTTGTTTTATATTACCAGCCACAATTAAACTTATTAACAAATAAACTAGAGGGTGTAGAAGCCTTGGTACGCTGGCAGCATCCTGAGAAAGGGTTACTTTCCCCTGATAAATTTTTAGAAGAGCTTGAAGCTATAGGTATGCATAATGAGTTTGATAACTATATTTTAGCCAAAGCATGTCAAACAAGTGCGCGTTGGTTCAAGTTATATAAAAGACGCGTCGCCATCGCTGTGAATATTACCGCTGTAGAATTTCAAGATGACCGACTGGTTACTAATATTCAAGCGCTATTGCACAAATATAGCTTACCCTCTAAGTATATAGAGTTAGAGATTACCGAAAATGTAGTCATGACTGATATTGCTAGAGCGATGGATAGTATTGTTAAATTGCAAAATATGGGCATAAAGGTTTCCATTGATGATTTTGGTACAGGCTATTCATCTTTAGCTTATTTACGAGAATTACCTATAGATAAAATAAAAATAGACCAAAGTTTTATTAAGGAAGTCGCAAGTAATGACTCTGATCTGACTATTGTTAAATCAATGATAGACCTTTCACACGGCTTAGGTAAGCGGGTATTAGCAGAGGGGGTTGAAACGGTTGAGCAACTAGATGTTTTGCGCCATTTAGGCTGTGATGCAGTACAAGGTTACTTTATTAATAAACCACTGCCTGAAGACAAGTTAGTACGCTACCTTGAAAGAAAATAACTTATAAATACCTCCATACTCTAAAGTCATGATGACATACCTCACTCATAGCCACCACGATACAAATCTACATGGCTTATAAGTCAATGTGACTTATAAATCAGCAATAACTGTCTAATAATTCTTCCTTTGCATTTTTAAGTAAAAATCATTAAAAAAATGTTAAAAAAAATCTGATACTTACCGATAAAGTACTATACTAAAAGGAAGTGTTTTTTGGGTAGATTTCTCTCCTATTTATTTCCAATAGCGTTAAATTACCCAGAGCAAAATAAGAAAGATAATAGATGTGTACGAAAGAGGTAAGGCTAGGGATAAGCTATGTTTCTCACTATCAACTTTTATATTATTTAGATTTAATTTTAAAGGTCAAACCCTATGCTTATCAAACATAAACTAATCGCCAATACAACGATCCTAGTTGTAGCAATGATCCTGATGTTAGTGCTATTAAATTATTCGAGCTCATCTCTACAACACGATATTAATATTGCTAAGGGTATTGGTAATATTAAAGCTTCAGTGTTAAATCTGAGAAAAGAGGAAAAAGACTTCGCGGCTCGTAAAACGTTAAAGTATTCAGAGCAATTTAATAATAATATTAATGATGTAAAGCAGCAGATTACCACATTGACTGCAGATTTCGCTGAGGTTGGCTTATCTATGCCTGAGTTAGCGAGTATGGGGAATATCCTGACGGATTACCAAGCTCAGTTTAATAAGGTCGTTTCGCTGCAACAAAAGATTGGTTTACACGCGAAAGCGGGCTTGTATGGTGAGCTACGCGCTGCTGTTCACAATGTTGAAGAACTTATTGGTAACGATAATTACCGTTTACGTAGTGAAATGTTACAACTAAGACGTAACGAGAAAGATTTTATGTTACGACTCAGTGATAAGTATGTCGATAAACTACAAGGTAATGTTAGTAAGTTATTATTAAGCGTTCAAGGTAGCGATTTCTCAACAACTAAAAAGCAAGAAGTAAACCAATCACTGAATGCTTATCAAAGTGCTTTTTTAAATTTAGTGACAGCACAAAAAGCACTAGGGTACTCTGAAAAACAGGGTGTTATGGGGGAAATGCGAAAAGTTGTTCATCAAGTTGATAGTGAGCTCATAAAGCTTTTAGCTAATAGTGAGTCTGCTGTACAAGAAGACGTCAGCTTTGTTAACTCCTTGGCATATAGCCTTTTTGCTGTGGTACTTGCTGTGGCTTTGATCAGTGCTTGGTTAATAGGAAAAAGTATTTTAAGCCGCATTAATAGTTTACAGCAAATAATGAATAAAATTGCCCAGAGTAATGATTTAACAACAGAAGTTGAAGTTAGTGGTGGTGACGAATTAGCAGAAATGGCAGAAGTCTTTAATCATATGTTGACAAACTTCCGTTCATTAATCGTTCAAGTCAATAACTCTGTACACACACTTAATACTGCCACAGGTAGCTTGGCTGAAAATATCTACAATGCCAATGAAGGTGTTGAGACTCAAATGCAGCAAACCGATCTTGTTGCAACGGCGGTAACTGAGATGGTGGCAACGGTAGATGAGATTGCTACCAATACCCGAGAAGCGGCACATAAAGCTGAAATAACGAATAGTAATGCAGGAAAAGGTAAAGCGGGTGTTGAACAGACTATAAATCAGATAGGTCAGTTATCTGATAAGTTACTTGATTCAGAAAATGTAGTGAAAGAGCTAGAAAAAGAGAGTATTACTATTGCTTCTGTCTTAGATGTTATCCGTGGCATTGCCGAGCAAACTAATTTACTCGCGTTAAATGCTGCCATTGAAGCTGCTAGAGCAGGAGAGCAAGGTCGAGGCTTCGCTGTTGTTGCAGATGAAGTTAGAACACTAGCCAGCAGAACCCAAGACTCTACTCAGGAAATTGAAACTATTATAGGTTTACTGCAAAAACGTACACAAGAGATAGTAACCTTAATGGCACAATGTCGTAATCAAGGTGAGGAAAGCGCTGAACAGGCAAGCTCTGCAGGTGCTATGCTTGACGAAATCACCCAAGATGTAGCTTTGATTATGGATATGAACAGTGCAATTGCTACAGCGATTCAAGAGCAAAGCACAGTGGCTTCTGAGGTTAACCAGCATGTAGTGATGATTAGAGATGTTACTGAGCAATCGGGTGAGTCTGCTAAGCAAAATGAACATATGAGTGAAGAACTATCACAGCAGGCACAAGTATTAACGACTGAAGTGAGCCGCTTCACTGTCTAAAATTTCTGGCAACCCTATTTAAGACAGCTCACAGAGAATGAAATAAAAAGCCCTGACTCTTTTTGAGAGTCAGGGCTTTTTTGTATCTTTTAAATGTTTACATAAACCGTAGTCCAACTAGAGCTAAGCTATAATTGCTTAAAGTCAATCATAGCTTCACGAGAATGACCACTGGCTTTTAACTCGCTCAAATAATTACCCCAGCGCTCTTCAAGCTCAATAGATAATTCTTGAAGTGTATTTTCACTGTATATAGCACTGTGGCCATCATCAAATATCAAGCGATAACCGTGTTTGGCAACACTCTCTATATTAATAAGCGCAACATCCTTTTTATGACTGACAATTGCTACTTGGCCATTTTTCATCTTTTTAGTTGCGCTTTCTGGCGAACTGATACGTAAATACTCAAAACTTAGTGTTATATCAGTTATTTTCTCAGCAGCTGAAAACTCGATGTGCAGTTTGTTTTGAGCATTATCTAAAATAAAGCTTTGTATTTTCATCATAGTAAATCATTTAACATTTATATTAATTATGGCTAAATAAACAATAACTTGTTAAAGAATAAAACGACTTAAATCTTCATCTTTAACGACATCGCTTAATATCTTAGTCACATACGTTGCATTGATACTGATTGTTTCACCACTACGTTGATCGGCATTGAATGATAAATCTTCAACTAAGCGCTCCATCATAGTATGTAAACGACGAGCACCAATGTTTTCAGTTGTTTCATTGACTTGCCAAGCAGCATCAGCAATAGCTTTAATGCCATCATCAGTAAAGGCTACTTTTACACCCTCAGTCGCAAGTAAGGCAATGTATTGCTCAGTCAGTGAAGCAAACGGCTCTGTTAAAATGCGAACAAAATCATCAGCTGTAAGTGCTTTTAATTCAACACGAATTGGCAAGCGACCTTGTAGTTCAGGGATAAGATCTGATGGCTTAGCCATTTGGAATGCGCCAGAGGCAATAAATAAAATATGGTCAGTTTTAATCATGCCATGTTTAGTACTTACCGTAGAGCCTTCAACTAAAGGTAATAAGTCACGTTGTACACCTTCACGAGAAACATCGCCGCCACCTGTGCTATCAGCACGTTTACAAATTTTGTCTATTTCATCAATAAAGACAATACCATTTTGCTCTACTGCATCAATAGCCTTTTGCTTAATATCGTCTTGATTAACAATTTTAGCGGCTTCTTCTTCTTGTAGTGCTTTAAAGGCGTCTTTGATTTTAAGTTTACGTTTGTTGGTTTTTTCACTAGACATATTTTGGAACATGTTCTGTAGCTGCGACGTCATATCTTCCATACCTGGAGGAGCCATGATTTCAACACCAACTGGCGATGCAGCTAAATCAAGTTCAATTTCTTTATTGTCTAACTTACCTTCGCGTAACTTTTTACGGAATATTTGACGTGTATTACTGTTTTCGCTCTCTTCATCGTTACCGAAGGTATCGCGTGCAGGTGGTAAAAGTACATCTAGAATACGCTCTTCCGCGGCTTCTTCAGCAAGGTGCTTAACACGGTCCATTTCCATTTCTTTAACCATTTTGATCGCCATGTCAGCAAGATCACGAATAATGGTTTCAACTTCTTTACCTACATAACCAACTTCAGTGAACTTTGTTGCTTCTACTTTAATAAATGGCGCGTGGGCAAGTTTAGCTAAACGGCGAGCTATTTCTGTTTTACCAACACCCGTTGGGCCTATCATAAGAATATTCTTAGGCGTTACTTCGTTGCGCAAATCTTTATCAAGCTGCATTCTGCGCCAGCGGTTTCTTAAGGCAATTGCAACAGCGCGCTTAGCATCACTTTGACCAACAATGTGGCTATCTAATTCATGAACAATTTCGCGTGGGGTCATGTTTGACATTATTTATTCCTCGTTGATGCCTAAGGAGAACATTCCTCAAACTTAGGCAGCATATTAATCAGGTTTCTCTAATCTAATACAAAAGCTAGAGTTATAGTTCGTCTATGGTGTGTTCTTGGTTGGTAAAGACACAGATATTGCCGGCAATAGTGAGTGATTTCTCTACTATTTCTTTAGCACTTAAATCGGTATTTTCTAATAGGGCTGTTGCAGCAGATTGGGCGAAATTGCCACCACTACCAATAGCAATAAGATCATGTTCAGGTTGAACAACATCGCCATTACCGGTAATAATTAAAGATGCAGTTTCATCGGCAACAGCAAGTAAGGCTTCTAACTTTCTTAGGGCTCTATCGCTGCGCCAGTCTTTGGCAAGCTCGACGGCTGCTTTGGTTAAGTGCCCTTGGTGTTGCTCAAGTTTACTTTCAAAGCGTTCGAATAAAGTGAATGCATCGGCGGTGCCACCAGCAAAACCAGCCAAAACTTTATCATTATATAAACGACGAACTTTACGGGCATTGCCCTTCATTACGGTATTACCTAGTGATACTTGACCATCACCACCAATAGCAACCTTGCCATTACGTCTTACTGAAACAATAGTAGTCACATTAACCTCATTTTAACTGAATTCTTTGATGTTAATGTAATTGGGATGTTTAGCTGTTTTTCAAGGATAGTCTTGAAAATATCAGCGGTATTATTGCTATATCTATTGCCATAACCAAATTTGACAATAATTAATATTATTACGTTTAAGTTTGTGTTTATCTTTTTCGGCAAGACGTTTGCGCGGATAAGGACCTAAAAATACTTTATACCAAGTACCATTTTTGCCTGTAACCGCTTTTGCTTGAGCTTCTAGTCCAGTAAAGGCTATTCTCGCTTTTAAGGTTTCAGCTTGCTTTTGAGTTCTAAATGAACCACATTGCATTTTATAAGGACCTTTTTCTTCAACCTTATATTCACCCACTTCAATTTCTTTATTTTCTAGATCTTTAACATAAGTCCATTTTTCTTTCGGTGGCTTGGGTAATTCTTTTGTTTGCTCAGAGGATTTTTTTATCTTGGTCGTTTTTACCGGCTCTACTAGGGGCGTTTTGGTGCTTGGGGCGGTTTTAAGTGACCATAATGCGTAAGTGAACGCTCCGATTAAAATAACTAAGAGTAAACTAATGAGCTTGGCTTTTAGCGGAATCCCACCGGTATTCTTAGCAGTGTTTTTACCCTTACGAGTATTCATTTTCTTTTTTGCTGGAGCGCGAGAAACGTAATCTTGATTAGCCATGGAAAGGAGAGCGGTCATTACAGAAAAATTTTAGCTAGTGTAACCGAGCTAGTAATAAAAAACACGACTAATGCGCAGGCTTTTTGTTACCAATTAAGATCAATAGGGTCGATATCTAAACTCCAGCGTACCTTACCTTGCCATTCATTGTTAGGTATCTGGCTAAGTAGTTGTAAAATTGCTTGGTGCAAACGTTTACGTGATTTGGCTTGGATGATTAAGTGGTATCTAAATTTACCTGCTTTTTTCTCCATAGCTGCAGGGACAGGACCAGCAAATTCACAGCCTTCTATTGGCTGCATCGTTAAGCTGCGTAAAAACTTTTCAGGATATGATGGGTAATTAGCATCAGCGCGCAATAGTGCTTGGAAAGTAAAAGGCGGTAGTAGCGCTTGTTTTCGCTCGGTCAACGCTTGGTGGGCAAAGTGGTGGTAGCCATTGTGTACTAAATCTTGTAGCAATGGATGGTCAACATAGTTACTTTGTACTAATACCTTGCCTGGTTTACTGGCACGCCCAGCGCGACCAGCTACCTGTATCAGCAATTGAGCCATTTGTTCGCTTGCGCGAAAATCAAAACTAAATAACGCGCCATCAACATCTAGTACAGCCACTAAAGTAACATCCGGAAAGTGATGACCTTTAGCGAGCATTTGTGTACCGACAAGCAGCTGGTGTTTCTTATCACTAACTTCTTGTAGTAACTTTGCTAATTCACCTTTTTTACGGGTGCTATCTCTATCAATACGAACAATGGACGTCTCTGGAAATAGCTCTTCTAAACGAGACTCTAACTGCTCAGTACCTTGACCTAAAGGGGCTATACGCACACTGCCACAACTAGGGCACTGCGGAGGAATACGTTTTTGACTGCCACAATGGTGACAAATGAGCAGTTGTTGCTTTTGATGAAGAGTATAAGGTTTATCGCAGCGCTGACATTCAGCTAACCAATGACATTCTTGGCAGTTAATTGCGGGGGCATAACCTCGACGATTCAAAAATAACAGAACTTGTTCACCGCGAGCCAGTGTTTGTTTCATCTCATGTTTAAGTGTGCCTGATAAACCAAATTCAACTTGCTGCTGGTTCATATCAATGAGCGCTATTTTCGCCTTATTACTTTTTCCGGCGCGCTTAAGTAGCTGGTGATAGTTATACTTGCCTGATAACGCATTTTGTAGCGATTCAAAGCTAGGTGTGGCGCTACCTAATATAATAGGAATATTAAGTTGTCTGGCACGTAAAATGGCCATATCTCGTCCGTGATAGCGGAAACTGTCTTGTTGCTTTAACGATGAGTCATGCTCTTCATCAATAATAATTAAACCAAGGTGATGTAAAGGCGTAAATATTGCCGAGCGTGTGCCAATTACAATCGCTGCGCTGCCTTGTTGAGCACTGAGCCAAGTTGCTAGTCGCTCTTTATCATTAAGCCCTGAATGATGTAGCGCAATAGGCACATTAAAGCGTTGTTCAAAACGATTTAATGTCTGTGGTGTTAAGCCTATCTCAGGCACTATTACTAAGACTTGTTGATTATTGGCAAGGACATTTTCCATGGCTTGCAAGTAAACTTCAGTTTTGCCACTGCCTGTTACGCCATCTATTAAATGACAAGTAAACTCGTTTAATGCGTTATTAATGGCGCTAACAATAATTGCTTGTTCGCTAGATAGTCTTAGTTTATCGGCTTCATTAAGGGTATTTTCTTGCCAAGTAAACTGACTGGCTTCTTGCTCGTGTTCCGCAATCAAGCCTTTGCCTTCTAATGCATTCAATTGTGCTTTGCTATAACCCAGGGTACGCAGTTCAACCCAACTTATGCCATGGTGGCTCTCAATGATTTGAAATAGAGCAAATTGCTTAGCAGCTTTTGTCGATAATTTTTCGACTAACGCTTTACTCTTGGCATCAGATTCTTGTGCCTGCCATACCATAGGCGGACTTAAGGTAACTTTCTCTATTTTTCGTAAAAGTATTGGTAGCGCTTGTTGAAATACATCGCCGATGGGGTGATGGTAGTAGTGAGCACATAATTGCAAAAAGCTCACTAAGGGTTTGCTTAGATTAAAATTATCATTAAGTCGGCTGGCAATACTTTTAATTTTTTTTACATCAAAGTCACATTGTGCCTGTTCATCAATAACAATTGCTATTACTTTTCGTGGACCAAAAGGCACAACAACTCGCTCACCCACTTGAATTACTGGGGAAGAAAGTGCTTCAGGCACTTGATAAGTAAATAGCTGCCTCATAGGGACAGGAATGGCAACTTGAATGTATTGTTCGGGCACTTTTTATCAGCTGGTATCGCTTGCAATTGTTGACACTATTTTGCCCCGTGTAAACCATACTGCCAAGTAACATTACTACTTTCTCATTAATTAATGTAATTAAGAGGGTTTTTAGCCATATTATGGTTTTTTATGTTGAAGTTGCTAGGGGTATCATTTATTATTCGCCCCCATTAATTTTTAACTACGTATGGTGCTTAGCATTTCGTTTATTTTGAAATAAACAATAAGTAAATGGCTAAGTGGCGATGCGCCCAATTTCTCTTAAAGAGATATAGAGGTTCCCATGAAAAAAGGTATTCATCCTAACTACGTTGAGATCAAAGCAAATTGTTCTTGTGGTAATGTTGTAGCAACACGTTCTACTTTAGGTAAAGACATTCACCTAGACGTATGTTCTGCTTGTCACCCATTCTACACTGGTAAGCAGAAAGCTGCTGAGACCGGTGGTCGTGTTGATAAATTCAACAAA
>PJEL010002045.1_pt1 | contig 19076 bp, 16 predicted proteins | sample 1853271 | NCBI WGS metagenome assembly PJEL01 (sample SAMN08108733, study PRJNA415343) | Invertebrate metagenome, whole genome shotgun sequencing project. | host: Globobulimina | place: Sweden: Gullmar Fjord | collected 2015-08
GCTGGGTCAACCGCGCTCTGCCTCCGGGCGAGATCGGTCCGTTCATCGACGCGCTGGCCCGCCGGGTGGCCTCGTTCCCCCCCGAGGCTGTCGCGCTCGCGAAACGGGCGGTGGGAACGTCCGAACCGGACCCACGCTCGGGCCTCATCCAAGAAGCGGGGCTGTTCAACCGAAGCCTCGCAACCGAAGGCGCGCAAACCGGGATGCGGCGTTTCCTCGCACTGGGCGGGCAAACGCGCGAAGTCGAACTCGAACTCGAGTCGTTGCTCGGTGCCCTCGCGGACGCAGACGACGCGGCCGAAGACAGTTAGGAGCCTGCGCGGCAGAAACGGCGCACGCCGTCCGGGCGCCGCTTTCGCCCGCTCGCGGCGTTGCGAAACCTCGCGATAGCACCACTATCCCTGCGGTTTCGCGCCTTGCGAGCGAACGAAATCGTCGTCTGGACGACATACGGTTCCTACCGCGCACGCTCCTAGGAGTCTCGGCGGGGCCGGCATGGGCACGCGGGGCAGCGGCGTGGAGGGTCCCGCGGCGCCGTGGTAGAGCGTTCGGCGATGAAGACTTCCCAGTCGCCCGACGACCTCGCCCGGCTCCAAGCCGTGCTCGACTTCAGCAGCGAAACCGCATCGGCTTCGGTGGCCGCCTCGGTGGCCGAACCCAGCCGCACGATGAACGCGACCGAACTCACCGAGTTCTGGGAAAGCGTCGGCTTGGTGGCGATGACGACCGTGGGAGCCTCCGGCCAGCCACACTCGGCTCCGGTGCACGCCCGCCTGCTGGGCGACACGCTCTCGCTCGTGATCTACGAGGACACGGTCCGCAGGCGCGACCTCCGGCACAACCCGCGCGTGGCGTTCACCACATGGAGCGGACTCGGAACCGCGGTCATCCTCTACGGACGCGCCGAGGAGGTGCCCGGCAGCCTACGCGACGCGCGCCCGGCCGCGAGCGGAAAGCCGCGAAAGGTCGTCGAAATCCTCGTGCGACTCACGCGGGTGTACGCCATGGGCCCACGCCGCGATCAGTCCTCGTCGGAGGCCCCGCCGGATGGCTCGGTCAGAGCGACATAAGCTTCGGGCCGACGGTCTCGCAAAAGCCCCATCCACTCGCGCTCGTATGCCACGAGATCGAGATCGAACGTCGCCAAGTCGAAGCCCGACTCTTCGTGGTCGAGCTCGGCCACGATGTAGCCGAGTTGATCGGAGATGAACGAACAGCCGTAAAACTCCTGCCCGTCTTCTTCCCCGATGCGGTTGGACGCGGCCAGCGGCACCGTGTTGGCCACCGCATGACCGACCATCACCCGCTGCCAAGGCGCACGCGTATCGATCTCGGGCCGCTCGGGCTCGCTGCCGATCGCCGAGGGGAAGACCAGCAACTCGGCGCCCCCTAGCGTCAGCGCCCGCGCGCACTCTGGAAACCACTGATCCCAGCAGACGCCGACACCCAGGCGGACGTAACGCGTGTTCCACACGGGGAATCCGACGTCACCGGGCTCGAAGTAGTACTTCTCCTCGTAGCCCGGGCCCTCGGGTATGTGCGTCTTACGGTAAACACCGAGCACCGATCCGTCGGCGTCGATGATCGCGACGCTGTTGAACAGTCGCTCGCCGACGCTCTCGTAAAACGAAACCGGGATCACGACTTCGAGTTCGGCCGCCAAAGCCGCGAAACGTTCGAGGGTCGGATGTCCATCGACAGGAAGCGCGTACTCCCGACAGGCCGGATCGACCGTCTTGGGGAAATACGCATGTTCGAACAGCTCAGGGGGGACGAGGACTTGAGCCCCGGCGGCCGCTGCCTCGCGCGCCAGTCGTTCGACCAAGGCGACGTTGTCCTCGGAGGCTCCGCCCAGCTCGGCCTGCAATACCGCAACGGTGACCGTCCGTTTCATCGCTCGCCCTCGCCTTCGGGTCGCCCGGCCCCTACCACAGTCGCGGCCAGGGGCTCTTGCTGTGTCAGACAATGGAACGCGCCGCCCTCGGTGACGATTTCGCGCGCGGACAAGGCGAGCGCTTCTCTGCCCGGAAAACACGCCGCGATCGCATCGACCGCCCGCCGATCCTCGGGTGCACCGTAGACAGGCACGATCACCGCTTCGTTGGCTATGTAGAAGTTCATGTAGCTCGCCGGCATCACGTCGCCTGCCTCGTCCTCCACTCGTCCCGGTCCCGGCACCTCGACGATGTCGAGCCGGGCTCCGCCGGCATCACGCGCGCTCTCGAGCCGCCTGCGAACCTCCGCGTAAACCTCCGCGTTCGGATCGTCGCTCGACGAGGGCACCATGCACAGTACACGCCCCGGCTCGAAGAAGCGCGCAAGCGTGTCGGCATGGCCGTCTGTATGATCGCCCGCCAGCACGCCGTCGAGCCAAACGACGCTCTCGATCCCGAGCACGCGGGCGAGTTCGGCCTCGGCGGCGGCAGCGCTCGTGTGAGGGTTGCGGTTGGCTCCCAGCACCGAAGCGCGACCGACCAGGGCGCGGCCGCAACCGTCGGTATCGAGCGCCCCGCCTTCGAACACGAGCGGCGAATCCGAGCAGGACGCGCCGGCCAGACGGGCGATGTCGGCCGCCACGCGTTCGTCGTCCGCCGAGGGAAAGCGACCACCCCAACCGTTGAATCGAAAGCACGCGGCGACGAGGGCCCCGGAGCCCGAGCGGACGAACGTAGGGCCAGTGTCGCGCAGCCACACGTCGCCATAGCGAACCTGGTGCAGGACGACGCCCTCGCAATCGATCGCTGCGGCTGCCTCTTCGGCCGCCGCGGCGTCGGCCACGAGCACTTCCACACGCTCGCCACCGCGCTCGGCCACCGCGCGAACCAGCCCCGCCCACTCGGCGCGTGCGGCGCCGAGGTTGTCCGTCCAATCCGTCGTTCGCGCCGGCCATGCGAGCCACGCGGCTCGGTGGGGCTCCCACTCGGCGGGCATGCGTTTCGAGTCGTCCATCGATGCGGTCTCGTATGCGACGCGAGTCGAGGGCAAGCAAGCGGGTGATGAGGTCGGGCTTGAGACACCCGGCCCTTCGGGAGAGAACGGGGATACGGCCGCACTCGGCCTCAGCGATCATGGACAAACCGTGGATACACAGGGAGGAGTCCGTCGGCGGACTCCGAATGCACTTCGTCGAGGCCGGCGATGGCCCGGTGGTCGTGCTCCTGCACGGTTTTCCGGAGTTCTGGTACTCGTGGCGCTTCCAGATCGAGACGCTTGCCCAAGCCGGGTTCCGCGTGTTGGCCCCGGACTTGCGCGGGTACGGTCGCACGGAAAAGCCACCCCGTGTGGCCGACTACGCGATCGACCGACTGATGGACGACGTCGTCGGACTGATTCGTCTCGCCGGCACTGAGCGCGCGCATGTGGTCGGTCACGACTGGGGCGGCATTGTCGCCTGCTGTCTAGGAATGCATCGTGACGAAGCGCTCGAGAAGCTCGTCGTCGTCAACGCACCGCATCCCGGCGCCTTCGCCCGCGACTTCTTTCGCACCCGACAGTGGCTCCACTCGTCCTATATGGCGTTCTTTCAGATCCCGAAGCTGCCGGAAGCATTGCTCGGTGCGGCGCACGCCGAAGGACTGTTACGCCGGTTTGTCAGCGACACGCGCAACCCCGAGGCTTTCGACAGCGCCACGCTCGCCGCGTATCGCGATGCGCTCACCCAACCTGGAGCGCTGACCGGAGGGCTCAACTACTATCGTGCCGCAGCGCGCGACCTACGCGGACGAACCGGCGACATCCGCACCACCGCGACCCCCACCATGGTCGTGTGGGGCGAGCGAGATCGCTACCTGCTTCCGTCGATGAGCACCGGCCTGGAGACTTGGTTCGAAAACCTGCGAGTCGAGAGACTGCCCGATGCGGGTCATTGGGCGCAGCTCGACGAGCCGGAGCGGGTCGGGTCGCTGCTCACCGAGTTTTTCTCCCAACCGTGAAGGGAACGACGTTCGGATGCCCACACGAGAGATCGTCGTCGCCAAAGCCGATTCCATCACCGACGGCGAAACCCTCAAGTTTCGCTTCAAGGAAGGGAAACAAACACGCGAAGGCTTCATCGTCGGCCATGCAGGCGAACTCTTCGCCTACCGCAACGAATGTCGGCACATCCCGGTGTCGCTCGACTGGGTGGAGAACAGATTTTTCTCGCGCGACGGACGCTATCTCCAGTGCGCGACCCACGGGGCGCTGTACGAACCGGCCACGGGGTTGTGCATCGACGGACCGCCGGCCGGCTGTCGATTGCGGACACTCGACGTCGCCGTCCGCGACGGAGACATCGTCGTGACGGTTCCACGCAGCCGCACTAGAGAATCGTGACCTGTACTCGACGGTCTGCGCGAGGGCCGTCCAGTTCGACGACGATGACCCCCTGCCAAGTGCCCAAGGCGAGTTCGCCGTCTACGATGGCGAGCGTCTCGGAAGGACCGAGAATCGACGCCTTGATGTGCGCTTGCGCGTTGTTGTCCACCGCGTCGTGCAGATAGCCGGCATGGTCGGGGATGGCGCGATCCAGCGCCGCCAACAGATCGACGCCGATGTTCGGGTCGTCGTTCTCGTTCACTACGACGGCCGCCGTCGCGTGCAACACCATGACGTGACAGAGTCCGTGCCGAACGCCGGACTCGCGGACGATGTTGCGCACGCTGTCGGTGATCTCGACGCACTCTTTCGCACGCGTAGTCGAGAGACGAAACGTGACCGCGGACATCCCGGCTAGCCGGCCTGGCCGCCGCCGGCCGAGGGCAACCCCGACCAGTTACTACCGTCTTGCTCGCCGGCGGCCGGACGCACTTCCACCACGATGCCCGTGAGATGCGACATCCCGCTCACGGCCTCGAGGCTTTCGGGCCCGTCTGCAGCGAGCAGATTCACGTTGACGCCCGTCGTGCGCCGGGCGACGCCGAGGCCGGTCGCATGCTGGTGACCCCAGCCGTGCGGAAGCGCCACCGTTCCGGGCATCAAATCGTCGAGCAACCGCACGGGGACGCGTACCGTCGCCGTCGCGCTCGTGACGTCGGCCATCGCCCCTGCCTCGAGCCCGAGTCGCTCGGCATCCTCCGGGTGCACGTACAGATGATTGGTGCCGCCCTCGCGACGGACGAAATCTTCGATGTTGTGCGTCCAGGAGTTGTGCGTGGTGACCGAGCGCTTGGTGATGAGCTTCAAACGGTCGGCCTGCGTGAGCTCGCGCTCGGACTCGGCCTCCAGCGCCCCGGCGGCTTCGAGCAGTTCGGCGGGAGCGAGTTCGACACGACCGTCGTCGGTCGTCACACGCTGCCCGAGGAAATCCCCGCCGCGATGACCCGGGCGGGCCGTCCCGTGCGGGTTCCCGAGCAATTCGTCGAACGACGGCTGTTTGCTCGCGCGCAGCAACAACGAGAGCAACGCGCGTTGCGGCACCGAAGGCAGCCGTCCCGGCCGTTTGCGGCTGCTCAAAGCCGTGGCCGCATCGAGCGCGAGTTGTAGAGCCTTGGAGCCGAACAACCCCACCCCGCTGGCGCGCGCCAGCTCGAGGTAGATCGTCGCCTCGTCGCGCTGCTCGCCGTCGGGCTCGATCATCGGCTCGGTCGCCTGAAGGTAGGGGCGCGACTGAAGTCCGAGCAACAATGGAAACACGAAAGGCAAATCGGGGCGCTCCAGCGGCGATGTACACGGCAACGCGTAGTGGGCGAGCGAACCGGTTTCGTTGCGGTAGATGTCGAGCGTGACCAGAAGCTCCAGATCCTCGAACGCATCGCGTAGACGGCCGGCGTTGGCCATCGTGATCAGCGGGTTACCGCCGGTGACGAACAGGGCGCGGACACGGCCTTCCCCGGGGGTCAAAATTTCGTCGGCCAGTAGCCCTCCGGGGAACGCATCGTTGACGGAGGCTCGATCGCCGATGCGCGAGCGGTCCTCCCGGGTAAGAACTCCGTACTTCTTGCCGAACGCGGCGAAGTCGAAGATACCGGTACCGACCAGAGTCCCGCCCATCCGGTCGAGATTGCCGGAAACCGCATTCACGACTTCCTGCAACCAGTAGCCGACAGAACCATTGCGCCCCATGTTCACACCGGTCGAACAGTAAAGCGCGGCGCCGTCGGCCTCGCGGTAGCTCGCGACCATCGCGCGCAGCTTGTCGGCCGGAATTCGCGTAACGGCCTCGGCACGCTCCGGCGTCCATGGCCGGGCGAGCCGCTCGATCTCTTCCAGTCCGTTCATGAAACGTCGGACGCGATCACGGTCAACGCCTCCGGTCTCGAACAGCTCGCGCAAGAACGCCAGGTAGAAGAACGCGTCGGTGTCGGGCCGAATGAAGACGTGCTCGCCCGCGACTTTCGCCGACTCGGTGCGCCGCGGATCGATCAGCCAAACCTTACCGCCGCGCGCTTCGATGGCCTTGAGCCGCTTGGCCGGATTGGAGACTTGGAGGAAGCTCCATTTCGACACGACCGGATTTGCACCGACCACGATCAAGCATTCGGTGCGGTCGATGTCGGGGAACGGCAACGTGAACGGAAACCCGTACATGAGCTTGGAGACCGCGAACTTGTTCGCGCAGTCTTGGGTCGAAGAAGAGTAGCTGCTGCGCGAGCCGAGCCCGTGCATGAAGCCCTGCGCGAAAATCGGATGGAGCACGCCGAAGCCGGCCGCCGTGCCCACGTACATCGCGATCGAGTCGGGGCCCTTCACGGTCTTCAGTTGCCGCACCTTGGCTCCGATTTCGGCTACGGCCTGCTTCCACGAAACCCGCTCCCACTGTTTCCCGTTGCGCTTCATCGGGTAGCGCAACCGGTCGGGCGAGTCGTACATGCGGTGCTGCTCGAGTCCCTTCAGGCAGGCGAACCCGGCGGTGGCCAGGTGGTCCTTGTCGGGCCGGATGTCGATGACGCGACCATCCTCGACATCCACCTCCAGGCCGCACAGGGCCTCGCAGATCCGACAGAACGTGTGCTGTGTTACGGCCATGGACCGAGAATTACCGGGAAAGCGCGCGCCGAGCCAATGATCGGCCGCTTTCGTCGAGGCGCGCACCGTGCCAAAGCTTTGGCGATGGACCTCCAACACACGAAGTACGAAGTCGTCGGCCGCGTCGCACTGGTGACGCTGTCTCGACCCGAGAAACTGAACGCATTCACGACCCGGATGATGGAAGAGCTCCTCGGCATCTTCGCAGAAGCGAATCGTGACGATACCGTCCGTGCCGTCGTCGTGACCGGAGCCGGCAAGGCGTTCTGCGCCGGGGCCGACCTATCTGCCGGCCGATCGACTTTCGACTCCGACTCGGGCGAGGACACCGTCGGACTCTCCGGCCACCGTGACGGAGGCGGTCGAGTCACGCTAGAAATTCACGCGTGCAGGAAACCCGTGATCGCCGCGATCAACGGCCACGCAGTCGGTGTCGGCATCACCATGACGCTACCCATGGACATCCGCGTGGTAGCCGAGGACGCGAAGATCGGCTTCGTTTTCGCCCGCCGAGGTATCGTGCCCGAGGCGTGCTCGTCCTGGTTCCTGCCGCGCATCGTAGGCATCTCGAAGGCAGCGGAGCTCTGCTACACCGGCCGCGTCTTCCCGGCGGCCGACGAAGCCGACAGCGGACTGTTCAACTACGTCGTCCCGGCCGACGAGGTGCTGGGAAAGGCGATGGAGTTGGCGAACGAGATCGCCGAGAACACCTCGGCAGTGTCCGTGGCGCTTTCGAGGGCTCTGCTCTGGCACGGGCTCGGGCAATCGGACCCGCAGCACGCACACATGGCAGACTCCAAGTGTATCTTCTGGACCGGTCGCCAGGCCGACGCCTACGAAGGGGTTCAAAGCTTCCTCGAGAAGCGCCCCCCGGACTTCAAGATGAGCGCTTGGAGCGACCTACCCGACTTCTACCCCTGGTGGACCGAGCCCAAGGTCTAGCCTCGGCAGCGCGAGCCGAGCGTCAGCCCTGACACTCGGCGTAGTCGGCCAACTCGCGCAGGTAACCGTAGGAGTACATGCCGGTGCCGTGCCCATCGCTCCACAGGAATCGAACAGCGTAGCGGCCCACGCCTTCGAACCCGGTGACGGAGGTCTCCTCGGCATCGACGAACTTGATCTCGGAGGCATGCCCTTGGCACACGGCACAGGGGCACCAACCGCGCAGCCCCTTGGGCGCATAGCTGGTCTTGACACCGTCGCTCCAGGCCACGTGCACTCGACCGTCGCCGCGAGCGAAATCGATGTCGGTGGGCTCGGGCGCGCGGCCGGCCGACGTATCGCCGCCCACGGCCTTCTCGACCGCGAGGGCCAGTTCCATGAAGGCGCGGCTCACCGGATGGTCGGGCTCGGCGACCGAGATCGGCGTGCCGGCATCGCCGGAGACGCGCACCGCTTCGACGATCGGGATCTCCGCGACCAGGGGCGCTCCCACGGCGGCCGAGATCTCGGCGCCCGACAGACTGCCGAACAAGTCGTCGCGGGTACCGCACTCCGTGCATACGTAGCCTGCCATGTTGGCCACGACTCCGAGCACCGGGGTGTTCACCTTGCGCAACATCGCGGCTCCGCGGACGACGTCGACCATCGCGACGTCCTGCGGTGTCGTCACCACGATGCCCCCGTCGAGGACCACCTCCTGGGCCAGCGTGAGGGCCACATCGCCGGTACCGGGCGGCAGGTCGGCGATCAGGTAGTCGAGGTCGCGCCAAGCCACGCCGCGCATGAACTGCTTGGTCGCGCTCATCACCATCGGGCCGCGCCAAACCACGGGCGCCTCGTCGTCGAGGAAGAACCCCATCGACATCACCTGCAGCCCGTGGGCCTCGACAGGGCGAATGCGCCGCGTCTCGCCATCGGGCTCGGGCAGCGTATCGACGCCGAGCATGACCGGAGCGCTCGGACCGTAGATGTCGAGATCGGCATAACCCACGCGATGGCCGAGCGCCCGCAGCGACACGGCGAGATTGACCGCAACGGTCGACTTGCCCACGCCGCCTTTACAGCTCGTGACCGCGACGATCCGGCAGACCCCGTCGAGCTTCTCCTGACGCCCGGCCGTGGCCTGCGCGGCCGAACTTCCGTTGGTTCCTTCAGACATGGTCCATCGCCTCTTGCCCTACGGGCAGTTCGGCGGCTACGCGCCGAGCCAACTCGCCCAAGGCGAGCGCGGCCGGTGTCTCCGGTGCGCCGACGACGACCGGTGAGCCGAGGTCACCGCCTTCGCGCACCGGCCGAGCCAGCGGAATGCTCCCGAGCAGCGGCACCCCGAAACGACCGGCGACGCTCGCGCCGCCCCCGTCTCCGAATATGTGCGCTTCGTGTCCGCATCCCGAGCAAACGTGAAAGCTCATGTTCTCGACGACTCCGAGCACCCTCGTTTCGGCCTGCTCGAACATTTTGAGGCCACGCTCGACGTCGGCCAGGGCCACGTCCTGCGGAGTGGTCACGATGATGCCGGCGTCCAGCCGCACGTTCTGCGTCAACGTCATCTGGACGTCGCCGGTGCCGGGCGGCAGATCGAGAATGAGATAGTCGAGTTCGCCCCAGGCGACATCGTTGAGGAACTGCCCCAGCGCTTTGGTGAGCATGGGTCCTCGCCAGATCATCGGAGTACCCGGCGGCGAGAACAGCCCGATCGAGATCAGGCCGACGCCGTGGCGACGGATCGGGACGAAACGCCCTTCGTCGTCGGCGCCTTGGGCGTCGGCCGGGCCCACTCCGAACATAGTCGGCACACTCGGACCGTAAATGTCGGCGTCGAGCAGCCCCACACGATATCCGTCAGCCGCCAGCCGGGTGGCCAGATTCGCCGCGACTGTCGATTTCCCGACCCCCCCCTTGCCGCTGGCCACGGCCACCAAGCGCGCCACGCCGGGCACGCCGGCAGGTCCACGACCGAGCGCTTCGGCCATTTGGCGGGCATCTGCCGCGGGTTTCCGCTCGGCCTTCTCCACGATGACGGCCGCGGGTGGAGCTCCATCGAGAGCCGCCAGGGCCCCCTCCACGTCGGCCACGATCTGCTGAACGACCTCTGTATTGTCGGTAATCATGGTCAGGCGGACCTCGAGCCGGTCCGCGGCGAGGGCCACTTCCTTGACCACGCCAAAGGAAACAATGTCGCGCGTGAAGCCCGGGTACTTGACCGTCTTCAGCGTTTCCCTGATATCTTGTTCTGTCATTGGTTGTCTTCGGGGTCTCACCGCCCCGTCGGAGCCGGGGCAAGTAGGTAGGGAGGGTACGGGTGCTTTTCAGTCCCCCCCTGTTTCAAAATATCGAGGAATCTGCAATGCTTGGGCTTGCTGTCAAGGGCGGGCCGATGCTGCAGACGACATGGGCGGAGGTCGGCACCCGGGCAGGGCGTCGGAGCTCGGAGGGGAGCTTCCTTCGGTTTGGACACGCCCTTAGGATGCTAGCTACCGTCGCTGCTACCTTTTATTGCGTAAGCGATCGAGAGCGAGACTGGGATGAATAGGATGATGGTATCTCATCGTGTCGTGGGGGCCTGTGCCGCCGGGCTGGCTGTTATGTTATTGGCGACTCCGGCTCCATCGCGGGCCGATTGTCCTCCGGGGAGCGGGATCGAGGTTCCGTTCCTTACGCCGGACGAACTCGCCTGTGCGCAAACCACGTGGAATGCCACGATGGAGTATCTCGGCGCCATTATCGACGCGCGCCAGGATTGCCACCTAGCCACCCTGAACGGCGTGCTCCACCCCAATCTGGTGGAGTGCGACGCCACACTGGAATTCGGAAGCGGGGACGACCAGACCGACGCGCGGCTTCGCCGGGCCGAGGCGCGTCTCACCCGTAAGGTGCTCACGCGGTGCACCGGCGTCGCGCTGGAGAACCTGGGCTACCCGGGCTTCTGCCCCGACGCGACGCCCGATACCGAGTACGACGCCTTCGACCACAACCTGTGCTTGCAGGGCGCGTCGAAGGAACTCACCCAGTTCTTCATGCAGGTCGAGTACCCGCCGTTCGACGGCCGCGGCCTGGAGACCCAGGACATCTTCTGCCAGGACTTCCTCGGCCGACACTCCGCGCGGATGGCCCGCCTGGAGATCGACGAGCGCGGCAAGTGCCTGTACAAGCAGTTGCAGCGGGTCAAGGACGAGCGCATCGACTGCCGGGCCGACGAAGACCCGCAAGCACCGGGCACGCTCGACGATCAGGTCGACAACAACGTCGTGGGCGCGCACAACCTGATCCTGCGCGCGATCCCCAACCACTGCCCGGCGATCAACTTCGACGTGCTCGGGTTCCCGCACGAGTGCCCGGCCCCGGATCTCGACATCGAGCAGGTGTTCTCGCTGTCGGCGCTGACCGAGTGCATGTACGAGTTCCACCACATGAACACCTTCCGCTTCCTCGACTTGATGTTCCCGTGCAGCAGCGACTGCGGCAACGGCGTCATCAACCTGCACGAGGAGTGTGACGACGGAGACAACGAGTGGTTCGGCGGCGAACTCTGCCGGCTCAACTGCACGCGCGTCGATTGCGGCGACCCGAACGACGACGGCGTCATCAACGCCACCGACTCTCTGTACATCCTCAGGACGGCCGTGGGCCTGGAGTCTTGCGACTTCGGTATCTGCGACGTCAACTCCGACCTGCGTATCAACGCCACCGACGCCCTGCATCACCTGCAGTTCGTCGTCGGCTTGCCGGTCGAGCTGATGTGCCCCGAGTTGAGCACCACCTGCGGCAACGGCTTCCTCGAGCCGCCGCTGGAGAGCTGCGACGACGGCGACAGCACGTACTTCCGCGGCGACTTCTGCAACTCGACGTGCCGACTGGTCGCCTGCGGCGACACGGACGACAACGGGACGATCAACGTGCTGGATGCGCAGTACGCGCTCAACGCCGCGGTCGAGAACGTGGCCTGCACCGACGAGATCTGCGACGTCTCGGGCAACCGCGACATCAACTCGACCGACGCGCTTCGAATCCTGATGCGCAGCGTCGGACTGTTCGTCAACTTCAACTGCCCGAACCCGCCGGAGACGCCTCTCAACCCAGCGTTGGAAGACAACTGAACCGGCGGCCGATCGAGTAGACGGCCTCGGAAAGGGCGCGCTTCTCTGAAGCGCGCCCTTTCTTTTTGTCTCGTGGATCGAACCGATGGGCGCGACCCTTCGCCACCCTGGTGCAGTTTCAGGGCGGACTGCTATACCTGACCAATCGAGATCCGGCGCAACCCACGGCGCCGGCTCGGAACGGGGGCCGCGTGAACCGAACCACAAGAACTGCCACGGCCGCCTTAGCGGCTTTGCTGAGCGCGACCACCGCGTTCGCCGGACTGGGCGATTGCGGCCAGCCTTTCTCCAGCGGGTCCACACCGGTGGCGTCCGACGCGTTGTTCACCCTTCGCGCTGCGGTCGGATTGGAGCAATGCCCGCGACGCATCTGCGACACCGACAACTCGGGCCGGGTCAACAGCACCGATGCGCTACGCGTGCTGATCGCGGCGGTGCGAAAGGAGCTCGAGTGGCTGCTGTGCCCCGCGGCCTCGACAACGAGCACGCTTCCTCCCTCCTCTTCCACGACCTCGGTTCCGCCCGGCAGCCTCCCCTCATCGACGACCACGACGCTGCCGCCCAATCTCGCGCCCGTCATCGACGGTCCCGACGACGTGTACCGAACCTACCCGGCCCTGCCGATCGCCATTCCGGTGCTCGCACATGACCCGGACGGCGACCAACTCATGTTCCAGGCGGCCGACCTGCCCACGGGGTGCCTCGTCGATGCCGACAGCGGCACTCTGACCTGGACGCCGACCGTCGATCAGATCGGTGGCTACGAATTCGGGGTGGTCGTCTCCGACGACGGCTCACCGCCCGGCATGGCCGACGCGACCGTCCGCGTGAAGGTGCAGGCGCCCGACGCCTGTGTCACCAGCGAGTGCACTCCGGCCGGCGGTTGCAGCGACACTCAGCTACCGATCGCCGAGCAGTGCTGCGACGGTGAGCCCGCCGCGCGCGCGGCCGAGCCGAGCGCCGGTTGTCCGGAAGGCCGAGTGCTGTTCGTCGGCCGCAACACGTTCGGTTTCGGCCGGATGCAGAGCTGCGACCTCCTGCCCGTCACGCCCTTTGCACAAGGCGGGGCCACGGTGCGGTTCCACGTCGAGGCCCGGTGCGTAAACACTGCGGCACCGGTCACCATCCGTACGAAGCTCACGACGGCCGACGAATCACTGATCGACCACACCGTCGATGTCTCGCTGCAGCAGCGCGAGGACGGCTACGCACAGCAAATCGCGCTGGTCTACGCGCTGGCGCCCGGAATCTTTGCGTTCGGACTCGACGGTGTCGAAGCGGAACTCGACGTGAGAATCACCGATGACGACGGAGCTTCGGTACGGCAGCGCCTGCGCGTGACGCTCACGCTCGACCAAGTCGGAGATCTCCCGGATCCCGACATCGAAGACATTCCCGCAGGCGAAGCCGGGTGCGTGGGCTGCCATCGACCGCTCAACGGCGAAGGTCAGCGCGTCGGAATCGAGGACGCGCACCCTGCCGCGCCGCTGACATGTATCGATTGCCACGGAGGCAACGCGACGGCCACGACGCGCACCGAGGCTCATGTTTCCCAGGGTGGGGGGCCCAAGTTTCTCAAGAATCTGACATCGGACGAGCTCGATGCGGTTTCTCCCGAGTACCTGCGCTTCATCAATCCCGGCGATCTCAGAGCCGCCGCTGCAGCTTGCGGCGCCGCGGGTTGCCACCCCGAGCACGTCGCCAACGTCCCGCTGACGACGATGGCAACGTTCGCCGCCCATTACTCATTGCCTCGCTATCTCGCCGGTATGCAGCCGCGCGGCACCGAAGTGGCCGCCGTCGATGCCGTCGACCCCGATTTCGACGCGGAGACCGCCCCCGAAGGCGCTCTGGAATCGATCAGCGCACTTCGGGGTCCGCCACCCGGCGCGGACCGAACGGAGTTGGCGACCGCCATCGACGAGTACCTGCCCAAGTCTTGCCCGACGTGTCACCTCTCGGCGTTCGGACGCAACACGGCCGACGGGACCTACAGGTCATCGGGATGCACCGCCTGCCACATGGTCTATGCGGACAACGGCGTGTCGGAATCCGACGATCCCACGGCGGGTTCGTTTCCGCCCCACCCCGCGCGACATCGACTGACCACCGCGATCCCGACCGAACAGTGCGCCCACTGTCATTTTCAGGGCGGCCGCGTGGGACTCGCCTATCGGGGAATTCGAGAGGGCGGATTCGCTCCGGAGCAAACTCCGGAGAACACCGAATCCCTCGGTGTCCCGCTGTACGGGCACGGGCCGGATTTCTATTTTACCGACGAGGACACGACGAACGACCACGACGAGACGCCGCCGGATCTTCATCACACCGCCGGGATGCACTGCATCGACTGCCACGTGGGCGGCGACGTGCACGGCGACGGCTATCTGTATCAGTCCGAGCGCCACCAAGTGGGAATCCGCTGCGAGGACTGTCACGGCACGGTGCGGGCAGCGATCGCGGCCGATCCGGCCGACGGACTGTTCAAGAACAGCGCCGGGTTCCCGCTGAAGAGAATCCGCCGCAACGACACCAACGGCTTGTTCTATCTGCAACTGGCCAACGAGGACCGGGAGCTTTACATCCCACAAGTCCAGATGCTGCTCGAGGCCGGATTGAACCCGTTCATGACCGAGGCGATGGGCATCGATGAGCACGGTTTCAGCCACACCGATTCGATGGAGTGCTACGCTTGCCACACGTCATGGAGACAGAGCTGTCTCGGCTGTCACGTCACCGTGGACGACCGAGGTCAGGCGCGGAACCTCACGACGGGTGAGGTCACCCAGGGCAGCATCTCGGCGAGCCGCGACGATTACTCGATCGATTTCCTCGCGCTCGGCGTCAACTCCCGCGGCAAGATCACCCCGCTTTGCGCATCGATGGCCATGTTCTGGAGCTACATCGATGCCGACGGCAACACCGTCTATGACGACAAGATCCGAACCAGCGGAGACGGGCGCAAAGGTTTCGGTTGGAACCCGTTCCATCACCACACGGTCAGTCGAACCCCGGTGAACTGCGACAGTTGCCACCCCAACGCGGCCGAAGTCGGTGAAGACAACTCCGAGCTGTTGTCGGCGACTTATGGTTTCGGCAGTGGCCTACACATGATCACGGACGGTGAAGGCACGACGCACGATGTGACACAGTTCCTCGACGAAGGCGGCACGTTGATCGCGGATTTCCCACACGCCGACACCGGACCGGTTCCCGCCGAGAAACGAGCGCGCGCAATGGCGGTCGAAGCGGTTCCGCAGCCTCGCTGATCCGCGAGTAGATCCTGCTCTCGATTCCTTCCTTTTCGCTCGACTGCGCGCCGGTGCTACTGAACGCGGATGGATTTGGAACTCGAAGGTAGGGTGGCAATGGTGACCGGTGCTGCGTCCGGACTCGGACGCGAAACCGCACGACATTTGGCGGCCGAAGGCGTGAAACTCCTCCTGGCGGATGTGCAGGCCGAGGCACTCGAGAAAGTCGCGGCGGAATTCGCCCTGAGCGGAGCCGAAGTCGCGACGCAGGAACTCGACGTCCGCGACTACGACGCCTGCGCTCAGGCGGTCGATGCCGCGGTCGGCGCGTTCGGGCAACTCGACATTCTCGTCAATTCGGCGGGCGTGGGCGGACCGTTGACGTTCTACGCAGAGCAGACACCGCCGGACTGGGAAGACTTGGTGGGGGTCAATCTACTCGGCGTGATGAACTGCTGTCGCGCGGTCACCGACCACATGTGCGAACGCCGCTACGGGAAGATCGTTTCCCTGGCATCGGAGGCAGGCAAAGCGAGTGAGAAACGCATGGTCGTCTACGGCGCGACCAAAGGCGGAGTGATCTCGCTGACGCGCGGGTTGGCGATCGAGTTGGGCCGCTACTCGATCAACGTCAACGCGGTTTGCCCGGGCGTGACGCACACGCCGATGACGTCCTACATCGACGAAGAACTCGAGCGCCGCGCGGTACCCTTCTACCCGCTCGGCAGACTCGGCCTACCGGAAGACATCGCGCCGATGATCACGTTCCTGTGCTCGGAGCGAACCTCGTGGATCACAGGCCAAGCCATCAGTATCAGCGGTGGATTCGGTCGCTCCTGAGAACTGTCGGGCAGATCAGTCGCTGCGGTTCGACTTGCGCTTGCGAGTGCCGCCCGTTCCCGAGGCGGACGCACCCGCCTCGCCGGCGGACTTGGCGGCCTTCGCACTCTTGGCCGAGCGCAACTGACGCCCTCGGGTGCGCGGCGGCGAGCCGGTGAGCTGATTCGCAAACAGCGTGGCAGCGCGCATGTAGCGCTCGATCTCGGGTTCGGACAGACCGGGGTTCTCGCCGTCGAGCGTTCGCCGGAACCGCACGAGTTCCTTTTCGAGGAGCATCTGCAAGAGCGCATGTTCGAGCTCGTTGGCCATCGCGCCTATAGCGACACGACTCGGCCGTCGAGGGAAACCCTCGCTGTTCAATCGAAGGCGAGATCCACGGCCGACATGGGCGCCTCACCCTCGAGCGCGATGGTCTCCTCGGCGATCCCACGCCCGGCGACCCTCGCACGTACTCGGTACTCTCCGCTCGGAATCACCCGCCGGAAACGACACGTTCCGTCCGCCCTGGTACGCCGGCGGGTCTTTTTGCCCTCCCCCTCCGGGATCAGCTTGACCTTCACGCCGCCTCTCGCTGCCCCCCCAACGGTGACGCTTACGGCCACCACTCCAGGCGCCACCGAGTTGAGAGCGGCTGCGGCGTCCAGATCGAAGCCTCCCTTGGTGCCCGGGATGATCAGGTCGCCCAAGTCATCGATGATGCCTTCCGCATCGATCAGCCGAACGTAGCGGGCGAACGCCAACCCGACATCGGCCAAGTCGAAGCGGTCGCCCCCGGCTTGCTCAGAGAGCGGGTCGATCGCATTGGCCGAGTTGGCAACGACCGGAACCTGGCCGGCCAAGCCTTGCGCAGTCTCGGTGTCGAAAGGGAACTCGAAGAACCGCTTACCGTCGCCACTCACCTGGACCAACGCATACTCGGTGAACAGCAAACCGCCGACGGCGCCTGCGTAAAAGGGATTCTCGAAGATGACCAGATCGTCCCCGGGCCCATCGACGACAACGTTGTCGCGAAAGACCACCGTGATCACCCCACCCTCGCCGAGCGAAACGACATCGACCGAACCGGCCAACTCGCCCGCCCCTTCCGGCGGACCGAACAGGTTCAGCGGAAAGCCGTCCAGGCCGAACCCCGCCGAAGCACCCGGCTCGAAAGAGCGCACGGAATCGACGTACGGATCCGAGGCCTCGGCCCCACTCGAAAGCACCGAGCAGCAAAACGCCACGGCGAGGGCCACAGCGAGCGACCGCACACGCCCGGCGGGCGGGGCACATGCCCCGCCCGCCTCGCCTTTACGATGCCGGATTACAGTGAAGCTTGAAGACATCTCTGTCCCTCGCCGCCTTGGGGCCGCCGGTCGTGACCGCTGCTTTCACGCGGGCTTTGCCCGTTTTCTTCTTACCACCTCGGGTCGTCCGGACGGCAACCTGGACGCCGTCGGAGAACTCGCAGGTGCCCGGACTCCCCGGCAACGCCGCTTGGATCCGAGCGGCCAGAGTATCGAGCGCCGCGCTCGCGGGCCTGGCCCCGGCTTCGAATGCGGAAATCGCGTCGGGGGTGCATTCCGGAAAACGCGCGTCGGATACTCCCAAACAGAAGCCCAGCGGAAACGTGCAGACCTCGTCGACGAGACCGTCGGCGTCGCAGGCTGCACCGTCGGTACAGATCGCGACTCGAGCGGGTCGGCCGGCCTTCTTCGCCACCAGCCGGATTCCGTAGGCCTCCAGCGCACACTCGCTTGCCGCTGAGCCCCGCCCGGAGGTGAGAGCGTCGATACGCACCATGCGGTGCAACGTGCGGTCGTCGTCGGCGCCGGTAAACGTCGATGCACCGAACTCGATGCGCCCGGCGAACCGATCGACATCGACGCCGCCGCCGAACGTGAAACCGGGAAACGCGATCAGCGACGTCGTGGTGCCCGTCTGATCGATGGACGCGAGCGTGGTCCCACCGGTCACCAGGAGCCCTCCGAGATCGTCGAACACGGCATCGACCGACCCATGATCGAACGTGGTATCGGTGAGAGCCCCCACCGCCGTTCCGGAAGCGTCGTAGATCGAAACGCTGCTCGCGAAAGAAGGCTCGACGGCCTCGGCAACGAAAAGCCGACCGCTATCGTCGAAAGCCAGTCCTCCCGTGAAATCGAATCCGCCCGCGACAAACGGCGAGAGCACTCCTGTGACGATCTGCGAGACGCTTCCCGCACCGGATCCTGCGGCGTCCGATACGTACAGGGCGCCAAGAGCGTCCTGAGCGATAGACGCGCCGAAAGGAATCGAGCCGGCCGGAACCAGTTCGGTCGTATCGGCGCTCTCCCCGGCGGCCACCGACGCATCCGCGACAGCATGCACGGTGTCCCCGGTCGTCGCGCCCGCGAACTCGCCCCCGTTGTCGAGCACGTAGAGAGTATCGGTCCAATCGTCGTACACGCAGTCGGCGATGGCGTTGAATCCGGTGGCCACCGTCCTTTCGGCGCCGGATTCGGTAACGAACAGAATCGACCTCGTGGCGGGCGGAACCGGATCGGGAAACGGCGGAAAGGCCGGCCCGACACCGACGAAGGTGCCGCCGGGCCCGGCCTGCACACAGCCTTCGGTCAGCTCGGAAAGCACCAAGCCCTGATACAGATAACCCTCGGCCGGGACGGGCTCGGCCGCCGCGACCCCCGCCGCGAGCCCAACGCCCGCGGCAGCGACCATACAAATCCTGAACAGTTTCATGTCGTGTTTCTCCTCAGTGGCCGGCCCTCGCCGGCAGTGAATGGGCGGGTCGGCCACAGGAGAGCGAAGCACGATGGAGATAGGTCGCCGGAGATTCCTGGAACGGAACCGGCAAGACGTAATTCTGAAGGCACTCCACCCACGAGAGACCAACCCGTGAGTCGCATCGGTATCCTGGCTCGGGGATCGTCCTACTGGCCGCGCCTTCCCGGAGCTGTTGCTCCAGTGGCTGCTGCGGCTTTCGTCTGCCCGTACAGTTGCGGGGTAGCGCGGGCTTCGCACC
>PJEL010002046.1_pt1 | contig 19073 bp, 19 predicted proteins | sample 1853271 | NCBI WGS metagenome assembly PJEL01 (sample SAMN08108733, study PRJNA415343) | Invertebrate metagenome, whole genome shotgun sequencing project. | host: Globobulimina | place: Sweden: Gullmar Fjord | collected 2015-08
ACGACCTGGATCTGTGCGTGGGCGACGATGCGTCCGGGGACGCCGACAGCGACGACTGGTGTGCCGATCTCGACTGCGACGATGCCGATCCCGCCGTCTCTCCGACCGCCATCGAGCAGGTCTGCAATGGGCTCGACGACGACTGCGACCCGGCGACGCCCGACTTCGTGGACATCGACGGCGACGGGCTGTGCGACATCGACCTGTGCATCGGCGACGACGCCACGGGCGACGCGGACGGCGATGGCACGTGCGCCGATCTCGACTGCGACGACGCAGACCCCCTGGTGAGCCCGACGGCCGCAGAGATCGGCTGCAACGGGGTCGACGACGATTGCGACCCGGCGACCCTGGACGCGGTCGACTTCGATCTCGACGGGTACACCGACTGCGCCGGGGACTGCGATGACGCGGATCCCACCGCGAACCCCGGTGCGACCGAGCTGACCTGCACCGGGATCGACGAGGACTGTGACCCGGCGACGCCCGACTTCGTGGACATCGACGGCGACGGACTGTGCGACGTCGACCTGTGCATTGGCGACGACGCCACCGGCGACGCGGACGGCGATGGCACGTGCGCCGATCTCGACTGCGACGACGCCGATCCCACGCGGTTCCCCGGCGCGCCGGAGATCTGCGACGGCCTCGACAACGACTGCGACGGGGCGCCCGGCCTGACCGAGACCGTGGACGCCGACGGCGACGGCTTCGTGGAGTGCGAGGACTGTGACGACACGCAGGCCGCAGTGTTCCCCGGTGCGGACGAGATCTGCGACGGCGTGGACAGCGACTGCGACGGAGCCCTCGACCCCACCGATGACGCGGACGGCGATGGCGAATTGGTGTGCGACGACTGCGACGACAACGATCCGGCGGTCTACTACGGCAGTCCAAACGTGATGTCGGTGCCCCTGGACCAGCCTGATCTACAGGTCGCGGTCGCGCTGGTCCCCGATGGCGGCACCGTGTGTGTGGCGCGGGGCAACTACCCGGGCACAATCGACTTCTTCGCCCGTCCGATCGCGGTCCGCGGCGTGAACGCCAGGGAGGTCGTGATCACCGGCTCGCAGCCGCTAGCGATCAACAGCAACGAGGACCGCGACAGCATCTTGTCCAGCGTCACACTGGACACCGGAAACCCCGGCCTTCGCGTGTACGACGCCGCACCGACCGTCCAGGACGTGCGGATCATCGGCGGAGCGGTGGGGGTGACCATCGACGGGCCCCTGGCCAGCCCGCTGCTGGACGGCCTGACCATCGACGGCGCGACCAAGGGCGTCGTGATGACCAACGGGGCCGACGCCGAGATCGTCGGGACCACAGTGAGTGGCATGTCGGGGTGGAACGGGGGCGGGATCGACGTGTGCACGGACTGCTCGCTCCTGCTGGCCAGCTCCGTTCTGCGGGAGATCGAAGGCGGATCGAGCTGGGGCAGCGGCTCGGCTCTGAAGATCCAGGACACCGCGCTGGTGGACGTCGTCGACACGCTCTTCGAGGACAACACCACTGCGAACGCCGGCGTGGTCGCGGTGGGCGAAGACGCCTCGGTGACCCTGACCAACGTGGAGATCGCGGGCAGCGTGCACAGCCAGCCCCAGCCCAACTACGCCGTGGGCCTGCACGACTTCGGCGGTCTGGCCGCGATCGACGGGATCACCTGCCGAGCCAACGAGGGCCTGTGCATCCAGATCGAGACCGACGCCCTGCAGATCCTCGACCTGAACTCCTTCGACAACAACGGCGACGTGCTGCTCATGGAGATCCCGGGGAACGACCTGTTCATCGACGGGGGCCTGCTGGAGCGGAACACCGGCGGCTTGTACGTCGACAGCGGCTCCACCCAGATCGCCAACGTCGAGTTTCGAGATGGCACCGGCACGCCCATCTACCTGTTCGGCGGAAACAACAACAGGATCGATGGCTGCACCTTCGCGAACAACACGAGCGCCGACAACGGGGGCGCGATCCACATGTCCGGGGTGGGGGCCACGATCATCAACTCGACCTTCGACGGGAACCACTCCGACCTCTACGGCGGGGCGATCTACGAGTACCAGCGGTCCTCCCGGATCGAGGACTCACTGTTCGTCGGGAACACCGCCGACCGGGACGGAGGCGCGATGGTCACCGACGACACCTACGGCCTGGAGATCGTGCGGTCGGTGTTCGACGGCAACAGCACGCTGGGCCAGGGTGGCGGCGTGTTTGTCTACCGGAGCACCGGCGCGGAGTTCACCGACGTCGAGTTCCTGAACAACCACGCCAACGTGTACGGTGGCGGCACTTCGGTTCGCTACTGGGCCGATCTCGACATCGTCGGGGGCCGGTTCTCGGGCAACACCGCATCCGTTGGGGCGGCGATCCACACGGTCGGCGGCACGATCACCGGGACCGAGTTCTCGGGCAACGCCGCGTCGGCGGGCTGCGCGCTCTACGCCACGGAATACCGCACCTTCCAGTGGGGCCCGACTCCGCCCGTGGTGCTCGACGACACGCGGTTCGTCGGAAACACCGGCGCCACCGGCGGCGGCGCCGTGTGCCACGTGGAAGGCATTCTGAACATCACCAACAGCTCGTTCCGCAACAACGTGGGCGTGATGGGCGGCGGGTTGAGGAGCTACTACAGCGCCGATCACGACCTGACAATCACCGCCACCGACTTCGTGGGCAATCAGGCGGACGAGGGCGGCGCGATCTATATCGACCACAGCACGCCCCAACCCGCCTTGCTGGACCACGTCGTCATGCACCGGAACACCGCCAACATCGGCGGCGGGCTCTGGCTGCAGGACGCCTCGATGACCACGATGCGCCACACCGTGATTTCCGAGAACACCGCCAACTCCTTCGGCGGCGGGATGTATGTGGTGGCCCAGACCGCGATCGTCGAGTGGTCGGACCTGTACGGCAACATCCCGAACGACCTGACCGGGATGATCAATCCAGTCGGCTCCAACGGGAACGTCAGCGTGGACCCGCAGTGGCTGGACGGCTCGAACCTGGACCCGCTGCTCGTGGACCTCCACCTGTCCGTGGGCTCGCTGCTGATCGACGCTGGCGACCCCGCCGAGCTCGACCCGGACGGGAGCATCGCAGACGTGAGTCCGTTCGCGGGCGCGCTGGCCGGAGGCTGGGACCTCGACAGCGACGGCTACCCGTCCTGGTGGCTCCCAGGTCCGTATGACGCCCTTACTTCGCCCAGTTTGGACTGCAACGACCTCGACCCGGCCGTCTACCCGGGCAACGGCTGCTGAGCTGCCGTCCGACGGCTCCTGGCAGAAAGCGCCATCAATGCACCAACGCCCTGGAGTGCTGAACTCATCGACTTAGCGGAGGGCGGCGTCGAGCCCTATGCTGAAGTCTTCTGTGCCTTCGAAGGCACCCTCGCGATGCAGCCAGTTGGCGTAGGCGCGGGCGTGGCGAAGCGTCTTGAACTCTTCGACGGCCTCCATCCAGTCGATGGAATGCGCATTCATTTCCCAGCCACGCATCCGGGATGCTTGCTGCGCGCAGTGCGCCGTGAGCGCTGTGTGGGCGGCGTCGGAGGCGCCGATGTAGATCTGACTGAGGTTGTGGTTGAAGAGTGCGAAGACTTTCCAACTCGTTGTTGCGGTGCCCAGGTTGGGTTCTCTCATTGTTGCGGTGCCCAGGTTGGGTTCTCTCATTGTTCAAGGAAGGTCGCGCCGGGCGAGCCTCGTGCTCGTGGCGGCATTCGGACTGGATGTCCGGACACGCTTGTAGCTCGACGGGCCCGCACCGCAAGAATTCTGGGACTGCCGTGCACCAACGCCTGGGGAGGTCGAAACCACCGCAGCGAGGGACGATCGGTCACCTGGTTCGTCACCAAGGTGGGTGATCGGAGAACCAGATGCAGAGAATGTCTTTGTTGGTCCTTGGCTTGTGTGCGTGCAAGGGCCACGATCCCGTCCCACTGGGGACCGACCCGTCAGACGCCGACACCGAGCTCGTGGAGGACACCGCCCAGCCCAACCCCTGGCAGGACATCTCCTCCGTCGCCTTCAGCGCCCAGTTCGGGTACGACCGCGACGCCGATGCCGTCACCGCGGTCACCTTCACCGGGAGCACGGTCCGTCCTACCATCGAGGTCCACCTCGGCTGGGACGGATGGCAGGGGAGCGTGGACGACACGGAACGCCACTGCACAGTGGCGATCTTCCTCGAGGACGCGTCCGAGTCCCAGTGGGTGGTGGGCGATCGCCTCTGGAGGGCGTTCGATCCGCAAAATGGAGACGGGGAGACCGACTGTCCCGAGCTTGATCCGTCGGTGTACGGCGAAGACGTGGTCGACCAGCTCACGGCGCTGGAGTGGGGGATCGGTGTCGGCGACCTGACCGAGGACACCCGGGCGTGGCTCGAGCCCCAGGTGGTCGACCTCGGGGAGTACTTCGGCGGAACGCTACACGTGACCGACTTCCTCGGCGAGGACGACGAGATGATCTATGGGAGAGCGTACGCGGTCGACGCCATGGAGGTCCAGACCGACGACAGCGGGCAGATCATCGCCATACCGGCCGGACAGGTCGAACTCGACGACCTGGCCACCGGTTGGTACGTCCTGAGTTCGCCAGCGTATTGGACCATCTGAATGTCGCGCGCGAGCCCACTGTCGGCGATTCCGAGCTGTTCGAGTGCGAGGTCATAGTCGGGGTTGTTCACGGGCCAGAGAACGCCGCCAACCTGGTTTGTCGCCTGGATATACTGGATACCGATCTCGCTGACGCCGTTGACGAGCTGTTGCCCCACAATCGAGGAGATCGTCACGTCGGGACGAACGCCCTGCTCGGTCTGCAGCCAGCTGATCCAGTCCCCATTGCTGATGTCGGTCGAGTGGTCGTCCTCGTCGGACAGAACGATGATGTGCAGCGATGAAAACTGCCGCAGGAACCCGACATTGTAGTCGATGGCCCTGGTCACGAGCGCCGAGAAGCCAGCGTCGCGGCCCTTCTCGTTCCAGTCTCCGTTGGTGCCCATGGCGGCCATGGAGGCAAACACGGCGGTTGGATTCGCGGTCTGGTCGTCCAAGAAGCGATATCCCGCCGCCTGCCGAAGTCTTCCGCGATGGGATGCGTCGGTCATGTCTGTCGAGATCGGCCGGACCCGGTTCAGGATGGGTGTGCATACCGGTGATACGTGGCCGCCGGCCGGGCTCATCCGACTGCCGCGCTGCCTCGATTCGGTTGCGGTCGGGCGCCAGCTCGAGGGAGAGGCGTCTCCGTAATGTTAAGGAAATGTCAGGCGTGAACCCCGCGTGACGAGTGTCACGCCGCCGCTCCAACCCAGGGCAAAGGCGTGCATTATCCTGCGCCACTGGAGTTGAGTATGAGTGTTCTCTTTCGCGCGTCCCTGGTGTTTCTCGGGCTCGGTCTGCCCCAGGCGTTCGCGGGTGTCGGACTGGACTACGAGGCCGATGCCTCCTGCCCGGATGGCGGTCGCTTCTCTGACGAGGTGTCGGCCCGTGTCGGAGCGCTGGCCTTCCAGGATTCGGCGGATTCGAAGGCGGTGATCCGCATCGTCGCTCTCGGGAAGGAGTACATGGGTGTGATGGAGCTCTCCGGTGGCGAGAAGACCATCCGTGGCTCGTCCTGTTCAGAGGTCTTCGATGGTCTGGTCGCCGCTACCGCCGTCGCCCTGGATGCCCCGACCCCTGCCCCCGCACCTGTGGGACCGGTGTCCGACAAGGTCCGCGTCAACGTCCACACCAGCCAGGACCGCGTCACGATCGCCCAGATCAACGGCAGGGGCGTCGCTACCGGTTCGGCGGGTAGTACCACGGTAACCGTGGAGTCGACCTACTACACGGATCTGTGTGAGGCGCCGTGCAGCCTCGAGTTCGAGCCGGGAATGGTGGAGCTGTCGGCGTATGGAGCGGGCCACCGGGCGGCGCTCAACAAGTTCGACCTGCGTCCGGGGCAGACACTGGATCTTCAGGCGGAGCCGGGCAACGGGCTCATGGCTGTTGGGGGATACCTGCTGCAGGTCGTAGGCTTGGGTGCAGTCACCACCGGAGCCCTCTTGCCGGTGATGGACCTCGAGGACCTGCCGACCGGCATCGTTCCCGTGCTCTTGGCCGGTGGGGGCGTCGGGCTCGTCGGCGGGACCGGTCTTCGGTTCATGAGCCGCGGCAGCTTCGAGGAGCGCAGCGTAGAGGTCGCCCTGGGCGGGAGTTTCTAGTCCGCGAAACGCTATTCGCCGATGGCGGCGTCGATGGCCGGCATATGGATGCTGCTGGGGTAGGCCGCCTTGAATTGTTCGGCTTTGCTCTTTGCTTCCGGCACGCGGCCGAGGGCGACGAGCGCCTCGATGGTGAGCCGGTCCCGCTCCTCGACGAGCTGGCCGTCCCCGAAGCGGCGGCTGTGGTTCATCAGGGCCACCATCGCGTCGGCGGGCCGTGCACGCCGCAGTGCGACCCGCGCCTGATCGATGACGGCGCGCTCGGGCAGCGCATCCAGACCCTTGGGGGCATCGGGCGGAGGGGGCTCGACGGGCTCGGGTGTGGGTGCCGCCGGCGTGGGCTCGACGGGCTCGGGCTCGGCGGGCACCTCGACGGGCACCTCGATGGGAACTTCGATAGGCACTTCGACGATTATCTCGATGGGAACGACCCAATAGGCGTGGGCCAGCCATCCAGCGATGCCGCCGGCCACCAAGCCGCCTACGAGCCATGCTGTGGGGTGCAGACCGGGGGAGAGGTCGGGCAGCGGTGCGCCGGGGTCCCCTGGATCCGGGGGATTTTCGGGGTCTGGAGGGTCGATCCGGGCGCGCACGTTGTCTTGCACCCGCCGTTGGATCTCGTCGATGTTGGCGGGGAGGGGGGCTTCGGCTTCTGCATCCAGGAGCTTGCGAAGATCGGTGTCGAGCGGTTCGATGCTCATCGTGCCTCCCCGCTGAGTGCTTCGACGGCGGCGCGAAACTCCTGCCGCGCCGTGCGCAGGCGCGAATACGCCGTATTCACTGGTATATCCAACGATTGTGCCACTGTGGAGATGTCGATCTGATCGAGCTCGTAGGCCACGAACACCGCGCGCCGGTCCAGCGGGATCTCCGCGATGCAGCGGTGCACGAGTTGTGCAGCTTCGAGCTTCTCGATGGGGGAGCTGCCCGAGCGAGCCTCGGCATTCGTGGCGAGGGTCTCCCGCCTCATGTGTGGTCGTTTTCTGTGATCGCGAAACACGTTGTAGGCGATGCCGAAGAGCCAGGGGCGGATGGGTCTGTCGGGATCGTAGGCTTCGAGGCGTCGGTGCACCACGATGAACACCTCCTGGGCCAGGTCCTCGGCGTCTGGGCCTGCCCCCAACCGGGCGAGCAGCCGCCAGATGTAGCGGAAGTGCTCGGCAAACACGTCGTCGATTGAGGGCGCGACCAAGCTCTCTCCGTCCGGCGAATCAACTATCGCACGGGACAACGGGTCGGGGCACCGCAGCTGGGAGAGCGCCTGAGCGGGGTCACCATCAGGATCGGGCCTCGCGAAGGGCTGACCAACCGCGCTGACTTCCGATGCCGCCATCGAGCCGGCCACCTTCAACCTGGGCAGCGAGTGAGGCCTGTGGCGGGTGGTGTCTCGACTTCGACCCAGGCCCTGACTTCGTCGGGCAGCCTCGAGTAGCCGCCCGTGAGCAGAAAGTGATGCCAGTCGGCGGGCGGTTCTCCGGCGACCGGCGGCGCATCGACCCCGCGAAGCCGGCCAGACGGGCCGCGCTCAGATCCTGCTCGGGATCGTCGAACGACAGGTGCACCTTGCGCACCAACCCGTCGTCCCCGCGCCACGGCCCTGGATCGCCCACGCGGTAGCCGACGTACACCCGCACGTCGACACCCCCGGCCCGCACCTCGTCTGACGGAGCGACGGCGTTGTGCGCCGCGCGAACGGCGATTGCCCATAGGCGGTCTCGCTCGCGACGCTCAGAGGTGTATTCGGCGGCCACTACAGTCTCCCAGGTCGCGCCAGACTTCAGCAACTGCGGTCGATACTGCGGGTGCAGCGCCAGCGCCCGCCACGCTGGGGCGTCGACCCCGCCGTCGTGTTGGGCCATCAGATCAGGGCGCTGGTCGAGCCCATCCGTTGGAGCCGACAAGATCTTCCTTGAATTGCGCATGTACGATGTCGACTACAACCGAACAGCAGTGCGCTGCATCCTGGAGGATGACGGAGCGGCGATTGTCGATCTTGGTTTCGACGCGACTTCGATGCAGGCGGTCGAAATGACGCTAGGACGCATTGCAAACGGGGTTTTCCTGCATTCCGAGCTGGGTCCCCTGTATGTCCAGTCGCTCTGGTATTCACGTCTTGTTGCCGATTATTTGGTCACCGAGGATGTGGAAGACTGACTGCGCAGATCAGTCGAGAATGGAGTTTCAGCGACCGTTTCCGTCGGTCGCGTGGAAGCCGGCCACACGGCGTGTCTCGCCAGACCGGACCAGGGTGACCTGCAGACGCTGTGGCGTCTTGGGAGCGCAACCAGCACATCGAGCACCGGAAACGAGTGGGGAAGCGGCATCACGGGACACCATCAGCAGGCGCGGTCGGAAACACCTTTCATCGGTACAAACGGACATTCGGGAGGGGATTGAGAGCGCGGACAGATGATGCCTCAACCGAATGCTCGAGTTCGGGAAGCCAGAGTCGATCGCGATACGAGCCTGGGCGCCGAAGCACGGATCTGCTGGGTCACGATTCCCCGGTGCACCAACGCCCGGGCGCCACCAGGCTTGTGATCAGCGCGTCGGGAGCTTGGCCAGGGCCACCGCCAGCGCCTCCACCTGCCGGAGGTTCTCGGTGGCAATAGCGCGAAATCCCGCGGAGATCTCCGGGTGCTCACTCGTTGCCGACCAGAAGCCAACTGCCGCCTCCCAGGCGTCCGTCGCGATATCGGCATCGGCCGGAGACAACATCGCCGGCCTCCAGGGACGATCGATGACCTCGCCCTGCACCTGCCGGTAGTGCATGGGAAGCATGTCGTAGGTGGGTGCGACGCCGGCGAGCTGAGTCCCATCGAGCCGGAACGAGATGTTGCCGAGGTGCCGATCGCTGTTGGCGATGAGCTTGCCGTACAGATCGCGATGGCGAATCTCGGTGCAGTCTGACTCCTGGATTGCTCCCTGCATGTGCAGCGCGCTGGCGGTGGTGCTCCAGTCGGTGAGCAAGCCGGTGAACTCGGCATCGACGGCGGCCAGCGAGATCTGGCCGATGCGTCGACCATCCACGCGATCGAAGCGTTCGACCTCGAGAAAGACGCGACCTTCCGCGATTAGGAGCTCGGTGGCTGCCGCTTGACGACCACGGGACCGGAGGACTTCGAGGGCGACGTGCTCCGCGATGAGCAGGTCTGCTGTCCGGACCGCAGCTTCGCTGTTGCGAGGCGGAGAGAACTTCACCAAGACCGGCACGACGGCATGGCCGTCGCCCCGCTGGGTCAGGAATTTCGATTGCTCGCCACCTGCTGATGAGCCGACAGGACTTTGCTCGAGCACGTCCAACGCAATCGCCGGATACCTCACGGAGCGCTTGGCGCGCGGGACCGGGGAAGCTGGATGGCTGACTTGCTCGAGGAAGGCTTGGAACGCCTCGTCACCCAGAATGAGGGCACCGATCGGGTCCGAGGCGCGCCGAGTCAGGTACGTCAGCGTCGCCCGGTCGTTCCAGAGCCTGATGTCTGGCGGGAGCTCCAGATCAGCGTGCTGCCTCGGGACCAACCTGCCCAGGTATCCGGCGGGCCGCAGATCCTGAAAGAACCAGGGTAGATCGGGATAAAACTGCCCTGCTGCTCCGGCCTCATACCAGAAGCCGGAGGGGTGGATCGGCGTCAACGAACCCAATCTCGCCGGCGTTCGGGGGCCGAGGTCATAGACCGGTATTGGCGTGTCCACGCCGCTGATCTCGCGAATGAGCGCATATTGCCGAGCGCTTCGGGGACCCACTGACAACACGTCTGCCATCTTCCGCGTCAGACGAGAGAAGCTGGGCTGACTGATGGCCAGTGCTTGACGCAGCTCGCGCCCATCGCAGGGCCCACGAGCACGGAGGAACTGGCGCAGCTGGCGACTCAGCTGCATGTGATCATGGGCCCTTGGCATGATGCTAGAATAAAGGGCTGACTAAAGAATGCAACCCTTTTACCTTGGGAGTCCTCGAATACTGACCTCAGCAGGAATGAACGTTTACCGCCGAGAGACGTCGACCGCGACCTCGGGACCGCGTTGTCGTATCGATGTCGGGCGCTCCGTCGCTAACTCCGGAGCCTTCTCCGCAGATACGATCGGATCACGGCCGACGCGGCTACCAACGGCCAGCGTCACCGTCGCACCCCGGTGGGGGTTGCGGGAAATCTGCAGGGCGTTAATCTCTCAAATCTACCGATAGGTCGATTTCTATTTGGAGAGCGGATGCGACTGATCTACCTGTCCCTCGCGATGCTGATGGCCTGCGCTGTGGACAGGGGCACGAATCAAAGCACAGATACGGGGGATCTCCGGACGACGCCGACATCTGCGGACTCGGCCCCTGACACAACGACAACATCGACGACCACCGAGACCCCGGAGCCGACGCGCATCCTGCCCCTCGGAGACTCGCTGACCCTGGGCTACGGCTCCGCTCAAGAGGGCGCCGGAAGCGAGTGCGGCTACCGACTCGAGCTCTGGAGGCTGCTGACCGAAGCGGGTGTTGATCTCGACTTCGTGGGCTCCCAGTCCAACGGCTCCAGCGACCTGCCCGACTGGGACCACGAAGGCTACAACGGGTACGCCATCGCCCAGGTCGGAGAAGTAGCCAACGCCGCGATCGAGGCCCACGATCCGCAGGTTGTGCTGCTGCTCGCTGGCACTAACGACCAAATCTGGTTCGTTCCGCCGAGCCAGTCTCCAGTAGAAGCCGCCGCTGATTTTGAGGAGCTCCTCCAGCAGATCGACGCCGTCAGTCCGGGTATCCAGATCGTGGCGGGTCAGGTCATCCCGCTGGTCTACAACGCTTCCGGCGTTCGGCAGTTCAACGATCTGCTGCCGGGGATCGTCGACCGACAGCGTGGCAACGGGGTGAACGTGAGGCTGGTCGACCACTACGCCATCGGTGACCAGGCGTTGGCGGGCGACGGAATTCACCCTACTCAGGCGGGGTATGACGCGATGGCCGAGATCTGGCTCCCCGCAGTTGTCGACGCCATCGCCGAGCTCTGAGTTCGACGTCAGCCGTCGTGAGTTCGCGTGGATGCGTCTCGCGGAGGCCGCTGGCATTTCGGTTTCCGAGACCCGCATCCTCGAGGTGCCGCCGAGCCGCGTCGCAGCTGCTCTGGGGCTTGGGCGCGCCGCCTGTGGCCATTCCGCCGGTCCAGCATGACTTCCACACTACCCAACCGTAACGCGATGTAATGCGGCGTAACTCGCCTCTACTGAGGGACTGCATATTGTGGAACCCAACTCGAGGAGGTCAACTTGAATGGGACGAATCCGTTGCTGCTTCTGTTGGTCTTCGGCCCGTGGGCCTGCTTCGGTGACTCGAACGAAGGCCGGAGCGCGCACGATGACGACGACAGCGACGTCGACCACAGCACCGGTCCGCGACAGGACGATGACGACGACAATGGCATCACGAGGTTCGACGGGTTCACAAAGACCCGTGGAGCGTTCAGCGCCGACGAGCCACCGGCAATCCTGATTGTCGATAGGCTTGGAGCCGATCCCGACGATGGGAACGAGGCCAGCGGGCGCGGGACCCTGGCCTGGGCCGTCGCGCAGTCCAAGCCGAGAGTCATCCTGTTCGAGGTGTCGGGGACCATCGACATGCGATCAGCCGACAGCATCCTCGCAATCCAGACCCCCTACGTCACCATCGCCGGGCAGACAGCACCATCGCCAGGCGTGACCGTCCGCGGCATCTCGACCCGAGTCCAACAGACGCACGATGTCGTCATGCAACACCTGCGCTTCCGTCTGGGTGTGGACTATGCCGCGAACACTGGAGATTGCCTACACGTCCACGCCTCCGACGACGTGGTCCTCGACCACTTGAGCCTCTCTTGGTCGACCGACGAGCTGTCGGGTCACATCGGGGATGGCGACAACAACCGACGGATCACCTGGACAAACAACCTGCTCACCGAGCCGCTGGCAAGTGGTCACCCCGATGGCGAGTCGGACCACAACTACGCGATGATCGGGTACTACGTCGACGAGCTCTCTTTCGGGCGCAACCTCATCGCCTATTCGCGAGACCGAAACCCAATGATACGCTCGGGGCGCAGCTTGCTCTTCAACAACCTGGCGTTCAACGAGCGCAAGGCCGGCGTCTCCTACAGCCCTCACAGGTCGGGGGAGATGGACGTGATCCTCTCGTGCTTCATCGGCAATGCCGTGTGGACCTACGACGACAACATCATGGCGCAGAGCGCCGGTCGCGTGTACGAAGAAGTGAGCTTGGATTCCAGGATTTACGCCGCGGACAACCTGTGTGAGGCGTGCGCCGAGGCGACCAGCGTGCCGGAGACCTTCTACCCGTATGCCGACGGCGGCGGGACCTTCGACGTCGAGCTCCTGGAGCAGTTCTTCGTCGACACACCCCCATTCGACATCGATGACTTCCCAATCGTGCCGGCCGCGGACGTGGAGGAGCTGGTGTTGACCTCTGCGGGTGCAAGACCGGCCGACCGGGATGAGGTCGACATCCGCGTGGTCGACCAGGTCCGTCAGCGTACTGGAGGCACCATCGACCTGGAGTCCGATGTTGGCGGATTCCCCTTCCTCGCCGAGAACCATCGGGATCTGTCCTCGGTGCAGGGATTCCCAGAGGCACCGTTCTCCGACGACGACGGGGATGGAGCCAGCAACCTCGAAGAGTGGCTCAACGCGCAGGCTCGCCTCGTGGAGGGCGACAGCCAATCGGAGGCCAGATGAACATGCGGCCTGTGCAGCTGCAGCTCCTCGCGACAGCCCTTGCCGTGTCGACAGCCTGCACGCCGTCGATGGGCGAGTCCTGGGACGGCGAGCTGGACTGCGGCCCCGGCACCGTAGACATCGGCATGTGGGTCGAATTCATCAACGACGACAGCGCCAGCGCCAATGAGTACTCGGGCTACGGCCTTATCTATTGGACCACGGACAACACCTATCAACTGTCCTTCGATGTCGAGATCACTCGCAAGAGTAGAAGTGGTGGGGAGTTCGACCTCGATGTCGAGCTGGACAACTGCAGGGACGAAAACCACTTTGGCGAGGTGCGCTGCTCCGATGCAGAAGCCACCTGGGCCCCGAAGAGTGACTTGATAGAGGGCACCGTCGAAGAGTTCGCTTTTGCGGGCGGCGATGACTGCGACTTCGAACTCGAGTGGGACGGGGAGGATCGGACCCCTTGACGCACACTATGCAGCAGTGCGAAAGGCAGCATAGGTGGTCACATTGATAATCAACTTGATCTATCCTTCCCGCTGGCTCTTCGTTTTGCTCCAGACGCTTGGCAGTGACGCGTTCATTTGGATCCTATTGGCGACGGCTCTGCTGGCGTGGGCCTGGGCGGCCAGGCACGGCTCCCAGAGTGCCTGGCGCGACTGGATGGATATCGCGATGGCCTGGATTGCGCTGCAGCTCGGAGTCGGCACCACGGGCATGTGCATGGTCCTGAACGAGGCCCTCACGGGGGTCTACGGGCCCCCCGGCGATGCCCGGACCGAACACCTCTTGGCCGGTTACAAACTAGCCTCTTGCCCTGTGATCTTCTCCGTCATCCTCGCCGGGATCTTCGTCCTCATCCTGGTCGTCACGCAGCTGTCCTTCCGACCCGGCGCCACTCCCAGGACGAAGGTTGCTCGGCGGGTTCTGATGTTGGGCGGAGTTGTCATGGCCTTTGGAATCCTACTCTACGTCGGCTGGATTGTGGGTGTGTCAATGTTGATTCAGGACACCAGCGACCTCCGCAGCGTCTATCTCAGCTTCTACTCTTCGTCCGAAATCCCGCTGGCGACCACGCAAGCTGCAGCGTTGTACCTGTTGATTCGACCTAGACTGTTCTCCGCGCTCGACAGGCCGCTTCCCCCTGAAGTTCTCCCGGCGCCCTGACGGGTTCCCCGGAGATGGGGAACCGACGGCGGTAGGTCTTACTTCGGCATCGTCACGGACAACTCCTTCACCCAGCGCGCGATCCGCATCGCAGTCACCGACGAAGGGGTTCGAGTGATCGACACCTGGAACCTGGCGGCGCGGCTGCGGAGCTCGCAGACCGTTTCCACCGTAGCGGACGACGCGACCTATCGGGCCGTGGTGGCCGACTTCGCCAGGGCCTTTCCAGACGACCCCACCGCGCTGCTGCAGCAGATGGGCGTGGCGATCTCCCTGGACGACCACCCGGCGACTGCAGCCGCCGAGGCGGTACACGCCGTCGCAAGACCCGATGCCCACATCATTGACATCGCAGCATACGCTTGGCGGGACGCCGGCAATCTGACCAAGGCTCGCGCTGCGGCCGAGATCGGCGTCATCGACGAACCGGGGTACTCCAATGCCTGGAGCACGCTGTGGCTGATCGCCACCGAGCAGGGCGACGTCGAAGCGGTGGCGCGGGCACAGCGGGCTCTGGACGGACTGGGGATAGCCCCGGAGGCGATGGAGGAGTGGCGCAGGACGCTCTAGCTCTAGAGGCCGGAGAGGGAGACATGGAGGGTGAACTGACCCTCGCCGACGGCATCGCCCTCTCCATCGTCTTCGAAACCCCCCAGCGTGTACTCGAACTCGTTGAGGCCTTCGACCACCTCAAAGCCACCGAGCAGGTAGTCCCCAGCGTACAGAGTGAGCTCTGGATCCCGGAAGTAGATGTAGTCGTTGTACCGGTCGCCGGTGGTGAGGTTGTCGATCGTGAGCGGGTAGTAGTCGCCATACATCGGCCACGAGACCAGAAGCAACCAGTATGTCGGGTCCTCCTCGTCGATGATGTGCAGCGTTACATCAAGACAACCGTCGGGGCCTATGTAGACGCCGGTGTTGAACATCGCCCGACCGGTGGGCGCACACAGCACCTCGTAGTTGTCGTTCTCGGGATTGTAGTTGGACGAGATGTCTGTGTTGCAGCCGGCGACGGTCGCCATGGCCAGAAATGTGAACGGTGCGGATCGAAACATTTGATCGGGCCTCCTGTCCATGAGCTTAGATAGAGGCCCCCACTGCGGCGAGTGACACCGCATTACATCGCATTACGCCTGGGGAGGCGCGTCAAGAACGAACGCAAACCTCGTGTTTGGCCGCAGGCGGTATCCTTGCTCGTCAGTCTCGATCTCCAGTTCCGTACCATCGAGCAGCACGCGCAGACGCCGTATGGCCACGCGCAGCGCATTATCGTGGCGCAGCGGATGGTACTCGACCTTCCAGGCCGCACCCACCAGCTCCGACTTGGGGACCACCTCACCCTGTGCGGACGCGAGGCAGTACAGCAACTCACGAGCCACTGGGCTGCGAGCTAGAGACACGGTCCGACCCTCGTGACGCAGCTCGTGGTTTCGGCCGTCCAGGGTCACCGCGGCCTCTATCGTCGGCCCGGCAAACCACTGCTTGCCGCGGCCGTCGACGACCCGAACCCTTGTGATCCTTGTGTACAGCTCATCGATCAAGCCGGGGTCCGCGTGGTCTATCGCCGCTTGGCTACGGGCCTGCTCCAAGAACTCGGCGGATTCTTCGGCCGTCGCTGGTAGCGCCCGCGCAAGCAGGATCAGGGCGCGGTCGAACGCATACCCCTCGCAGACTTCCAGCTCTGCGAGCAGGGTCTGTGCTTGCGACACCACCAGCTCACCCGCAACGGCGGATCGCAAGACCTTCACGGCTCCGGTCCGGCGTTGCAGGCTCACGCTCGTCTCGTCGGCGGCCAGCGACACCTCGAGCAGACGAAGAGGATCGAGCTCCATCACCGACTCCGCCGCGAACTCGTACATCGGCGCACCCTGTCCCACCGCCTCGGCGACGACGGTGTCCAGGACCGCCACAGCCTCCGCGCGCCTTCCCAACAGCAGCAGGTTGTAGCCCAGGTGCAAGGCTGCCCACCACGCCGCCAGGTGGATGCCGCGGCGACGGTATTGGTCCATTGCCTCCCGACAGATGCGGATCGCCGCCAGACGGTCTCCCCGGGCACTCGACAAGATCGCCCATTCCACGCGCAGGCCGTAGGGGATGTTGTCCTCGGTCAGGGTCGGCACCCCGCTGGCCTCCTCCAGGCTCTGTTCGGCCGCATCCAGCCAACCCAGGCGCACCTGAAGCGCGGCGGTCGTCACGTACAGTCGCCAAGACGACCTCGGCACGTTGATCCGAGCAAGCAGGGCATGAGCGCGGGACATTGGCTCGATAGCGTCTTTGTAGCGCCCTTCTGCCCAGAAAGTAAACGCCTGGACCATGGCGAGTCGGGCGAGCTCGGTGGGGTTGGAGCAGTCCTGTTCGGAAGCGCGCAGCCTCAGCCTCGCGTCGTCGCACCGCCCCTGAAGCGCACGGACCACAGCGATGAGGCGGTCCGCGCGAAAGCGAAGTTTCGGAGGGAATAGGGTGGCAGGCAGGCGCTCGATGGTCTGGTCTGCAAGGGTCAGCCTCCCGGCGAGGGTTGCCGCCTGAACCAGCGAGGTCAGGAACTCGGCTGCTGGATGAGGGGTTCCCTCGACGAGGGACTGCAGCAGTGTCACCGCCTCACCGACTCGTCCGACCCGACACAAGCCCCTGGCGCGGGTCGTCTCCATGGCGGCCGTGCGTTCCACCCCGACCGCGTCGAGACCGGCAACCAGCTCGGCCACTGCTCCCAGGCGAACCAGCAACCGGGCATGGTCCTGGAGTAGTTGGCCGGCCCTCGCGCCCTGGCCGGCCTCGAACCAGTGGAACGCCACCTCGCGGATGAGCACGACCGAGTCTGCGGCGTCGGGTGTCAGCGCCTCGGCCAGCTCCCCGTGAAGCCGCACACGCTCCGTTTCTGAGAGCGTGCCCCGCACCGCCTCGCCGAAGCTGTCGTGCAGAGTGCACTGCCCATCGCCATCGACGTGCAGCAACAGGCGCCGGTGCAGCCCTCGCAGCGCTTCGGCACCGCGCGACGCCGCGAGCAACCTCGACAGGACCTCCTCTCGGAGCCCGATCCGCGCGCAGCTGAGCGCCTGGGCAAGCGTGAGCTCGTCGGCAAAGAGGCCCGCGACCGTCTTCGCAAGTGGATCCTCCGACTCGAGCACGACCGCCCCGCCAGCGTGTGCGCGGCGCAGAGCGTAGGGGTTCCCACAGGCGCGTTGGTTGGCTCGCCCGAACTCCGCTACCGGTCCGTACAGCTCGTCCAGCGTCGACCAGATGGCTCGTGCGTCTGGCTCGTCCAGGGAATCGAGCGCAACCTCCAGGCGATCCGCGTCGTCGGGGTGCAGGACAACCCGCTCCCGTGAGGTCCCCATAAACCGCCCCGAACGCAAGTTTCGCGACAATCCCTCCAGAAGGGTTCTTCGCTGTTCTACCGGCAAATGATGCAGGTCATCGGCGAACCAGAGTGCGGACTGGTCGTCGAGGCGTCCAGCGAGGTCCATGAGTCGGCCCGACACGGAGTCGATCTCGCTGATCGGGCCCCGAGTCAGCTGCCTTCGCGCGTCGTCGAGGACGATGGCGAGGTCGATTCCGCCGAAGCGGCTGTAGATGACAGGCAGGGTCCACTGTGATGCGATGGTAGCGGCCAACGCCGTCTTTCCGATTCCGGCCACGCCGTACACCAGGGCCACCGGCAGGCTATTCAACCCTGCCCGGATCCTCGACAACGCATCATCGCGGCCAACAAGTCTCGGGGGCACTGGGGGTAGCGGCGCTTGGCTCAACGACGCCTCGGGGTCATGGCGCGGATCCTAACCCGATGGTGGGTATCGGCTGCGCGCCCGTCGTTCGCGGCAGCGGTCCCGGCGAGATGTAATCCGATGTAATCCGATGTCGCAGCGGACGGCCGCGCATGGCCCTATCCTTGCGTTTGCAAACACGATGAGTCGCGTGGGAGGAGAACGAGTATGGAGCGAACTGTGTTGTTCGGCGTTGGTGCACTCCTTTTTGCAAGCTGTGCTCGCGATCAGCAGGTTGGAATCGAGTGCAACAACGACTCCGATTGTGAGGGCGAACTGAGTTGCTACACTGCGCTGGCCGACGGGTACTGCACCCGGGAATGCGAGCTTGGCGAGAGCTGCTTTGACAGTCCTGGCAACGTGGCATCATATTGCGCTGACAATGGGGGCGACTATTTGTGCAGCGTTGTGTGCCAGAATCAAGACGATTGCAGAGACGGCTATTCCTGCGAAAACGCGCCTGGTACCAACAATCCTGCGGCGGGGCCGTTGCCTACGCCAGACAAGGTCTGCGTTGCCCTGTGATTTTCATCTCAATGGAGAGACTCATGATCCGTCCCACGGTTCTGCCCGCAATCCTTGTGTCACTCTGCTGTCTGGCCTGTTTGGGCCCTCGAAAACCAGGGCCTCTGGAGAGAGAGTATGGTGACGTGATCTTCTGGGAGGTCACGTCGATAGAGACCTCGCAGGAATCGTGCACCAACGCCGCGGACCTCGAGGCGGCAACTACGCCCCCACCTCTGCGTGAGAACACCTTCTTCATGTACGAGGTGAGCGACGACGGGTCCACAGCCACGACAATGGACTGCACCGAGAACCGCGCATCCTCGTGCACCGAGGTGCAAGACCAAGACTTCTCGGTAGAAGGCCACCGCCTTGTGTGGACGGCGGAGCCTCAGAACATCACGAGCGGGACCAGCTGCGGTGTTCTGTTGGGCCAGGCCTGGGTCTTCCAGGACGGCGGTGAAGAGGCCACCATTGATGTGCTGATGGCGTTCGAATTCGACGGCGAGCCGGCAGCCTGTGAGGTGCTCGACGACGACATCGCCAACAGCGGAACGAATGGGGATGGGTTGATGAACTGTGAGGTTCTGCTGACGGCAGACATGGTGTTCAGCAACGTCGACTAGAACGCCGATCAACAACTCAGAAACCTCCCGTCGATCGCTGGCCGGTCTGGCCCGCTGACTTGGGCACACCTCGCTCGACGTAGCTGCGCTACGCCTTCGTCGGTGACCCGGCGCCAGC
>PJEL010002047.1_pt1 | contig 19073 bp, 19 predicted proteins | sample 1853271 | NCBI WGS metagenome assembly PJEL01 (sample SAMN08108733, study PRJNA415343) | Invertebrate metagenome, whole genome shotgun sequencing project. | host: Globobulimina | place: Sweden: Gullmar Fjord | collected 2015-08
TATTTATCAACAAAATCTCCTGCCTCATCTCGCACTGAACTTGGCTTAATACCTGGAACAATAATATATGGACCATCAGAAACTCCATATTTTCCCATCACCTCACCAAAGCTTTTAGCATCACGCTCCCAGCCAAAGTCACTTGCAGGATCAAAAAAACCAAACAATCCAATAGTACTATTTAAAACGAAACGGCCAGTATTTTTGGCTGCTCGATCAAACTCTAATAAGAATAGCTGATTGATAATTGTTGATGGTTCATAGAAGTGTTGAGAAATATTGTATAGACCTTCTCTGACAAAAGTAGGCGTTACTTTTGCGTATAATAAAGATGTTGGACGTGCAACATATTCATCAACGTAATCAGAGGTAAATGTCCACAAAGGCCTGTTGATAGATTCAAAGGGATCACGAGGATCACTTGCTACATCATCATTATTTGCCGAGTTTATTGAAGAACAACCAGACGCTAATGCGCCGATTAAAATCACCTTAACAATAAAAAACCATGAAAAATGAGAAAAACGACTGAACAAAACCAATTCCTTGTGAAGCGACAAATAGTTCGAATGAAACGATAAAAACCAGTGCGAGAATTTAACATACTCAGACAAATCATTACATACCTAAGTAATACTTAGAAACAAATTCAGATAAAGGTTCAATTAAGGCTAGGTAAAGGTTTTGTAAAGACAACGGATAAGTGTTATTCGCAGACTAATCTATGATAAAGAAGCTTAGCTAAAGATAAATTGAGCTAAAAATAATTTATCGAACTTTCTTAGAGTGGATAGAGAGTAGCATTTCAGCTTCAGCTAGCGGAATATCGCATTCACGCATGATCTCTTCAATATCTGCACCCAATTCAACTAGTTTAGAGGCTCGACTATAGAGCTTATCTTCGGGTTGCTGTGATTGTAATGAAGAAACAAAATCTTGAAGGTCTTGTTGTTGTTGCTGTAAAACTTTTATTCGGTGTTCTAATTGCTTGGAGACTTGCTCATTTTCTAATGAGGTATTTTTTATTTGGCTAATTTCTTGGTCTGTATTCTCATTTTGAACAGATAAACGTAATTGCAATTCATCAATAAGTAATTGAGAAGATTGTAACTGAGTATCTTGTGCGGCTAATTGCGCTTTAAATTTATTATGAGTATAAAATAGCAGAGTAATTGAAATAACTGAAAAGGCTAACCCAATAACGGCAAGTAAAGGTACAGCAAGCATCGACATTTTTCTGCCTCAATAAACTGCAAAGCCTGAATTAACAGGCTCTACTCAATAAATCGATAAATTAGAACTGTTTCAGTTCATCCCATTCATCGTCAGATAATAGCTTATCAAGGTCAACAAGAATTAGCAGCTCGCCTTCTCGATTGGACACACCTTGAATATACTTGGCACTTTCATCATTACCCACGTTTGGCGCAACGTCAATTTCTGAGCCTTTAAGATAAACCACTTCCGCAACACTATCGACTAGAATGCCAATGACCTGTTTTTCAGCTTCGATGATAACAATTCTGGTATTGTCAGTAACTTCGTTTGAGACAAGGCCAAAACGAGAACGTGTATCAATTACTGTTACAACATTACCACGCAAGTTAATAATACCAAGTACGTAGGTTGGCGCGCCGGGAACGGGAGCAATTTCGGTATAACGTAATACTTCTTGCACTTGCATTACGTTTATTCCATACGTTTCTTTATCTAATTTAAATGTGACCCATTGAAGTACTTCATCGTTGTCAACGCTGTCACTTGCATTACGTCTTTCATCAGACATACAGCTCGCCTCTTATAATGTTGTTTATACTCTACGCTAATTATTTAGCTAAACTCTCGTTTTATCAACTTATTAGTGAACTTTTTATCAATTGAGCCCTATTCACTATTTTTGATTAACATTTACACCATCATTCAATAGTTGAATAAATGCATCTACCTCTAACAAAGCGCACATTCTATTCTTCACTAAACCTGCTAACCACGGCCTTTTCTTGGCTTTATCTAACCATTTAACATCTTCTTGCTCAAGGGTAACTGTATCTACTAAGTGCTCAGCTAATAATCCCCATTTACTATCACTTAACATAATCACATATTTATAATTAAGCGCTGCTTGCAATTGTTCGTCACATTTTTCAGGCATAACCCATAATGCGGTATCAACCACATTAATTTGCTCTTCACGATGGATCATCACGCCTTTAAACCAGCTTGGTTTACCAACTAGAGTATTCGTTTTATCGACATTATAAATACCGCCAAGCTCAATAAGAGGTACAGCAATGGTTAAGCCCGCAACATCAAAAAACATAGCTTGAAAACTACCGTCTCGATAGGTATGTTGTTTTTTTACTATTGATGTTTGAAGACTTTTTCGTGTTTGTAACGGCTCGGCAATAGATGGTGACTCAACTTTAATAACCGGTTTGGCAGTTATTTTAGCCTTATTTTTATCTGTGGTTTGTTTTCGAGATAATACCTTCTGCTCTTCTTTTTGAGTTACATTTACTTTCTGTAAAAGTTTCTCTAATTTTTGACCTTCTAATTCCTTTTCTTTAACAGGTTTAGGTAAAGGGTCAGTAAAAACCTGATCTTCTTCTGTCAATAGTTCTGACAGATACGTTTTCATTAGTTTTTGACTGGCTGCTAAAGATTTAGACATTTACATTTACGCCGATTGAATTTTAATTAAATGAGTTAAGAGTGCTTTATAAGCATATACGCCACGAGAGGAATTAGCATAATCTGATGGCACTTTTTGTGCCTCACTGGCATTTCTAAAATTGGTATCGATGGGAATCACCCCTGGCCAAACACTTTCAGGGTACAATCCTTGAAGTTTGCGATAAGTAAGTAAAGACGCTTTGGTACGCTTATCAAACATTGTTGGCACAATCGTATATTTAAATTTATTTTCTTGTTCGCCTTGCATTATTTCAAGCGTTTTCATCATGCGGTCTAAACCTTTAAGCGCTAGAAATTCCGTCTGTACCGGTACGATAATGCGATCAGACGCAGCTAAAGCATTTACCATTAATACGCCCAAAATTGGCGGACAATCCATCAAAACGTAATCATAATCATCCGATAATTGTGCAATCGCTTTTTTTAGCACTAAGCCCATACCACCTTTAGTACCAAGAGAGCGATCCAAAGTCGCCAATCCCATAGTTGCGGGTAATATATCTATATTCTTGTAATGCGTAGGACATAGGCTCTGAATAATCTGCTCTTTAGTTGAAACTTGAACAAATAAATCATAAACGCTCAAATCTAAATCTTCTGATTCAATGCCAAAATAATAACTAAGTGAGGCATGAGGATCAGTATCAACCAATAAAACCCGATGACCTAACTCGGCTAAAAGTCCGCCTAAGGCTATAGTGGTGGTGGTTTTCCCTACACCACCTTTTTGATTTGCTATTGTCCAAACTACCACTGCATTGCCCTACTTATTATTGTCAGTCTCTTTATTGTCTTTTGGTGGTGTTTCTTTTCGAGTTGTAATTCTAATACCACCATTTTCCAATTGTAACACTCTTATTTCTTGTTCTTTATTATCTTCATCAACAATATTTTTAATTGCTGCTACATCTTTGACACTAATCGATGGAGTATTGATTAAATTCGCTTTTTCTAAACCGTATTTTGAAATAGCGATAACAACACGTCTATTTTGAGCTCGTCCATTAGAGGTTGAATTGTCGGCTTCCGGATAATACTCACCATAACCTTCAATTGCCATACGCGCAGGATTTAGTGCTAACTCTTCTAATAGCCGTAATATCGCCGTTGCTCGATAGACTGACAACTCCCAATTTGAAGAAAATACCTCGGTACTTATTGCTTGGTTATCAGTATAGCCTCTAACACGAATAAAGTTTGAAGCTTGGCCAATAACATCATAAATAACCGAAAGAATTGTCTTAGCTGAATTGGTTGGTGAGGCTGAGCCGCTTGGAAAGAGCAAACCACTGTTTAGTTCTATTTCAAGCCAATCACCATCTATTTGTAACTGGGCATAACCTGACTCAATAATGTCATAAAGTGCGGCATGGAGTTCTTCTTCCAAGGATGTAAGATTTGTACCAACTTGGCTATCTTGAACATTTGAAAGTATACGCTCCCCATCAACAATTTCAGGCCCAGAAACATCTAATATTCCGTTTCCATAGAGACGTTTGTTCGTTTTTGAACTATTGACAGGTAAAATATCGTCACCATGACCTTTATTTTTGGTTTTGTCATTGTCCGCCTGAAAGACTCGACCAATAGATTCGGTAACAGATTCGAAAGGTTTTTCATTTACCATCGCCATGGCATAAAGTACAACAAACAGCGCAAAAAGTAGTGTCATATAATCGGCATAAGAGACTAACCACCGGTGAACATTGTCATGCTCAACAGAGTGTCGACGACCACTTAAGCGGCTCATTCATTTAACCTAAACGCAGACAACTTATTTTCAATCGCATGCGGGTTTTCAGCATTAGCAATAGAGATCAAGCCTTCTGCCATCATCTCTCTATACATAGTTTGCTGATGAATAACACTGCGAATTTTATTAGCAATAGGAATATAAAATAGGTTAGCAAAACCAACGCCATAGATAGTAGCAATAAATGCCGTTGCAATACCTTTTCCTAAAAGTTCAGGATCACTTAAGCTGCCCATCGCATGAATAAGGCCAAGCACAGCACCTAAAATACCAATAGTTGGACTGTACCCGCCCATAGATTCATAAATATTCGCTGAGCGCAAATTGTGCTCACGATACAAGTCGAGATCAAGCTCGAGAGAAATTTTGAAATTATCAATTTCTACGCCATCTACTAAGAGGTTCAAGCCTTTTTTGGTATAAGGCTCTTCTTCTTGATAAGCCATATCTTCAAGTGACAAATAGCCGGATTCACGTGCGGTCTCAGCCCATGTTACTATTTTATTAATACCAGTATCTACATCATATTTAGGAGGAACAAAAACCCACTTTAGTAGTGAAATTGCATGAAAAAATTGTATTTTGGAAGATTGCAGCATTACTGCACCTAATGTTCCGCCAAAAACGATAATAAATGCGGGTAACTCAAAAAGTGCAGAAATACTGCCACCATCTAAGCTAAAACCAAGGTAAATAGCTAAAAATGCAATAACTAGCCCAGCAATACTGAGCTTATCCATTGGTTAATTCCTTTATAATTGCTGGAGCTACATCTTCTAGGCTAAGCGATAAATCAGTCAATCCTGCAACTGTTACTGCTTGTGGCATACCATAGACAACACAAGACTCTTCATCTTGTGCCCATATTGTTGCACCCTTATTCTTCAACATTCTTGACCCTTCCCTTCCATCTGAGCCCATGCCAGTCAATATTACTGCTAATACAGATCCTTGAAAAACTTTTGCAGCGGAGCCGAAACTAATATCAACACTAGGTTTAAACGCAATTCGCTCAGAATTGTCATCCAGTATTTTTATTTTTGCTGCATTATCTGTACCATCGACTACCATTTGACGCCCACCTGGAGCCAAGTAAGCACACCCTGGCTTTAATCTGTCTCCGTTCTCAGCTTCTTTAACCTCTATTTTACACAGAGAATTCAATCGCTTAGCGAAAGCACCAGTAAATGCCGCTGGCATATGTTGAACCATAATAATAGGTAAAGGGAAATCTTGAGGTAACTTAGTCAATATTTTTTGTAATGCTATTGGTCCGCCTGTTGAGGTGCCAATACCTAAAAGTTTATATTTTTTGCCGCTACGACTAAAATTTACCGCTCTTTTGACTTCGGCTACTTTAGAATTATCAGCATTAGCAGCCTTTTCACTTCTCAATGCAGGCTTGCTTATTGGAGGTTTAGTTAGAGGTTGTACACGTCGTGCGGCAAAACTTCTTCGTCTGGCAAGTTGCACAACTCTTTGACGTAATAAACTGCCCGCATCTTCAGAGTTTTTTGCTATTTCATTAAACTTTTTAGGAAGAAAATCTAATGCTCCAGCTTCAAGAGCATCAAGAGTAGACCGAGCCCCTTGATGTGTTAAAGAAGAAAACATTAAAATAGCCGTTGGACACTTAGCCATAATTTGCTTAACGGCTTCGATGCCGTTAAGCACTGGCATTTCAATGTCCATTGTGATGACATCTGGCTTTAGTGAGGCAGCTTTTTCTACAGCTTCAACGCCATTTACGGCAACATCAATTATTTCAAGATTCTTATCTTGGCTTAATATCTCAGTAACTCGACGTCTGAAAAAGCTGGAATCATCAACAACCAACACCTTATAGGCCATCTATTTTCCTTTTTTATTTATTATTTATTATTTATTATTTATCTTAATTTTCGGGTTATCGCTGTTTTTTTAGAATAATATTTTAGCATGCTTGGTACATCAATAATTAGCGCAATACCGCCATCACTTGTGATAGTGGCACCTGCCATACCCGGAGTACCATGTAATAACCTATCAAGAGGCTTAATAACAACCTCTTCTTGCCCAATTAAACTATCGACAACAAAACCAATTTGTTGAGTACCCAACTGAACAATAACTACGTGACCACGATCTCTTGGTTTTTCAACGTAATTACGAACTAACCACTGGTCAAGATAAAACAAGGGAATTGCTTTTTCTCGCACAATAATTGTAAGTTGTCCATCAACAACATTGGTATTAGTTAGATCTAAATGAAAAATTTCATTTACACCCGCTAAAGGTAACGCAAAGGTTTGCTCTCCAACGACTACCATCAAGGTGGGTAAAATAGCTAAAGTAAGTGGTACTTTAATTTCTAAAACTGTTCCAACACCTAACTCTGAATCTATACTTACAGAGCCGTTCAGCTGAGTAATTTTTGTTTTAACAACGTCCATGCCAACGCCACGGCCAGACACTTCTGAAATTTCTGTTTTAGTTGAAAATCCTGGAGCAAAAATCAAATTAAATGCTTCTGAATCAGACATTCTTGCTGCTGCATCAGTATCAAGAACACCACGTTCAATTGCGATTGATTTGAGCTTTTCAGCATTCATACCTGCACCATCATCTTTAATGGTGAGTAAGATATGATCCCCTTCTTGAGAAGCAGATAATACAACCGTTCCTTCTCTTTGTTTGCCATTAGCTTCACGAACTGCTGGCTCTTCAATACCATGATCCACTGAGTTTCTAACTAAATGGACTAAAGGATCAGCTAAAGCTTCAACTAAGTTTTTATCTAAGTCAGTTTCTTCACCTTCTAAGATAAGTTTAATTTCTTTATCTAAACTTCTTGCTAAATCACGAACAACTCGAGGGAAACGGCCGAATACTTTTTTGATAGGCTGCATGCGGGTTTTCATCACCGCACCTTGAAGATCTGTAGTTACTGCATCTAAGTTAGATACGGCTTTTGTCAGATCTTCATCGTCTTTAGTCATGCCTAAACTAGTTAATCGATTACGAACTAAGACAAGTTCGCCAACCATATTCATAATTTGATCTAACCGCGCAGTATCTACCCGTACCGTTGTTTCTGCTTGCGGTGTTGGGGCAGCTTTAGCAGCCTTTTTATCTTTTGCCACAGGTTTTGTTGATTTAACTGCAGGCGATGGTGCTACGGGTTTAGCGGCAGCTGTTTTAGCAACAGGCTTAGCCTTAGGTTTTGCTACTTCTTTTGGAGATTCAGCGGGTTGGGCCTTAGGCGCTTGTCCTTGCCCGTGCAGTTGATCTAAAAGGCTTTCAAATTCATCATCATTTATTTCATCGGAATCATTAGCAATAGCTGTTGATGAGGTACTTGAAGTTACATCAGCAGAAAAAGCACCCTGACCATGGAGTTCATCAAGCAATGACTCAAACTCATCATCAGAAATTTCATCGCTATTGTTTGGGGGGGTTGAGGTTCTGCCAATAATATCGTCTACTTCTGCTTCAACCTTTGCTACTGCGCCTTGACTGCCATGCAACTCATCAAGCAGCTTTTCAAATTCATCTTCTGTCATTTCATCTGAAGAGGCACTAGTGGCGTTACTGGAATCAGCAGTTTCGATAACAAGCTCAGGCTCTGGTTCTGGCTCAGCTTCACCTTCGGCTTCAGGCACACTTAAACGATGAAGTTCAGCCAATAAGTCTGAGTCAGCAGCTTCAAGTTTTTGACCATTTTGAACTAACGTAAACATCTCATTTACAGTATCAAGAGCCTGTAATATGACATCCATTAATTCAGAAGTAACTTGACGTTGATTATTTCTTAAAATATCAAAAATATTTTCTGCGCCGTGACATACATCAACTAATTCACCTAACGCAAGAAAGCCTGCCCCACCTTTTACGGTATGGAACCCTCGAAATATTGCATTTAATAACTCAGCATTATCAGGATCATTCTCAAGTTCAACAAGCTGCTCAGAGAGCGCTTCGAGTATTTCACCAGCTTCTATTAAAAAATCCTGAAGAATTTCTTCATCTGCTTCAAAAGACATGCAGCAACTCCCATTAAAATCCTAAACTAGACAAAAGATCATCAACATCATCCTGATCGGCAACCACATCATCTCTTGTTTCTTTATTGACAATTGGCCCTTCGACAAGATTATCGCCTACTTTAGGCAATGTATTTTTCTTGGCTTCATCAGCTGATATACCAAAAGCTGTCAACATGTTAATTAAGCTATCTTCCACTTCTCTGACAAGGTCTATGACTTTTCTAATAACTTGTCCGGTAAGATCTTGAAAATCCTGCGCCATTAACACATCTGTCATCAATGAATGTACAACTTGCGTATCTTTACCTGTAGTGATCAAAAGCTTATCAATATCATGGCAAAGACTTTTAAACTCTGTCAGTTTCAACTCATTATTCATCAGTTTCGACCAAAGAGGATTAACAGCCGCTACTTGGCTTTGAATGTTATCAACCACGGGAAAAATAGACTCTACTGCATCCATGGTTTTATTCGCCGCGTCTTCTGTGCGCGCGATGACATAATTCAAGCGTTCTTTAGCGTCGGGAATATCAGCCGTAGCTAAATCACTGATCCTTGAATCAAGATGGAAGTTATTTAAAGAGTCATGCAATTGACGCGTTAATTTACCTATTTCGGCAAATAATTCAGAGTTTATTGGATTCTGAATTTCAGAGACAAGCTCATCCGCCTTGTCTTGTTGCTCAGTTTCGAGGAACTCAACCAACATCTTTGCCTGTTCTAAAGAAACATGCACACCATCAGACATAGCTATGTAACACCTACAGTTAGAAGTTTTAGCCTAAACGCTCAAAAATTTTGTCAAGTTTGGTTTTTAAAGTTGCGGCCGTAAACGGCTTAACAATATAACCATTAACACCTGCTTGAGCTGCCATAACGATTTGTTCTTTTTTGGCTTCAGCAGTAATTAACAAAACCGGTAAATGCGCTAAATTAGCATCCGCACGAATAGCTTTTAGTAAATCTATTCCTTGCATGCCAGGCATATTCCAATCTGTTACTACAAAGTCAAAATCACCACCTTGCAACATAGGTAGCGCAGTGCTCCCATCGTCAGCTTCTGAAATATTGGTGAACCCTAAATCGCGTAACAAATTCTTAACTATACGTCTCATCGTTGAAAAATCATCAACAACCAGAACTTTCATATTTTTATCCAAGGCACCCTCCGGTGAAAACGTTCTAATAATTTATATATTATAGTTTATACCAATCACGACAAATTTCTGACCATTTTTCTGTTTTCGATCAATTTATTATCAGTTTTTTAATATTCTTAATTTTGCCAAGATTGCATTCGTGCTTTTAGGCGATGCATTGCCTGGCTGTGAATTTGGCTTACTCTCGATTCGCTAACATCGAGCACTTGTCCAATTTCACGTAAATTCAATTCTTCATCGTAATAAAGAGACAGTACTAAAGCTTCTCGTTCTGGTAAAGAGGAAATACACTCTGCCAGTGCTTTTTTAAAAACAAGCTGTTCCATTTCTTGATAAGGTACATTTTGTTCTTCGTCTTCACTGTAACCAATAATATCTTCACTAACACCCAAGTCTTCGATGCCAATAATTTTACCAGAATTTACTTCGTTTAAAATATGATGGTAGTCATTCAATGAAAGGTCAAGTTTTTCAGCAACTTCAATATCACTTACATCTCTGCCTAAAGATGCTTCTAACGATTTTATTGCCTCACTAACCATTCGACTATTCTTATGAACAGACCTAGGGGTCCAGTCTCCACGGCGTATCTCATCGAGCATAGCACCACGAATTCGAATGCCTGCAAAGGTTTCAAAACTAGCACCTTTAGTGCTATCAAAATTATTTGCAGCTTCGAGTAAACCAATCATTCCAGATTGAATGAGGTCATCAACTAAGACACTCGCCGGTAATCTAGCGAGTAAATGATAAGCGATACGTTTAACTAATACCGTATGTTGCTCAAGAATGGCAGCTTTATCAGTTTGTGTACTGTAAGCGTTTGCTTTTACCACTATAGCTCCACTTATTAACTAATTTACGGGTTCAGTTACAGAAAAATAAGAATTCAATAATTATTGTGGCTGAGAAACAACAAATTACCACTTAATTATCGAGTAGTTGTTCAATAAAAAATTCTAAATGACCTGACGCTTGACTTGGGATCGGCCATAAAGAAATTCTGTTTGCCAAATTTCTAAACTCTACTGATGCTGGAGAATCGGGAAAAGCTTCAACAATCGCTTTTTGCTTACGCACCGATTTACGGATATTTTCATCAAATGGGATCACAGCAACTAAATCTAAAGCGACGTCTAAGAACCTATCAGTAACTTTAGATAACTTAGCAAAAAGCTGCTGACCTTCTTTGGCACTTCGCACCATATTGGCAACAACTTTGAATTTAAAAACGCCATGGTCTCTACTAAGTAATTTCATCAGTGCGTAACAGTCAGTAATAGAGGTTGGTTCATCACAAACCACTAAAATAACGTCTTGAGAAGCTCTGGTGAAGCTCAATACCATATCTGATATACCCGCTGCCGTATCGACAATAAGCACATCAAATCGAGTTTGCATATCGCTAAAAGCGCGTATTAATCCAGCATGCTCAGACGGCGTAAGATCAACCATGCTTTGCGTACCAGAAGTTGCTGGAATTATTTTAATGCCCGCGGGTCCTTCAATAATAATATCGTCGAGCTCACATTCACCAGAAAGTACATGAGATAAGTTACGTTGAACTCTTAAGCCGAGCATGACATCAACATTAGCTAAACCCAAATCAGCATCTAAAACTAAAACGCGTTTGCCTTGCTGTGCAAGTGCAATAGAAGTATTAAGTGAAACATTGGTTTTACCAACGCCACCTTTACCACCAGATACTGCTATGACTTTAACTTGTTTTTGGTTATTCATTTTTCTTAAGCCACTTGCTTGATCTATCATTTAGTATTCTTCTCATATGCGAAAGTACTTCAACATATGTCCATTTATCTAGGTAACGAACAATCGCGCTATTGTATTCTTTAAAGTAATTTAAAACGTGTTAGGCAACGTGTACAGAACTATGGGAATTATTTTTCCAGTTTGTTGTACTGTTAATCGAATTTTTCACTGACATCTTATCAGCAAGATTAACCAACTTCTCAGCATTTGCAACTTTTATATCTTCTGGAACTCGTTGACCATCAGTAAGATACCCTATTGGTAAACCATTTTGAATCGAAGTTGAAATTATTTCACCAACGCTCACACTTTCATCAAGTTTTGTATAAATACACCCCGCAAGCGGTACTTTTTTAAAACGATCTACATTTTCTTGCATCACTCTTTGCTGAGTATTCGCTGAAAGCACTAGGTAATTGCGAATTTTCACACGTGCATTGGCAATAAGTCGGGTTAAATGATCCGCTAACCTCATATCTCTTTGCCCCATACCCGCAGTATCAATCAAAACTAATTTCTTTTTACTGTATTGCTGTAACAATACATCTAAAGTTGCATCGTCCTTTGCCAGCTTAACTTGGCAGCCAATAATACGACCATAAGTAACTAGCTGTTCAAAGCCTGCAATACGGTAACTATCAGTAGAAATCATCGCAACTTGATCTGCACCATGAATTTGCGCAAACCTTGCTGCAAGTTTTGCGATAGTCGTGGTTTTGCCAACCCCCGTAGGACCAACTAAGGCAACAACGCCACCTCGGTGAATAATGTCATTATTCGTGGTATTTATTTGTTCACTAATTAATTTCAACGCATACTGCCAGCCTTCTTGCTCATTTACATGAGAAGGCACATAACCTGCAATTTGATCTGCGACTTGTTCTGTTAAGCCGATTGCTGTTAAACGGTCAACAAGTAAAGCACGAGAAGGGTCTTTTTGTGCCATGTCTTGCCACATTAAACCCGAAAGTTGATGTTCAAGTAATTGCCTAATTGAGGCCATTTCTTTTTGCATTTTCAACATTTCAGTTTGATTATTACGTGGTGAGCTTTCATTGAAACTAGAGGTTTCAGCTACTGTTTTATGATTAGCTTGTATGTGCTCTTCATCAATTTGGCTAACAAAGTGAGCTGGTGAATTTTCATTATTATTTGAAGCTATGTCACTAACATCGTTACCTTGAGATTGCTGTAACCTTTCAGTAAAGCTTTTAAATTGTTGTTCAACTTCCTCTTGAGCCATTTCTCTTGGTGAAGGCTTAACTTCTTGTATTGACGGTTGAAAAGTAGGATCTTGCTGAATTTTTCGATTCAATAATGCAGATAAACTATCAGTTGCGTCTGAAGGCGCAACATTAAAACTTGGTTCAACCTTACCGTTCATGTGAGCAGACACTTGGCCATTATTTTGAGGTAATTGCTGCGTATGATTTTGTCTTTGACCCAAAGTTACTTTATCAGCATGAACTTCTCGTTGCGTTGCTAAGGTCGAATCATTATTTTGTGCAGACATCGGCGATTCACTTGCGTTACTCGCAGGCTCTTGCACACTTTGGCTATAATCAACAGCTGCCATCAATTCAACACCCTCAGGTATTTTTTTATTTGACATTATTACGGCATCCGCGCCCAACTCTTCTTTTATTTCTAAAAGTGCGGTTCTCATGTCTCTGGCTACAAAACGTCTAATTTTCATTTACAACCCTTAATAATTCATTCTGCAACCAGCACTTACTTAGCTCTACCGCTGATTATCAATTACTGACCTGTTTACTGGCCTATTTCTACTGACCTATTGCGCTGACAATTTTGATTTGTTTATCATCTGGAACTTCTTGGTATGAGATCACTCGAAGTCCTGGAATCGTATATTTAACAAATTTAGCAAGTACCGCTCTTAAAATTCCAGAAGTCAGTAGTATTGGCGTATCACCTGCCATTTCTTGCTGTTGAGCTCCTTCGGTTAGTGATTTTTGTAAACGTTCTGCTAACCCAGGCTCAATACCAGCGCCGTCATCTCCGGCCATTTGCATTGACTGATGCAACATCTGTTCCAGTTCAGGTGCCAAAGTTATGACAGGCACTTCAGATACTGAACCAACTAGCTCTTGAACAATAAATTTACGCAAAGTGATCCTTGCTGCAGCTGTAAGCACATCAGGGTCTTGGCTTCTTCCTGCATACTCCACAAGCGTTTGAACAATGCTGCGCATATCACGCACGGCAACACCTTCATTCATTAAGTTTTGTAGTACTTTCACAACCGTACCTAATGGTAATAAGTCAGGTATTAAACCTTCAACCAATTTAGGATAAGATTTTGCTAGCATATCTAATAGGTTTTGCACCTCTTCATGACCTAAGAGCTGTGAGGCATTATTTGTTAGTATTTGACTTAAATGCGTTGCTAAAACTGTCGCACAATCAACCACGGTATAACCTAACGCCTGCGCTTGCTCACGTTGATTTTTGTTAATCCAAACGGCATCTAATCCAAAAGCTGGATCTTTTGTTTGCACACCATCTAGTTTTCCAAAAACTTGTCCAGGGTTTATCGCAAGTTCTTGGTCATGGCGTATTTCAGCTTGTCCAACCGTTACCCCCATTAATGAAATTTGGTAGGTATTAGGGTCTAAATCTAAATTATCTCGAATGTGTACTGCAGGTACTAAAAAGCCAAACTCTTGAGAAAGCTTTTTACGCACGCCTTTAATGCGGTTGAGTAACTCTCCACCTTGGGCTTTATCAACAAGAGGAATTAGCCTGTAACCTATTTCCAAGCCAATAATGTCAACATGGTTAACATCATCCCAACCAAGGTCTTTAACATTTGCTTCTTGCTGCTCTGTTTCAACTTTGTCAGCTTCTACTTTTTCTGCACTTTCTATTGCTTTTGCCTTTTTCAGTTTTTCACCAAAAAATGCTAACCCAGCTATTAATACTGCAAATAATAAAAAAGCGACATGAGGCATCCCAGGAATAACACCCATAATAAACATAACGCCTGCGGTTATATATAACGACTTTGCTTGACCAAGTTGTGAACTTACCTGCTCCCCCATATCTTGTGAGGTATTTTGACGGGTAACTACAATTGCAGTACCAACAGATAACAGTAGCCCAGGAATTTGTGCAACTAAACCATCACCAATGGTCAATAAGGTATAAATCTCTACGGCGTTATCGAAGCTTAAATCATGTTGAACCATGCCGATAACGAGGCCACCAATGATGTTAATAAATAAAATCAGAATACCCGCAATTGCATCGCCCTTTACAAATTTACTCGCACCATCCATTGAGCCATAAAAATCAGCTTCACTGGTTACTTCAACTCGTCGTTCTCTTGCTTGGTCTGCGGTAATAAATCCGGCATTTAAGTCAGCATCAATCGCCATTTGTTTGCCCGGCATTGCATCTAAAGTGAAACGAGCGGTTACTTCTGAGATACGCCCCGCACCTTTGGTAATTACAATAAAGTTGATAATAATAAGGATCAAAAACACTACTAAACCAACGGCGTAGTTGCCGCCAATAACTACTGAGCCAAAAGCCTCAATAACTTTACCTGCGGCATCAGCGCCATTATGGCCTTCCAACAATACAACTCGAGTACTAGCTACGTTTAATGCTAGTCGTAAGATTGTAGCTATAAGTAGTACTGCGGGAAATGAGCCAAACTCAAGCGGTTTGAGGGTATAAACTGTGATCAAAAGCACAATTAAAGACAGTGCAATATTGAAAGAAAAAAGAATATCGAGCAAAAAAGCAGGCATAGGTAGAATAACCATACCTAAGGCCGCCATGACTAAGAAAGGCGTTCCTAGCCCAGTAAGGTGAGTAAAACTTTTTTTATCAAACTTATTAAAAACTGCGGCTAATTGCATTGGCTATCTATGATAATTTTTTGACACATAGTCTCAAACCAGCAATAAATAGACCAATTAGGTATTTTAAGAAGTTAAGTGAACATTTATCAACCAAGCACTTTACATAATATGGGAATAACAACTTAAAAAAATGAGAAAAAACGCCTGATTAGTATTTAAAGTCGTCAGGTATTGGTAGCTCTTTGGCTACAGGTTTTGGCTTGCGTGCTCGTCCTCTTTTGTGTTCATCTAACTGATAAATAAAAGCAAGAACTTGTGCAACAGCAGCAAATAATTCTTCAGGGATGTCTTTATCAACATCTGCGGTGTAATAAAGAGATCTCGCCAAGGCTGGAGATTGTATGATCTCAATATTGTGCTCTTTTGCAATGGTACGTATATGCAGGGCCATTTCATCAATACCCTTAGCAGATAAAACAGGTGCACCGCCAACCTTTGCATCGTACTTAAGTGCTACAGCATAATGAGTGGGGTTGGTGATCACAACATCAGAATTTGGCACTTCTGACATCATTCGACGTTGTGACATTTCATATTGAGTTCGACGAATACGACCTTTAATTTCAGGACTACCTTCGGTATTTTTCATCTCATCTTTGACTTCTTGCTTAGTCATTTTCAACTGACGATTATGATTCCAAACCTGATATGGCGCATCAACCAGCGCAATAATAATAAGTGAAAGTGTTAAAGTGATAAACATGCCCAGCAATAACTTGATGGCATGCGTGAAATTGATCGGAATGGCTTCAACACTCAAGCCAAGAATTTGATCAAATAGACCACTAAGCAGTAAGTAAGCAACAATAAAAACAACAAAGAATTTTAACAGTGACTTCAATAGTTCAACTGCTGCTTGTACACCAAACATACGTTTGAAGCCAGCAAGTGGAGAAAGTTTACTGGCCTTAGGCGCCATCGCTTCCCACGAAAAACTCATACCACCAAGCATAGTATTGCCAATAAACGCAGCAAGCATGATGATGAAAAATATCCATAAAAGCGGCGGTATAACTGAACCAATACTATCGCTAATAACTTTAACTAGTGCATGAACATCCATCGCCTCCTGACGAGAGATACTAAATAAGCGTTTCATCATAGTTGACATGGCTTCGACTAAGCTATCGCCAACAAGGATCATCGCTGACGCACTACCCACCAAAACAAACATGGTGCCCAACTCTTTAGAGCGCGCTATCTGACCTTTTTTTCTAGCGTCAGATAGCTTTTTGGCGGTGGGGTCTTCAGTGCGTTCGCCACTGTCTGATTCAGCCATAATACTTCCTAGGCTCTCTAGCCTTTAATAAAAGAATAGAAAATTTGAGTCTATATGACAGATTCATTAAGAGGCCCTACAATCAATTAATTGGCAACTAAAATCTAGAGCGCGCTGCCATTGCAATTCAAAGTGCGTGAAAAAATTCCCCATGGTAAGCCACATAATAATAAGACCGGCACACATGGTAATAGGGAAACCTATAGCAAATATATTAAGTTGAGGCGCAGCTCGCGTCATAATACCAAATGAAAAATTGATCAATAACATTGCGGTAAGCGGCGCAAGAGCTAATGACAAAGCAGTTGCAAACATCCAACCGCCCCATTCAGTGATTTGCCTAAACTTTGTGCTATCGAAATCTTCAAGTGGAATCGGCAAAGTATCAAAACTTGCAACTACAAATTGTAAATAGGCTAAATGTCCATCCATCGACCAAAAAAGCAAAGAAGAAAGTATTAAGAAAAATTGACCGACGGCAGGCACGTTCATACCACTTGAAGGGTCAACCAATGACGCAAAACCCAACCCCGTTTGCATGGCAATAATTTGTCCAGCAAGTGTGAAGGTATCAACCACCATTACCGTAACAAACCCCAGCATTACGCCAATAATTGTTTGCTCAGCGACGAGTAAAAAAGTAGTTAATGAGAATAGATTATCGACTCTTGTTGGCGGCAGTGCAGGCATTACGGCAATAGTAACGGTTATGCATAAAAAGAACTTTATCCGCATAGGAATAGTTTTAGAGCCAAAAGCAACCATGCTCATAATGAGAGCTGAAATACGAAATAATGGCAGAAGAAAGTCAGCGAGATATTGATTAATAACTGACTCGGTGAACTCCATTAGCTCACCACACTGGGAATACTACTTATGAGCCTTATGGTGTAATCCATTATTTTTTGCGCAAACCAATGGCCACCAACAATTAAAGAGAGCAGTGTAACAATCAAGCGTGGCAAAAAGCTTAATGTTTGTTCGTTAATTGAAGTAGCAGCCTGAAATACAGCAACCATTAAACCAACAATCAAACTAGGAACAATTATCGCACATACCAGCACAATAACGAGAAACAAGGCATCACGTAAAATATCTACAAAGACTTCAGGACCCATTAGCTCCCCCCTAGCCCATAACTTGTGGCGATAGTACCTATTACCAAATTCCAGCCATCAACCAATACAAATAACATTAGTTTAAATGGTAATGAAACAATCATAGGTGACAGCATCATCATACCCATTGCCATCAATATGCTGGCAACAACTAAATCAATAATCAAAAAAGGAATGAATAATATAAAACCTATTTGAAAAGCAGTTTTCAATTCACTGATCACAAATGCAGGGATAATAACTGTCATTGGTAAGTCAGTAGGTTTTTCCACATTCTCGATACCAGCCATATCTGCCAAGGTACCTAAATCTTTAACACGAGTTTGCTCGAGCATAAAAGCACGAAGTGGTACTTTTGCTTTGTCTATGGCTTCAATACTAGTCAACTGCTCTTCAATATAGGGTTGAATGGCTTGTTCGTTGATCTGGTTATAAACCGGAGTCATGATAAATAAGGTCATAAACAAGGTTAAGCCGATAATAACTTGATTAGATGGTGTTTGTTGTAAACCAAAAGCTTGGCGCAATATCGCCAAAACAACCACAATACGTGTAAATGAAGTCATCATAATAACCGCTGCTGGAATAAAACTTAGCGCGGTCATAAAGATTAAAATTTGCAGTGTTACTGAATACTCTTGCGAGCCATCGGGATTAGTCGTTAGCTTTAAAGCCGACATGCCAAGATCTTGAGCAATCGATTGCTGACTGAAAAAGAACATCATGCCAACAAATAATACTAAAATCGAAATAAGAACTTTTCGGCTTTTCAATAGATTCCAATCACTGGCAATGAACTTTTTCATAAGTTTATTTCGGTTCTTTTATGTGAGAATGAGCGGTATCATTTTTTTTGCGATTGAATAAATTAATAAGAGACACACCAAGTTCCGCCGTTATCGGGCTATTTACTGAGATCTTTTCATCTAAGGTATCAATAAGGTTAATTTGTTGCCCTGTAACTCCTAGCAGCATTTGTTTATCGCCAACTTCTACTACAACTAACTTCTCTTTAGCGCCTAAATGCAAACTCGCAATAATTTTAAGCCCTTGAGTATTGTTCGCTTGTGGTTGAAATTTTTTCAAGACAACAGCACTGATAATAATCAGTGCCAAAACCATCAGTAATGACATTACCATACTGGTTGCGTCCATGTTGCTAGCAACATGTTTTCCAACCTCAGGCACTGCCTCTTCAGCAAAAGCAGAGAGGGAGAAACCAGATAATAAACCGAGTAAAATTAGGCGCATATCAACTAGATTACTTGAGTTTCTTGATACGTTCAACTTGGCTAATTACATCAGTTAAACGAATACCAAATTTATCGTTAACAACAACCACTTCGCCATGGGCGATTAGCGTGCCGTTTACCAAAACATCTAA
>PJEL010002048.1_pt1 | contig 19068 bp, 22 predicted proteins | sample 1853271 | NCBI WGS metagenome assembly PJEL01 (sample SAMN08108733, study PRJNA415343) | Invertebrate metagenome, whole genome shotgun sequencing project. | host: Globobulimina | place: Sweden: Gullmar Fjord | collected 2015-08
GGGGGGGGGGGGGGGTCTGGTATGCAGAACCTGGTGCATGCATGTGTACATCGTGGGCGTGTTCAGTGCCGTGTGCAGCGAGCGTGGCTCTGCTGTCACAGCTTGTTTGATGAATTGTTTTGTAGTGCATGTGTGCGTGTCTTGCCTGGTTTGTGCATGCGATCAAGAGCAGTTTGCAACATCATCAAAACAACGGTCGATGCATATGAAAATGCATGACTTTGGCTGTTCTTGGCGATTTAGCTTTTTTCACTCATGGTGCTGCCTAAGGCGGTCCATCGGATCACGGCAAACATTCTTGTGATGAGACCTCCAGTGTGCACGCTGACACTCACGACTGCAATAGTAAACGACATGGCAGCGAGCGCATGCACGCAAGGATCTATCGAAGGTTTGGTCACAATTGGCACACCTTCGCCGATCCACCCTGCCTGCAGAGACCATCAAGCCCTCACCGTGAATGAAAGTAGCTGTGTTGGTCCTTCTGCGACCTTCCTGCACTGCCGTGATTTCGATGGGGTATCGAGCCTCAAATTCTCCGACAGTAAGCCGATCTGCAATCTCAAGCTCGGCCTGCTCGACCCACCAATCTCTTGCGGCCACCCATCGGTTGTAATGCGGATGATCTTCTGGTACTGGGCCATTGGGGTAGTCCTCGGACGACGTGCGCTAAAAAAAATGTTTGCAATGCAGCTTTAAACTAAATACGCACGTATCAAGTCATACAAACACACTATCATGTACATGAGGATCGCGTTGCATGATCTCCAAGATCATGTTGAATTCGTCTCCTCGACCGAAGCGTGGCAGGCGAAGCATTGCCCTAAGATAGAGGCACAACTCATGGTCAGCATCCATGATGAAGGTAGCCACGACTTCAGGGATGGGCCGCGGTATGAGATATGCCGTCTCTTCTGTCCGTTCACGAGGCATTGCTGCAGAACGGCAGAGGGCAAAACAGAGTTGCACAGATCCTGCAAAACTCGAGCATGTTACGACATTCGTGAATTTCGTGTTGGCACGCATGCAGATGCTGTGCTCGCAGCAGGGGCTTCTGGCTGCAGGGCTAAACCAATGCACAAGCATCATTGTCATGTGAATGGATGCATGATGGTGGAACTCGTGATGTTTCAAGGAACTTGTCACAATGTGCATGCTCATGATAACACGAGGCGGGGTGCATGCGATTCTATATACCTTAAAGCATGCAGTCAACGAAGACGCAATATATGTGAGACCTGTGTTCGGTTCCAAGTTGTTGCAGCACCATGCCACTAACACATTGAATTCATATGGTGAGGATCTCGTGCACCCGAATGAATGTATACATGACTCATGTGAGCATCAGAAAAGTGGTTTTGTGTTGATGCACTTGTTTTTTGATTGTGCTTCTTCCTCATGGCAGCACTTGTGCATGCAAGGACACTGATTGATACAGAGTGATGTCGAATGAGTGTTTTCGCCCGCTCAGTTCGACAGCTCCTCATGAGGTACTACTAGCACAGTTGACTCTATTCGACGGTAGGTCATTGCATACAAGATGGAATCTGTATCAACAAGAATTGGAGCATCCTGGACCAAGTACATGTTCTTGGATGGCAAGCATTGCCAAACACTGATGCATGTCTTAAAGGACCCATTCGTCTTGAGATGAAACCACACTTCAGCAGTGCATCGACCAGCGTCGAGTTGCACAGCGACAACATCACCAGCATGAACATGAATGTACCCTCTGATCGCAACATCGATGGACATCTCGGCGACATCAGTCAACCCCAATTGCTGGCACGCAGTTAGGACTGGCCGTGTTGGTTTCTTCCAACTGCCTGCCAACGTGCCACTGGGCAGACCTCTGCCTTCGACCAAGTCGTCGAGATGCACGCGCAAGATGTTTTTGAGGAGATTCTGATCCCATGTGGTGTTTTGTGTATTTTTCGATACAGCCCTGCTGATGTCACCAAACCTCTTTACTTCCTTGTGCTTACGTTCCATCACGAAACATGCCAGTAACACATCGAACTGTTGAAGCATTTGTGGCAGGTGTAGCGCCAAGTGAAACTTTGGCACCCATCCCTTCAAACCGTATACCTCCTGGAACCGTGTAAGGTGCTTCAAAATAGCTGTATGGAGTCGCTTAGGACTTACCTTGCCTGGTGTGGCTGCACATTTGAGCATGTCAATCACGTCGCACAAATCATTGAAACATGCAATCGCCTCTCGCACCTCGGCAGTTGTAATATCCTGCATTGACAGGACCTGCTTAAACACAGGGAAAAAGCCCAAGCACTGACCTGCGCTTGCCGAGATAGGATCATCTAGAGTCTCTCGCTTCTTAGACAAGATGTCCAGTCCAGATGCAGCACCTCACAGGCGAACAGTGCGATGGTGCAGTTGCATGACCGTGTTTCTATATATGACTGGCATGTGCAGTATGTACAGTCGTCAATAGGTTGTTCAGACAGGCGCGAGCAAAGTGTATGATGCTGCTCTGCATGCCTTAAATTACATATGAGAGAATGCACACGTAATGCGTGAGCGTGTATGTAGATGTCCGCCTCCATAATAGGCAGGCGCAACGAACTCCTGCATGAGATCGTCTAGAGACGCTTGGGTGATCTTCTCCCGCTTGTGCAACTTGTTTAAAAGAAGTCCAACTTCCTTGTGCATAACACCGGACCTCGATGCATTATGTAGAAACTGATGTTCGAAACTGTCAGTAACTGTCTACTAGAAAATGTAGGTTGTAGAGTAGTGTGAAGCGACACAACATAGATGTGCATCCAGTCGTACATGATCGAAGACAGGATGTGATCTCCTACACTTCCACTCGTGACACCACGCTCTTCAAGATGGAAGCCAACGAATGTCTGCAGTGCGCCGAAATCAGTTGGAGACGTATGTGCTTTGGCTTCTGTAAGCATGGCATAGGTATCCTTTGATCTATTCGGCTGTGTGCGTATAGATGTATATGCCTACATGTTCAACTGATGCCCCAAAGAACTTGTGATAAGTGCTTCAACAACATGTAGCAAGGAGTCTGCTAATGATTTGTCAGTTTGTTTTCGAAACTTAGTAAAGTCAAGCTCGTCAGAAGGAACAAGATGAGGGTGATCCAGGTAATCTCTTCTGTGTGAGATGCAGTTTTGACACAGGAGACATATAAGTATGCCTGAAGCTCCCTTGCTCTTCAAAAAAGCACGCATTGCATCATAGTCTTGCACCACAACTCCAACATTCATGAATACAAGGTGATCTCTAAGTTTGAGTCCCTTGCGCACGTCATTGCCAGTGCCAAAAAATGTCTCAAGCACATGCTTTGAAAGAACTGTGAGGCCACCTATCGGTTTGATGGAGTCGCTTCGGATGCATGTGAGAACAAACCATGCGTCATCGCATGATAGTACTTCTGGCCCTAATTCTTTTATGGACCAGTACAGAGCCTGTACCTTTCGCGACTGTTTGTGGACGCTCAAAGGGTCGCCGATGGTTACTTCATCAGAATAAAAGCATATGTTCCACGGCTTGTTGAAGTCGCTGGGATTACTTTCATGGCATCTCAACAGCAGGGTGCTAAATGCGTGGGAGTTCTGAACGACGTATGACAGCATGCTAACTGGGTCGATGTAAGAGAATTCTAAGCCTTGCGAGTCATCAGTTTCGTGTGGGATAGTCATTCGCCTGAGCAAGGAACCATGCAGACTGTTCACATTCACTGCTTCGTCTCTCGATCGTTTCACAGACGAGCGTGAACACGCCTCCAGCATGCTCGGATCTTGCTTGATACTTTTGAGTACCGACGCTAAGCCTCGTTCCGACACATAACTGTGTGAAGCTAGCTTCGACAGGTTCGCTTTATTCTTCTTTGGTGGCATGTGGGCAGATCAGCTGCGATCACGGGGCTCTGCAGCGATCAGTGCAGTGTGAAAACGTATGTGATGTATAAGTACAAGTGTGCTTGAGCCAAATGTGGCATGCAGGCCGGTGACGCATGTGAACCAGGAGGGCCACAAGTATCTGGTCATGTGCATCGAGTGTCATGATGCTGGCGTGTGAGAAGTGACTCGGTACATCACAACATGAGCTTCGACACGTTATCTAGAAAATCTGTAGCTTGAGCATTGAGGTGCGAAACTATGTGCAAAGCAACTGCGAGCACGGAGCCCTGCAGCGATAAGCGCAATGTGAAAACATACTTTGTGCATGTCGGTGCAACGAACGCTGTGGAGCGAGATGTGTCATGAAGTTGATGCGTCCGAAAGTTGATGGCAAATTGCTGGAATGCAGCTATGTCGATTATGCTGGATGTGTGTTGTGTGCACGAAGTGAATTGGTTCGATGTACGTGTTAAGTGCATTTGGCTCGCAGCAGGGCTTGTGTGAGCTCGCTGCAGGACCACATTCACATACACAAACACTGCATTGACGACATGTATGATCAAGCGTGTCAGTCTTATGAGTCAGAGCGCATCTGATGTTTCAGACTCGAGATGTGACGACTTGCTCACAAAACTGCACAAACGATGGTTCGGTCCACTCACTTCTTGCGGCCCCTCACCGCACCCGCTTGAAGAAGTCAGTGATAAGTGCATGAATCCTCAAAGTCTTGCCATGTAGGCGGAACTTGATCGGCCCCTTGCTTTTCCACTCACTTCTTGCTGTCGGTGCCACCAGCTGCAAGGTACTCTGCGCGAGTGCCACGCCATCCCGTAAAATCGGGACTCCTGCAGGATTTGCATCCGCCAGGTGACCCGCGACATGACTTGCATCCCAACTGTGCAGATGCAGCGGGACGCTTCTTCGTATTTGCAATGGCTGTGCCCTTGTGATGCTTGCCCTTGCTAGAATCAGGCTTGGCTTTGGCATTGGGTTTGTCCTTGCCCTTGCCATCGCCATCACCATTCGCCTTTGCATTGGCTTTGGGCTTGGCTTCGGCCTTGCCCTTGGCCTTGCCCTTTGCCTTTGCTTTGGCGGTGGCACCTGCAGCTGCTGCCGCGGTTGCCTTCACTACCTTCGCTGCTTGCATGGCCTGGAGCATGGCAGCCACGTGATCGGTCGGCGGTGTAGGATCCGCCTGCTGTGGCAAGTCACTCTCGGCATCGGAACCTTCAGTGTGATCTTCGATAGGTTCTGCAGGCTTTGAGTCATCAGCTGCGTCCATGATACCTGCAAGCTGTTTCTGAGATTTACGACGCTGCGGTTGACCAGAACCAGAACTAGCGCCACCACAACCACCAAATTGCGGCATTCCTGGTCCCATCTGCATCCCTGATCCCATGTTCTGCATCCCTGATTGCATGTTCTGCATGCACTGCATCATAACTTGCATCATTGGGCCCTGCATCATCTGCAGCATTGCGCTCTGCATTTGTTGTTGCAAGGGATTCATGACATTGGGGTTGGGAGCAGGTGGTGTACTTGGCAAGCTAAGCTGTAGCACTTGCTTTTTGACGGAGTTGTTCGACTTCCTGCAAACTGCCTTTCTGCCTGACACCTTTGCGTTGACGTCACCAAACGCAGGTGGATCGTTTTCATATGCTTTTGTCCACAAGATATCTGGTAGGTCATCTGGGCCTGCCTTGTAATCCAAGATCTTGTCCACGGTGCGAGTAGAATCCCCTACATACAGGCATGTCTCACTAGTGATTCAAACGTGCAACCATCACTTACAAAATACTTGTTAGTGTAAACTTTTGTTTTGATGGATTCGTGTGACAATGCATGTAGTAATCGAGCCTCGGAGGGTCTTGACCCAGTCCTTAAGGGATTTGCATTTCCCCAGGAGAACGTTCGGGTCATTGAGGGCAGAGTCCTTCTTGGCGTATTCGCCCAGCTCGATCATGTCACGCACGATTTGTCCGCAAGTGGATTCCGCAGGCATGAAGGCTTCTATATCGCACAATTGTTGCGCAGCCAGCTCAAGCACTTTGTCAAAGTGCAAGGTGCCACTGCAAATTGCGTCAGCCCGAGACTGCGTCAAAAAATTGACGAAGTGCTTCAGGTGCTGAGGCTTGTAGCCTGACTCCTGCGCCGCACGTGGCTTCATGAGCTTCACCACCATTGCGATGATCTTGTCCATGTGCTGCTTCTCAAACGGCCCATCCTTAAGTGTGTCTAGGAAGCTGCTACCTTCAGCAGTAGTCCAACTTGGTCCTTGGTAGTTCTTGAGTTTCACCAGTAATGCGTCGGCTTGTGCCGGTATCACGATGGCCTTCGCGTTATCGTCCAGATTGTTCACCAGTTTGATGGTCTCCTGGAGCTCTTGCAAGTAGGAGCTTGACATGATGTCGGCACCTGTCAATGCCTCAATGGTGTGTGTCAATGCATGCGCCTGCTTGAAATGGCAAGTGATGTGTCTCAACTGGTTGAGTGCATGAAATGGTCAACTTTCTGAAGTGTCATCTCACACAGGTCAGTGAAATGATTAACCTTCTGAAGTGTGATCTCATGCATTTGATGAACACACTCACTGATTCAACTCGCATGAGCTTCAGATCATGGCACATTATATATGCATGTGTAGGCTTGCAGCATCTCAGTGCATGAGGGATGAGACATTGCTGTTCTCAGAGCACTAACAGTTCACTTGCAGCGCATCAGTGCATGAGGGATATATAGGACATTGATGTTCTCCGAGCACTATATGTCATTTCACTCGCAGCATCTCAGTGCATGAAGGATGGACCATTGATGTTACCATTTCACTTGCAGCATCTCAGCGCATGAAGGATGGAACATTGGTGTTCTCCGAGCACTACCATTTCACTTACAGCATCTCAGTGCATGAAGGATGGAACATTGTTGTTTTCCGAGCACACATCTCAGCACTACCATTTACAACTTGCACATCTACAGCTACCTGGTTACATGCAGTACACAGCTGTCCTCACGACAGCAAACAAAAACTGCACGGTTCTGGCATTCAATGGCCATGGCTGCTCACACACGAAATAAATCACAACATGGTTTCATAATATGTTGGTGGGTGTGCTGCAAGATAGTAGATGGGATTAGCTCATCATGTGAATATATTATGTACAAGCCATGGTCATCAACTGCACAAACGATGGTTCGGTCCACTCACTTCTTGCGGCCCCTCACTGCACCCGCTTGAAAAAGTCAGTGATAAGTGCTTGGATCTTCGAAGTCTTGCCATGTAGGCGGAATTTGATCGCCCCCTTGCGGGAAGGTGCGTAAATCACCATCCGCTTCTTAAGGACTGACATCCCACTGACAAGTTTGACGGTTTGATATTTCGTTAGCTTGCTGGCCCTGCGCAAATACATCGTGGCGGCGTCGGCACAGTCGGAGACTGTGATAGATCCGTCTGTCGAGAAATAGCCAGTCCATTGCGGCTCTCCAGACAAGCTGGTGGCACTCGCCTGGACGCGACCCTGACTGTATTCGGCAGACAAGGTGAGCACCATTTCGCCCGACTGCACAGGGCGGACGACGACGTTGCGCCGAGGCTGGCCTGTCGCTCTATCGATTACATGGCACGGTTTGAACACAAGAGTGCCAAGCGGGCAAACATCAGTGGGGGGCTGAGAGCGGGCAAACATGAACTGGACGGAGGTGCCAGCGTGGCCAACGGCGAAGTGGCAGCAATCACGGTCTGGCCCTGCCGATGTAATGCACCGAAGCACATCTGCTTTGCGATAATCGGTAGCGCGATGCCACGTGGTGCAGCCGGAGATTTTATATTCGAGGACATAATTGTCCAGCGCAAGTTTTTCGGCGATGGTGTCCAGGACGCTTGCCATCATAGATAAAATGGTGTGTGGCATAAACGTGCTGCAGTGCAAGTGTGTGTGCAGCTGGATGGAGCCAGTGCAAAGTTGCAAACAACATGTATCCATGATGCATGATGATGCAATTGATGAACGTAGTAGTGTCATCGCCAGATGCAGTGAGTCACGTGATGAATATGTGATGATATCATGTGTGATCAGCATGGTCAGCCCTGCACATGTTAAGCGCAGCGAGCGTGAATACATCACATTGTGGTCAGCCCTGCAGTGCGCATGTTAAGCGCAGCGAGCGTGACATGTACAGAGTTGGTGCAACGATGTGGTCGTAGATCAAGCGTGATGCAATTCAACAATGTATATCAACTGCGATGCATTCATTAGTATTGCAACTTAGCAAGAACATATGCGTTGAATTGTGCAGCGAGCATGTTGATTAAGATCGGGCGCCCTGCGTGCACACTCGTACCATTCACTCAGCAAACATTTGCACATTGAACTACATGTACCAGGATCGTGGTGCATGGTCAGCGGTCCCACAATTGTCATTACAGCAGGGATGATACACGTGTTGAGCAGCTGTGCTGGCTAGTTTGCACTACATATCAGACGCATGATTGTTCATACATCTTGCAATACTTGTCAAACGTGTGTGTGCTGCAGCGAGCATGAAGCCCAGCGATGCGCACTTATTTTGTTTCCCACGAGCATCTCAGCCACTAACCGCAGTGCAATAATCGACCCACGCATGCATGCTTTGAATTATGACAGGCGGTTGAAGCAGCAATAAATTGTTGTCGAAAGAAGTGGTGTTTGCTGAGTACGCATACCACCGAACGATCAAGTGGCAGTGCGGCGAGACTAGTTGCAGCAGTCGCCGTTGCACTACTTAGGGCAATCCGACGCAGCTTCGATGTGGGCTCACATGCAACGGCGACTTGTTACTTAGGGCAGCAGAAGCTCTGAGTGATTGCAGATTGAGTCGCATGTCTGGAATCTGAAATTTTGGACACCTTCAAAACATTTTGCACGCAAAATGTTTTGGATAGTCAAAACATTCAAAACATTTTGCGTGCAAAATGTTTTGCTAGTTTAGTGTAAAACATTTTGCACGCAAAATGTTTTGAATGTTTTGACTATCCAAAACATTTTGCGTGCAAAATGTTTTGAAGGTGTCCAAAATCATAAACTCAATTTACAAACCAATTCATATTATGTTTTCAAGCTTAAAACTAATACCACAAACACTAAACTGCACATGTGTACGACTAGCCAAAGCAACCAAGCTGACAATATTTCACAGGTGTTTTCCTTTGTGATCAATCACCGTGAACCTGTGATTCGCCGAGCTGAGCACACACTGTGAGCAGTGCTGTTACATGATGCAGCTTGACACATTTCACACTAGTAGTGCATGGTGTATTACGAATGATTCATTTCATTGCTCGATGTGTGTGCGCAGCATGTCGGCGCGGCTGTGATCCACGCCTGCACACCCACACCAAAGTGTGCGTGTGCGCAGGCTCATGCATTCTAAAACAATCATGTCACACTCATGCATATGACAGTCGTGTGTGTGAATGTGACTGCGCACATGACCTTAACACTGTGGCATTTCAATGATGATGTACACGCATGTGTGTGTGACGCAGGGTGACGAGAATCACGATGGATCGAAGCATGCAGGCACAACTGACTTTTGTGGCAGTTGTTAGTAGTGCAGCTTGGCTAATTGTACATTACACAAGTCATGCCTGCATGTCAACTGCACATGCATGTCGCTCCTGGCGCCATGCATGCAATGTTTTCTGCAGCCTATCCTGACTCATGACGGCGGCTGCTGCTGCTTCTTCGTAATCCTCATTTGCTGTAGGGTGTAAACCCAACACACAACATCGAGTGTTGAACCACATTTCATGCACATGATGCCCTCAATGATGCATTACACAGCAACGCCACGACCACTTACATGCACTTGACTACTTTGAGTAATGATCTTGGATGTGTGTGCAAACTGCACACGCAACGCCTGCTGATCCAATGTATGCATGGACAGTTCTCAATGCGTGGAAAAAACAAGAGCACGTAATCATCTCATATTTGAAGCAAGCTTCCCAGAGCCTCGCTTCTTGCCTGCACGCCATCCATCAGGCCTCCTCACTTGTGTTGAACTGGCACGACAAAACCACAACTACGCTATATCAGCAGGCAGGTATTCAGAAGCCAATGTGCAATCACAACTGCTGATTCAAGTGTATGCACTCGATGATCATGTGGATGACTCACTCACATGCTGACGATCAAGTGCTGTTGGTTCAAGTGTTCTCGTCATGTCTGTATGATCATATGGATGACTCACTTCACATGTACAAACTGAACAATGACCAAGCGTCATGATAGGCATGCCGGTTGGGACGTACATCGGCGACATGACATACGCAATCGTCCCATCTTTGCTGTATTTCAAAGCGCCTTACCATTCTTCAACGAGCAATTCATGCATGTAGCGAGTCATGTTGCACAGCTGCGATGAGCCAACCTGCGAGCGTGCATCTAACATCTAGTTTATACAAATCCGGTGTCACGTTGATTTCATGCTTACGTTTATGGCATTCACAGTCACATGCTCATGTCATGTCAATGCTCACAATGTGACAAACACATGAACGAAACGCATTAAGCATATCCGAATAACCCTCTGGGAGCAGCTCAGTCATGATCTGCAATGGAGATGGCGAGCTCGATTCCGAAGACGGACTGCCCTGCTCATCAGCCGGCGCAGCCTGAGCTCAAACTCAACGTTTAATCACATGTTGATTGCGTTGCCAGGCATCTTACATTACATGCAGCCCCTGTCATGATCAGCTGATGCCGATGCACATAACACAAGATCATTCCTTGCTAACTGCAGTCTAAACCTGAACTGCGCCAGACTCTAAACATGCAGAGAACAGAATCTAAGTAACGCTCTTCTCAGGCGACGCCTCAACTGTAATGGTGCCATCTGCAGTGAATGCAGTGGCTGCAGTGGCTGCAGGAGCATCAGCTGCAGTGTCTGCAGTGACTGCAGTGGCTGCAGTGGCTCCAAGAGCAGGCGGAGGCGGAGGAGGTGGCGGTTGGCGGGGAGCACTAGGAGGAGGTGGCGGTTGGCGGGGCTGCACCACGCGCGGCATGTCATCCTTACTGAATGTTTCATGTTTGCGATGCAAAATCTAAATTCATGTATGCATTTGCATAGACGATGATCAACATAGCCCTGCAATGAAGTTTGTGTTTACCGATGCTGTGACATGGCCATGCACGGTTTTGTGGCTGACATGTTGTGGCTGACATGTTGTGGCTGACATGCATGTCTGTGGCCATCAGCCGCTCATGTGAGATAAGAACGCGATCAAGTGTCTCGAGGCATCGCCTTGCTTCCCGGCGGTGGAGGCATGATCCCCAGCCTGGCGGGTGGCAATGGTGGAGGCATGACCCCCAGCTTGGCCTTCTTGGCGGGTGGCATGGGGCATGGTGGAGGCATGCGTGTCTGCTTCTTCTGGCGAAGCTCCTCGAACCTTGGCTGTCTTGCAAGAGCCGAAAACACAGCACATGATGAGGTTTGATCATGCATGGCAAGATGCGATGACAAACAGCATGCAGTAACAGTGCGCTGGCTGGCCTCAAAACGTTCATGCAACGCGACAAGTTGGCGCACACAACAAACCTAAATGCAGCTTAGAAACATCTCATAGTCTTCTTCGGTCCAGCGCTCATGAGCTGGTGCTGGCGACTTGTCGACGACTGCGGCATCGGTCCCGGCAAGCTCTGCCCGCACCTCAGCAATCACCTCTTCTCGCAACTGCTGCTTGATGCGCTCGAGCATCTCGCTGCTGATCCTTACATGTGTTTTGCTGTTGTTGTTGTTTGTTCGGGAAGCCAGGTTGCAAGCGCTGAGCTGTACCAGACAACGAGTTGTCATGTTCGTGGTTTGTTCGCATGCGTGCTCACACAGAATGATGTCAATGGTTGTCCATGATCGCCAACGGTTGTCATGATCGCCACATGATGCAGCATCGCTTCAATGACTCACACACAGCCTAACATGAGCAAGCGTCGGCGGCGATGCGGGCGAGTCAGCTGCAGGACTGTTGCAGCCACCTTTGCGGTCACCTTTGCTGCCACCTTTGCCGCCTTTGCCGCCCTTGCCGCCTTTGCCGCCTTTTCCACCACGACCGCGATACTCCTTACTGAGGCTCGGATCAGCGCAGGCCATGTAAGTGGTGTCACTGTCTGCTGCCTCACTACAATGCACTGCTTGCCACATGGCAACAAACAAACACGCATTACCAATACTCGTGCTACTGCTGGCATGACTATATAGCAGCAGCAGTGTTTAGTGCTCCTGCATCGTGCTCATTACTACTGCTACTACTACTGCTAGACCCCATGCAGTCACATCAGCGTCCATGCAAGTACATAGACGATCTCAAGTTAAGGTGAGGATCATTTCTGCGGCGGTAAGGCACATGGAAGTCCGGCAGCTCTGTTGGCGCATCAGAAAGATCCACATCACCAGCAACCTCGCACTCACTGCTCACATGTTCGCAGGCACTCTTAGTATAATGTCATGTGCATGGTGCTTGTCAGACCTGTGTGAGCTGCAGCGAGCACGAAGCCCAGCGATGCACAGCTGTAGTGACCGCAATCCACCCATGGTGCACCCACCCACCCACCAACCATCCACCACCACCCCCCTCCCACACACACGAATAGCATCGCATAAGTCACATCAAGGAGCTTCCTCACAGCAAAAGAGGCCGGGCATGTCGACCCAGGAGCCTGTCTCCTCGCTCCAAAAGTACCAGCCTCAGCTTAGTTTCAAACACGATTCCAAAATGAATGCACGGCATGTGAGTGTTTGCACCATCGAAAATGGATCAGCGTGTCATGTGAGGCAGGCGCTTGTTCATTGCATTGTCTGATGAGCATGGTTCATTTGCATTGTCTGATGAGCATGATGGCGTCATTGACACATGATTCTCATACGCATGCAAACTAGCTTGCCAAGTAACTGTCATGTGGCACCTGATCCGCCTCCTCCTCGTAGGCCATGAGGAATGGCCAAGTAGCGCTGCAGCCGTCACCTTAGCATCGCTTCAAAAATGCAGGCCAACGCACAAACAAGCAAGCAACACTCATGCGACTCCATTGTGAATTTATACTCAGCGACCAACAGGTGAGACCACATGCAGTACTTTGGTTAGTTGATGGGATGACGAAACTGCCTGATCATGATGAGATGATGGAAGGACGAATGAGCATGCAGATCATGTACAATGCAGACAAGTTGCCAGTCCTCTCGAAGACCCGCCATTTGTGCTCCTTGCGGCGACATTCGTAGAGCTTGCAGTCGCTCACGAATGTGCCGTTGGCAACATGCTTGTACCTTACTTTCAAGTGATAGCTGAATGCGTGCACATTCAATGATGCATTTAGGGTCATACATGATTTCAGTCTCTTGCAAGCTCATGAACAAGACCAGAGTGCTGAGATTGACATTATACATGGAGCAAAGGTTGGGTGCACAACGCTTTAAACAAAGGTTGGGTGCTGGAACGGCTTGCAGAGCGCTGCAACGACAGCTTCAGGCAGGCTGTCAGGGTCAGCCGCCTGCAGGGTCCACCTAAAAGGCTCGCAAGCCATGGCCCCGACCCCAGCACGCCCCGACCCAGCTCCTAAAACACTACTCGTTAGAAGTAGATCGGAATTACCTATCTAATCTCAATTGGATTCTAATAGGGAAATCCAATCTACATTTAGAGAGAGTGTAGTAGTTCACAACACTCAAAGCTAGTAAATGGCAGCGCAATCAACGACGTCGTTTGTGGTTGTGCTTGCGATCTATAGACAATCCAATGGATGATCGGAGACACAAAGAAACAAGCGCTCGATAAGATCGTGCAACGTGTGCATTGCGTGATCGATGATACATCTTTAGAACCAAACCTCACGAAGGCTATGGCCAAACACATGCATCTGTATCTTGTCATTGGAACGCATTCACTGACTTCAGCACTTCGAATCAAGTAATTGTCCTCATGCACAGTCGCTTGAAATAGTTTGCGCATGCACATTTGCCACGTTCTGGAAACACTGTCGTCACAATACCCCAGCTAGTTACGCTTGAATGCGCGCACGCATGCCTGAAGTTGCACGAGTTGCATAAGCTTGTACATGTTTCAGCTGTTCGGTTGTTATGTGACTCGCTTGCTATATAATGACATGCTACTTCAGACACTGCATGCACATGCATCCATGACCCCATGCATCTGACATATGCAGTGTCACGCATTCATTGTCACACTACCCTCATCGTTCTCACCATCGTTCCCATGAGCTTCGTTCACATCATGTGTCTCATCATCATCATCGTTGTCGTTCTCGGAATCACCCTCGTTGTTCTCAGAAGCTGGCGATGTTTTGATGCCTTGTATGATGAAGCTCAAGTTATGCTGTGTCACCTCAACCCAGAACGCCCTTTCCTTCCAAAACTCCTTGGTCATGATGCGCATGGATGTGGGTTCCACGACATTGCCAGCTGTGTCGATGAAACCATCAATGTTGATCTCGACAACCTCAGGCAGGAACTTGGCGTGGAGCCGTTTAGCTTTGATCTCTTTGTTTCGACGTTTGTGACGTGGTTGATTTTCATCGTCATGCAACATTGCCTCCCTCAGCGCTTTATCGCATGCATCTTGTCTAGCTGCTCGCAGCTTCTTCCAGAATGAGTTGGCGACCAGAGGGTTGCGCATATTCTTTTGCGATTCGCGCTTCTGGCGAGGGAGAGCCCTTCCCAACACTAATTTCTGGAAGACTGTGTCGTGCTTGTCGACCTTGCAAAACGATGAGTCACCAATGTCATCGATGATCGGAGTCCATGTGCATGTGTGCTTCATGTCACCGTTGTTGAGTGTGACGTGGAACACCTTCTTGACAGAGATGACATCCATGCTGGATGGTAGGAGGAACGATTGTATTTGACTGTGAATGCGTATGTCTTCTCTTGATGCGTAATGTTAGCAGCGAGCCTGCATGCATATAATTGCAGAATGAGGTGTGATGGTTTGACATTATTATCTTTCTGCGTGCGTGTGAGCATCGTGTCAGCAGCGAGCGATGTGCCCTGCAGTGCAGTCATGCAATGATAATTGAAATGATTATACTTGACATCCATATCTTGCAGTGAGAGTTTCAGCAGCGAGCGATGTGCCCTGCAGTGCAGTCATGCAATGATAATTGAAATGATTATACTTGACATCCATATCTTGCAATGAGAGTTTCAGAAGCGAGCGATGTGCCCTGCAGCTCAATCACTCAGTGGTTGCCAAATGCTTTCCCATGCACACGTGTTTGACTCATGACGCCCTTGAATCAAGAAGGTTTGATAGCATTCGCATTGGGCCAGTCACGTGTTGGCACTCTCTTGCTACATGTGTTCACTATTTGCGCAAGGCCACTAAGAAGCCTGCACGACAACTTGCCATGCACAGGCAGAAACTGCAAAACTGAGCTTGCATCGGCCACTCACGAACAATGCTGCATGCTGATATATAGGCATTCATGGTTTGGTGAGTTTATGATAGATAGTTGAGCATACATGTGAACATCTCGGTACGACTGCAAGCCACATTTATACATTGATGCCTCATGATCGTATCTTCTGCTTCTTGACCGCAGGCTCCTTCTGATCATTGTCCTTCTTCCCCGCTGCCTGATCATTCTTCTCCTTCTCATCCTTCTTCTCCGCTGCCTGCGGATCCTGCAAAAGGGATTTGGGCACGCGTGGGAAGTCCGTCTCCAAGTACTTTAGCTCTGCGCCAGCTTTTACTGCCTTGGAGTTGACCATGACTGGAACAGCGATGCCGTCCTGAACAGTGGACATCATTTTGAATTCCATGTTTGCCTCTGATGGTTTGGTGGTGCTCTGCACCTCCCAAAATGGGACCATGAAGCCAGGAGTGAATTCAGGCTCTTCCTGTTTAGTCTCGCCTTGCAAGGCGGCACCGGCTTGAGGCTCTTCCTGTTTAGTCTCACCTTGCTTAGGAGCAGACTCCTTATTTGTAGGCTGTTGCGTTTTAGAATCTTTCTGTTTCGGCTCCAGACGATACGGCATCATGTGCACGATCAGATTGTCCACTTCAAGGGCGACTGCTGCCCTGCTGACCGTTTTGAGCTTGGTCCATGCACCTATAGGGTTTGAGCCAATTGTTGGACTTGATGGGACGAGCTGGAGCTCCTCCGGCGTCAGGTTGCGCTTCGCTTTGACCATACGCGGCTTGGAGAACACCGCACAAGAAGCTGCCCAGTTCTTAGCCTTTTGCTTCACGAGCTTGTCAACAGCAATCGCTAGCCTGGCTTTTGTAAGCATGGCCTTGATATCTGGATATGCTGCGTGATCGTGCCACCATGTGATCTCCTTGTTCTCGGCTTTCGGGTTGAACTTAACCCACTTGCCTGTCATGAACTCGCCCGAGTTGATTACAGCGTCAGCGCCATTTCGCAACTTCAAGATCACATGCTGAGATGTGATAGCTTTAATCTGGCCACTGTTTTTGTCATTGCTCTTATCGTCCATGTCCTTGCAGGAGGCTTTGGTGCGAGAAACGTGCACACCAACTTCGAAGCCCTTGTCAAAGAGCATCTGCTCTGGCTTCGCCATCTCACCAGTTGCACTGTACTCGCGAATCCTTAGACGAACTGCAAAAGCACGAACCTAGAATTGTCTTGTTGGTGAAAGTAGTTAGACGAGTTCTGCATGCATATGTTAACAGTTGCAAGTATACACATAGAGAGCAGCATCGTCAGCTTTGCATTGGGTTGTTGCTGCTCCTTCTTGTCCTTTTTCTGCTCTTCATGCTTGTCGGCAAACTCCTGAAAGTCGATTTGCTTGTCTGAAAGCTCCTGCACATGAGTCAGCATGTTATGGATCAATCCATGCACAGTCTTGAAGTCGCAGTTAAGCTCAGGGACCTCATTGCCCTTGTTCATGAGCTGTACGACGATCCTGCAGTCAGCCTCGTCCACGAATTTCTGGACATTATCATTTTCAGACGTTCCGACGAGTTCTTTGAACCGCTTGATCATCTTCTCAGCCGTGCATTCCCTGTCCTGGATGAGCTTCTTGGCAGGTAAAGCGTAAGCGCACTTGTAAACCAAACCAGCCTTGATAAGGGCCATGCGCGTCAAGGGCTTTTGCTCTAAACCCTGACAATCTGCTGCGATCGCGTCGTACACTGTAGATGACATAGATGATGTTGGCGCTCTTTTGTTGACGAAGAGCTCCACGCCACGCAGCAAATGTGCATTTTCGCCAGCGCCGCCAGAGAACTTGCAAACGATGCTATACATGCTTGGCCTTAGATGTCGTTATGATGGAGACGTGAAGTTGGTAAACCATTGCTTGCGTTAACTGCGTTATGCATTTAATGACCTATATATGGTGAGGGTGTTATGGATGTGAGTTGCAATGCAGCTGCGCAGTCGGGCTTCGACCGCAATGCAGCTTTTTTGACTGCCTTATAATCGGGCTGCTTGCCATTGAGCACCTGAGCAGAGACCAGGTTGTGGACCCTACGGAGGATCTGCAAGTCGCGTTCGCCACGCGATGGGTCAGTGTTCTTAGCAGCCTGCACTAGATCAGCCAACTCTGGAAATTCGACCGCTGCTTCTAGCCTGATCACTCTCCAACCGAGTCCTTCTTTGCTTGCCTTATAGAGGCCAGGTGACTCATATTGGCAAACCGCAGGGCTAAGACGTCCTGCCTTGCATAAGGCCTGGCTGCCTTCGTGCTCAGCTTCATCGGTGATCAACCGAAGGCAGAAATTGCAATGTGAAGCTGAGAGCGATGCGAATTTGGCCATATCGATGGTGCCCTGATCGGCAGGCCCCAGCTTGCCATCTGCTTGCTCAATCAACAGTTTGTTGAACTTTTTGTCTTCGGGAGCAATCTCGACGCATATGGGATCTGGCTTGGAGGGGTCAAAGCCTATGTCCATCAGATCGTCACACAGAAGGTGAACGTCGATGTATCCTACCCCCATGCCATCCCGGTTACGGCGGTGTACCAAAACGAGCTTCGGGGGGATCATCAGCCGATATACGAGGCCTGCATTTTCAAGCTCCTCCATGATTTGCACGACAGCCACCACCAACTTGCCACCAGTGGTTGCAAGTTCAATGAGCTCCTTAATCCTAGTGGAAAGCATCCTGCTGATCACAGCCATCTTGACAGTGCTATGCAGGAGATGAGCTTGCACGGGACGAGAAGACAATTGCTTATAGCAGTGAATGTTGCTGCAGCGAGCTATATGAGCCCAGCGTGCGCTAAAAGATTGTACTGCATGCATGTGAGTCTTGACATTGCTATGCAGGAGATGAGCTTGCAGTGGACAAGAAGATAATTGCTTATAGCAGTGAATGTTGCTGCAGCGAGCTATCAGCCCAGCGTGCAGCGCTAAAAGATGGTATGTGAGGGAAGGTATAGGTTTGCTTATCTTTAGCATGGACTGTTCGAGTGTCGCTGAATGTCGTGGGATGTCGTTGGATGTTATGGAATGCATGTGTTGGCGTATGAGTGTCATTGAGCTCGCAACTTGCAGCATGCATGTGGTTTGCATTTGAGATCATCAATCATGCTCAAACCATGCACTGAGTGCGTTGCCTCTGCAGGACGCCGGTGCATCCGCGGGGCAGCCCCAGTCTGCGCGCAGGGCTGCAGGTTGTTGCATACATATGATGACGCATGAAGAAAACTCAGTTGAAGCTAAATGTCAAATTCACCAGAAGCAAAAGAAGTTCAACCATTTGCACAAGCGCATGAGACACACGGCTAACGACAAACTGGGTCAAGTGACTTACAACTATAAAGACAAGCTAAATCAAGTTACTACATTGATCTGGCTAAACAAGTCATGCGGACATGTGGTTATGCCACTGATGTAACAACGCAGTTCAGCCATGCACCCTTCTTTTTTGCACAATATAGCTTGACTTACAACTAGCTTATAACTAACTTATAACTAACTTATAATTAACTTATAACTAACTTATAACTAACTTATAACTAACTTAGCCAAGTTACTAAGTTGATACATATCTCAACTTAGCGAACTTATGTAAGTTGCCTAAGTTGGTCGCTAAGTTGTCGAGTAAGGTTGGCACGCTATCTAAGATACTAACTAGTTATAAGTTGGCTATCTAGATAGTAACTCATAGAACCTCAAAGCAGCGTTCCCGGGCTGGACCCCCCAACCAGCGACCAGCGTTCCCGGGCCGGACCCCCC
>PJEL010002049.1_pt1 | contig 19066 bp, 16 predicted proteins | sample 1853271 | NCBI WGS metagenome assembly PJEL01 (sample SAMN08108733, study PRJNA415343) | Invertebrate metagenome, whole genome shotgun sequencing project. | host: Globobulimina | place: Sweden: Gullmar Fjord | collected 2015-08
TATATTTACATGGATCAAAAAGCCTTCTGCTGGTTCTATGGCTATTTTGTTGTATAATAAAGCAGATGGACCACTCTCCTCTGCCTCCTCAGTGTCTGTCATGGTTGGGTATGACTCGTGGTGGATGCAGGATACTATTGCTGTAGATCTTACTCCAGCTTCAAAGAATGATTTGCCCAAAGATATAGGACCAGGGGAATGGCTCAAGGCTGAGATACCTGTATGGAATACTGCTGCTGTGTTAGATTTTGCCTTCTGTGATGGAAACAGACAGATTTGGGACAATGCAGGTGGCTCCGACTATCATACTAGAGTTTCCAATGTGACCAAAGAAGAGACATTGGTTCAACTTGTGTTTGAAGCTCTTGAGGCCTCGGATGATTCGAGTGCAGGTGAAGAGATGGCTGCAAAAAGAGTGATGCAAAAGGTGATGATGAGGGCAAATGCTGAACGTGCTCGCCGCGAACTTCAAAGGAAATTCCTGTTTACAGTTCCAATGAAACCAAAAGCTGGAAAAAAGGCAACAGTATATTATAACCCAGATAGGACTGTTCTCCGTGGAAGACCTGATGTCTACATTTCAGGAGGTTTCAATAGATCTAATCACCCTGAAGTACTTGGACATCAACTCATGTCTCCTGCAATTCCAGAAGCTGGTGGTTTAGGATTCCTCCAAGCTGTGATTGATATTCCAAGTGATGCGCATACGCTAGACCTCAAATTCTCTGATTCTGGGGATATGCATGGTGGATTTTTTGACACCAATAACGGTTTAGGATACCACATTCCGATTTCAGGATCAGCATCCAATGAACCATCATTATTTGTGGCTCATATAGCATCTGAAATGGCGCCAATTGCTAAAGCAGGTGGACTGGGAGATGTTGTTACTGCACTTGGAAGGGCAGTGCAAGAGGAGGGACATGACGTCGAGGTTGTCATTCCAAAATACGATTGCATTGACTACAGTCAGGTTGAAGATCTAAAACTTGATAGAGAGTTCATGTGGGAGGGCATTCAGGTGAAAGTCTGGAAGGGTATTGTTGAGGAATTGCAGACAACATTCCTGGAGCCTTGTAATGGACTCGTATGGGTAGGATCAATATACACCAACATGGACTCGGACCGTCATAGATTTGGAGTCTTTTGTGCATGTGCACTACATTACTTGTTGTCTGAATCGTCTAGAAAGCCTTCATTGCTGCACTGCCATGACTGGCAATCAGCTCCAGTAGCCTTCATGGATAGACAGGGTGTCCCTTGTGCATTCACTATACATAATATGGACTTTGGAGCAGATTTGATTTCACGTGCTGTGGAGATGTCAAATGTGTCTACCACAGTATCTCCAACGTATGCGGTCGAGATTGGAGGACACCCTGGTATTGCTCCTCACCATGACAAATTTTATGGTATTCGGAATGGAATTGATATAGATATTTGGGACCCAAGCAGTGATTCTGCTCTTCCAGTGAATTATACAGACGAAAATTTCATCGAGGGAAAACAGGCTGCAAAGAGAGCATTGCGTGAAAGAATGAATCTTGCAGATGGAGATGTCCCAATAGTTGGATGTGTAACGAGGCTGACACACCAAAAAGGAATTCATCTGATCAAGCATGCGGCCTGGAGAGCTATGGAACGAGGTGCACAATTTGTATTGCTTGGATCAGCTCCAGAACCAGCAGTACAGGCTGATTTCAACATGCTGGCAGAAGATCTGAAAACTCAGTACCCTGATAGAGCTAGGTTATGGTTTGCATATGATGAGCCTTTGAGCCACCTCATTTTTGCTGGTTCAGACATGTTTTTAGTCCCGTCTATGTTTGAACCGTGCGGGTTGACACAAATGATTGCAATGCGATACGGAACGGTGCCCGTTGTCAGGAGAACTGGAGGTCTTGCGGATACAGTCTTTGATGTAGATGATGATGTCAAAAAGGCAGAGACTGTTGGCCTTGAAACGAACGGATTCTCATTTGACGGTGCAGATACAGGAGGACTAGACTATGCCCTCAATAGAGGTATGAGTTTATATTTTTCCGATAAAGAGGCCTGGATCAAGCTTGCCAAGAGAGCAATGCTCATGGACTGGAGCTGGACCAATCCTGCACAGGACTATATCGAGTTGTATCACAAGGCGATGAGTCGATGATCTTACATTACTTTTCGAGGATATTTTTCATTTTTTGTATACACGTATGAATACCATTCGTTGTGGACGTGTCGGTTGCACTGACAAAAGCCACATGGTGGGCACCCATGAGTTCCTGTGACACGACCCATGACAAGAAATTGTCTTTGAGGTTTTCCCCATTCTCCACAAGATCCATTTTATTCAATACAATCATGAACTTTTTCTCCATCAGATTATTAGAATAATTTTTCAACTCATCGCGAAGCCTCAAAAACTGCTCCTCAGGTGGCAAAATAGGATTGCCACCACCATCTGGTTGATTTCCTGCCATTGCATATGCACCATGAGCATCCAAAACGTACACAATTGCATTAGTTCTCTCAACATGTCTTAAGAACCGATGTCCAAGACCCCTGTTTTCATGTGCCCCTTGAACAAGGCCTGGAACATCTGACACAGTGAATGAGTCCATACCCACAGAGACTCGTCCCAAATGAGGAGTAACAGTTGTGAATGCATATGATCCCACCTTTGGCGTTGCTGAGGATATCCTTCTTAGAAGACTACTTTTACCTACATTTGGAAAACCGACGAGAGACATATCAGAGATCAATTTCATTTCCAACTCCAATCTGACTGACTCCCCAAATGTACTAGAAGATGGGGCTGCTTGGTTTCTACGATGCCTCCATGACAGGTATCCAGCATTTCCCTGACCACCTATACCTCCTTTTGCAACAACAATAGCATCTCCATCATCAACCAAATCTTTAAGCACCATAAACGGGGTGTCTTGCCCTTTTTCTTCTACTTCTTCGCATTCCTCTTCCAGGTCAAAGTACAATGGTATAGAATGCTCTGATTTTTCTTCTACAACGAGGACATCCGGCGTATCAGAAGGATGAGAAATCGTGTGTTTATCTTGCAGATTATCTCGCTCGACATATCGTCGAACGTGAGTTCCAAGTGGAACAAGGTACACACCATCATTGCCCCGTTTCCCATGCTTTCGTTTTGAGGAACCATGCTCCCCAGACCCTGATACCAACAATTGTGGAAGTCCTACAAGACTTTTTACCTTTTTCGATGCCTTCAAGACAACATTACCACCATCACCACCATTCCCTCCATCTGGCTGCACCTTTCTACTCCTTGACCTAGTCTTGCGAGCGCTTGCACACCCATGTCCTCCATGACCAGCCCGGGCCTGCACAATCATCCGATCCACAAATGCCCTCTTTGACGCATGTCTTGTAGTATCATCATCCTTTTGCACATGGTCATCAACCATAGAGGACGCATAGCGACACCAAAGAAAGCAGGCAGGAGAGGAAGAGGTACCCAGACTGAGGATACGAGACGCCACCAGTCGTTGACAATGGGTCCCGATTCCCATCACCTCATATTAATGTAGTATTCAGAATAGAGTGCACTGTCGTCAAAAGAGACACTATATATCTTTGACTTTTTCCAAGTAGAATTTTATTGTATTGTCCACACTATTGTCCATGTAAGGAATTCTTTCCCGATTCTGTCTCATAATTTTCATATTATTATCATATAAAATAACATTGATTCATAGGTAATGAATGATTGAAAGAGGATACGACAAGATCTAGAAAGGGAACGCACGCATACCTATTTAAACAACACAAGACAGGCGATACACTATTCACCATGGCGCCTCGAGTAAAGCGTATTATGACGCAACCCATCGTACGTTGTATATTTGAATGGTTCAGTACTATGAGGAACAGTGAAAGTGACTCGAGCATGTTTCATTTGTTTGCAGAACCTCATTTTTAGATTCTTACAGAGTCAGCAGAGGGTACAGGTGTGGTTGTATGATCATACAGACACTGTGATTGAGGGTCGTTTGATTGGATTCGATGAGTATATGAATCTAGTGATGGATGATGCTGAGGAAGTGCGTGTGAAGAAGCAGACTCGACAAACTCTTGGAAGAATTCTGCTCAAGGGAGATAACATAAGTCTGATGACTGCTGCCAAGGAGAAACAATAGTAGAAATAAAACCTAATACTAGAGATAGCAAAAATGGAAAAATAAGGCGAATGTTTCATACAGATGTAACCTCACCGTAACCTTTTCTGTCTCCAATCATCATCATCTTCTTCTTCACTACTGGATGATGCTGATGAGCCATCGTCAACCTGTTGCAATATCTCATTGTACGATTCTGCTATAGATTTTCGTTCTGGTGGCAGAGAGATGGTAGGAACAGAGATGAAATTATCTGATGCCACACCACTCACCTCTGCCAGCACGCTATTCCCAGTCTGCTCAAACACAGCAGAGTTCCTCTGTTGAACAGCTTCTCGAATCTCCCTCATCCTCTCTTCCCTTACAAACTGTTCAAACGTATCAATATCATCCCCTGCAGAGTTATGAACACTATCATCTCCTTCAGGGTGCCCTTGCTGTTGCTCAGACACCTCCATAATGGTTCCGTCCCGGTTATTTTTCACAGCACCGAGTGCAGACATCTCTTGCATGAACGCATCAAACTCTCCATGTTTCTTCGACAAAGCATCCCCCTTCAATGGACGCTGTGCAGTGTCTTCAAAGAAACCAGCTGGCACTGAAGAGTCTTGTAGTGAAGGAGCCCCTTTTACATTGCCGACTGAACGAGTTTCTGCCGTTACATCCGCTTTAATTTGTGTTATTTGAGAATCTGTTACTACATCTTGACCATAAACCCGCCTTGGAGGTGGAGGCATTCCACCCTGTTGCCCATCACTGCATCGAGCGTATTGAGACGAAGGTTCCGTCTGGCTTCCCCCTTTTTTTCTCTTCAAAGGAGGACCTTCCATCCAAGTATTCTTCCAATGAAAACCCTATCAGATAATCCACACGTATGTATCTATCTGTCGCATATACAACAGACAGCTCTGCTTTCATAAGCCTCAGCTGAGGCTTCAATCAATCAACTTGATAGTCTCTTCTATCTATATCTCTGAACGTCAGACATGACTCATCAGGTACGTTCTCTGGATCAAGATGTGGTTACATACGATTGAGTACATGGGCAATTCTGTCGATCGACAGAGAATCTCAGCTAGCTGAGCATTCTCTTTGCAAAGAACTTTCTTCAACAAATGAGGATATCTTATGACATTACGTGTATGAATGGATGGATTGAAAACATTACAATATTTCTGGGTGGTATGATATACATGGTATTCAGTTCTCATCCAATCGTGTCTTGAAACAGAGTCAATGTCGGTTGGGAATGACATGTCTGTCGATTGATACGACTGCACTAGAATCTTCTGAAGATAGGAGAATATACCATAACATGGTGCATAATTATACTGTTAGTTTGTCACATTGAAGAGAAGGAGTGAGTGAGACAACCATGGTTGGGGGAACAACCAAAGTGTTTTTGCTTGTTGGGTTGGCAACGAGCCTGTACCTGATGTATGAATTTCAGAAATCCCTTGGAGACGTAGGATACATGGTATGCAATCTTCTTGAATGGCCGATTCGTGCATGAAACTCTTGGTTCTGAAATGGGCATGTACCATGTACAATACAGGATGAAATATTTCATATTCCCCAGGCTCAAGAATACTGTATGGGCCACTTCAAGGCCTGGGATTCTAAAATCACAACGTTTCCGGGAGTTTACTATATCTCGGCTATAGCACATGGATTTGTGGGTGCGATTGTATCTGGGGGCTCTCAAATCTTTGATGACTCAACACAATGCTCTGGTTGGTTTTTGAGGGGTGTGAATCTGGCACTAGGGTGGGCATGTGTGTTTGTTATTCACGGTATTGTATCACATCAATCGCAAGATGGACAATCATTTGCTCTATTCCTGCGCACAGTACTCTGTGCAACATTTCCTTTGCATGCCTTCTTTGTTCATCTGTATTATACAGACACTGCATCCACTCTCTTTGTTCTATCTACCTGGCTGGCACTATTGAAACACAAGTATGGACTCTCTGGAATATTGTCTGCATGTTGCATTCTCATGAGACAGACAAATGCAGTGTGGATTGTATACCTGGTTGCATGGGAAGTGTGCCACATGGCCACTTTGAGATATGGTGAGCCATCATCCCTGGGTAACCATGTTGCTGTGATGATTCGATTTATACTAGAAGAATTCATCTCCTGCATTGCCATGTTTTGGATCCATATCCTGTCGGTGGCATCATTTGCACTGTTTGTGCTGTACAATGGAGGCATTGTCCTGGGGGATAAGGAACATCATGTACCTGTCGCGCACTGGGCACAGCCATTTTATTTCTACACATTCTTAGTTGTTTCAACCGCTCCTATATGGCTCAACGGACGATACCGTGTTCCTGGGCTAGTACCTGTGATGGTATTACTGGGCTTGGCTTTCTTGGCGGTACAAGAGGGAACTCTGGTGCACCCATTCATCCTTGCTGACAATCGCCATTATACATTTTATCTCTGGAGGAAAGTATTAGGAGCTAGTGCATATTCTAGATATTTGATGGTGCCGCTGTATGCAATGGCAGTGTGGCTTTCAATCTTTGCAGTCCCCTGTCGATCATCATTACAGAATATCTTGCTTGCAGGATCCACGTGTATGGTATTGATACCTGCACACCTGGTGGAATTTAGATACTTTACGATTCCGTGGTATCTGTACATGCTGAATGAACACTCTGTTCTGTTCCAGACTGGCAATACAAAGAGGACTGCTTTGACAATCGTGGGCTACTTTGTGGTGAATGCAATCACCATGTATGTCTTTTTATATAAAACGTTTACATGGCCTGATGGATCTGTCGCGCGTTTCATGTGGTAGTAGTAGGAATGTATCAGACAGCAGCAGTTGACCATACCCAGATCTTGATGGGAAGACCAGCAAGCTTGCCTGCCCTCAATTGAGGGCAAGTATCCAGGTAGGAAAGGATAAGACGATACGTCAATACCTTTTCAGCCACCTCTGATTGTCATTCACGTCGTACTATAAATACACTATATTTAATTATCACAATGTTAACCGGTCAAATGATGCGAGGAGACTCTAGAATCGTAAGCAGGACCTCGTGCGTCGGCTCAAAATGTCTTCCTACCCCAGGGTGCGTATTTATTCAGCAACGAAAATTGTATTCTACATTCCTGTGGAATCATATTGTATCTACGTTAATTACCATTTTAACGTGCTTTTGTCGTGAATGCGCGTGTCCTGTTGCGGCAAGTGGATTTCGCAGCAAAAATATATTTCAAGAGTTATGATGAGATTTTCCACAATGGTGCTGCAGGTTCTATTCTTACAAGAAGGTATTATATCACCATATAGTACGTGCAGCTGATACGTCGATTGAATCTGCAGCCAAGACTGAATTTGACTTCAATCGGTACATGGGAGAGAGAGCCAAAATGATCGACGCTGCTTTGGATGAATCAGTCCCAATGCAGTACCCTGACGTTATTCATGAAGCTATGAGATATTCACTGCTCGCTGGTGGAAAGAGAGTTAGACCTGCACTGTGCCTTGCAGCCTGTGAGCTGGTTGGAGGAAACGTTGAGCAAGCAATTCCAACTGCTTGTGCTTTAGAGATGATTCACACAATGTCGCTGATCCATGATGATCTTCCATCAATGGATAATGACGATTTCAGACGGGGTAAACCTACCAACCACAAGGTGTATGGTGAAGAAATTGCCATTCTTGCTGGAGATGCATTGTTGAGTCTGGCTTTTGAATATATTGCCAGGGAGACCAAGGGCGTTGATCCTCAACGTGTACTTCAAGTCATTGTAGAGGTTGGTAAATCTGTTGGATCTGAGGGACTTGTTGGTGGCCAGGTAGTGGATATCAAGTCGGAGGGTGACGCCAATGTTGGACTTGATACACTCAAGTATATTCATGAGCACAAGACTGCTGCACTCCTCGAGTCAGCTGTCGTCAGTGGAGCCATTCTGGGTGGAGCTTCACAAGAAGATGTTGATCGTTTGAGGAAATATTCTAGAGATATTGGTCTTGCTTTCCAAGTGGTGGATGACATATTGGATATCACTGCCACCACAGAAGAACTTGGTAAAACGGCAGGAAAGGACCTTGCTGTTGCTAAAACAACGTATCCATCACTCGTAGGACTGGAAAAGTCAAAGGATATCGCCAACGAATTGATTGACGAAGCCAAAGCACAGTTGTCCTCATATGATATTAATAAAGCTGCCCCTCTCTATGCGCTTGCCGAGTACATCAAGAACAGAAAGAATTAAGAAGATGTCATAAAACTATGTATTAAAAGAATGTAACAACAGCGGTTAATTAATTCATCCATATGCAATGGAATGGTTACAAAAGGCAGAAGGACTCCTTCAGGCCGTGGATCAGACGGCCAAGGCAGTGAGCAGTGGGCAACAAACAGCCTTGTTTGGACAAGGAAGTACGTCATGTATGAATTATATTTCATTTCTCATTCACTGCAACGTCCTATCGCTCGAACAGGTCCTCCGTGAGTTGTCACGAACATTTCAAAATATTGACAATCTCTTGTTCTACAGATCACTTTCTCAATAGAGCAGACGGCAGTCATGTCACTGAGGAAGATAAAGTAGATGAAGGTAGATCTGCTGACCCAGAGGTTGCTGCCGTAAAACCTCGCCAGAGGACGACTTCCTCAAAGACTGAGCTCCTGAAGAAGAAGAAGCGATTGCAGATGGAGCGTCAAACGCAGCGAGAAGAAGTTGATACCAGTCCCGTCGGTGATGATGTTGTAAATGATGAGCAGGAACAAGGTGGATCAGAACCAGAAAGACAGATACCGGAATCAAAACCATCACTGCAACAGCAGCAGCAAGAAATTGCAGAGCCTGTGGAGAACAGGGACTCCCTACAGGATACGATGGATACTTCTACTTCTAAGGATACTGAACAAGAAGAGAAAAAGACACAAACGAAAGAGGAGGATGTCCCAAGAAAGAACTCCACAAAGGCTGTACGAGTGGAATCTCAGGAGAGGATGACCAAGCTGATTGAAGCCCTTCGGAAAAAGAATAAACAATTGGAAAACGAGAACATACAGTTGGAAGAGATGATAACATCTTTGGATGCACAGGTGAAGAAGGATGAAAATGAGATTGCTGCCTTGAATGGCTCAACCAAGCAGTTGATGAAATCAAAACAAGACACAGAAGATCGGTTTGCTCTTCTTCAGAACAAGCTAGAGGAAAGTGAGGCTGTTGTACTATCACAAAAAGCTACGATAGAATCACTTGAAAAACAGCTGTTGGACAAGGAAAAGGAGAGTGTCACTGCAAACGCAGAGAGGAGTGTGAGTGAAACCCACATTATTGCATCCCTAGGAAAGGATGTTGAAGCTGCAGAGACACTGTTGGAGAATGAGAGGCGAGCACATGCCCTATCACGTAAGAATTTCGCTGCGCGAGAACAAGAACTAGATGAATCTGTTACTCGGGCTGCTGCGGCATTGTCAGAATCACAGGCAAAGATTGAACATTATTCCACCAAGCTTGCAGAATCTCAGGACAGGTGCACCATGTTGGAGGCTGATATAGATGCTTTATCACGCAATCGTCCACAATCTGGAGAGGATGGGTCAGTATCAGATAGTTTAAAAGCCAATGAACAGCGAATGCAAGAATTGGAAGCAGATCTTGCCAATGCTTTACGGGAAGGTGCCACTGTAAGGAATTCTGTCAAGTCCCTGGAAGACGATCTTGCTCGTATCAGGGCAGAGAATCTGCATTTGAAACAGCAGATGTCAAGCACCTACGCTTCTGATGCAGTTGAGTTGAGAACAAGGATCAAAGAGCTCACTGACACATTGTATTCAAAGCAGAGCCAGATTGAAAATTTGACTGCGGAAAGGGGTGCCCTACAGATGCAACTGGACAGGCAAGGGTCTTCCTCTAGATCGGATGGCATGCGCAGACGATCAGCAGCTGTTGATAAAATGTTTAATGGAGATTCATACGATAATGTAGTGCCTATGAATGCTCTCGGTCCAGGATATGAGAGGCTTGCCAATGCTCCAGGACACCTTGGGGGTGCTGTACAAGCTGGGGCAAAGCTCCTCGACACCATTGCACTTCAGGCAGTGATTCTGATTCGACAGTCGCCACTATGGAGGCTAGGAGTATTTGCATATGTTTTAGGAATGCATGCCTTGATTTATGCACTACTCTTTTTCCACCAACAGGTTAATATGGAGCCAACTGGTGCCATTGTTGACACCACAGCAGTGCATGCAACCAGCACAGGCTAACTATTTCTTAAAATACAGTATAAAAATGAAATACATACAGAGAACATTGAGATACTTAATCATACATAGTATTGTCTTCATTGGATCCAAATAATTGTTGCAATGACCGAGAACGTTGTCTAAGACTCATCTCCTTATTCAGTGGTGTCTCTACTGAAAACCGTCCAGACTCCTTATTCCTGGGAGTGGGGCTCATGGACACTGCCCGTCGTCTAAACCATACATGCCTTACTTGACTCCTCGATCGACTTCTTTCTCCCCTTGACCTCGCTGAGACATCCAAGAGACGACCTCGATGCCCATCAGGAGACGAGAGAGCCCCTCCAACAGAGGCCATATCAGCAGGAAAACCAACCAGGTGCAACCACGCCCTGTGAGCACTGTCCTCCTCATAAAATGTCACCACCGCTCTATCCCGTCCTACCTGCATTTCTTTGACCATACCATACTCTTCCATCTCCATTTGAAGAAGCTCTCTATCAATATATCCTCCCTCAGGCTCGACCGTGATAGAGTACCCACGAGTCTGAGACAAACGCGGGACAGCACTTTGTCGCCCAGTCTCTATAGGTGCCATTAATACCCCTTATTAATTTGTCTACTGGTACAAATATTGTTTATTTTTCACAGTGAACAATGCACTTTCGTATGTTCCATGTATGCAACCATGATGTAGATCAATTTCCGACATGGGAGTGAGGAATCTCCGGAACCAATCTAGTTGGAGATGGGCATTGTGTGGTCGTCATTCGTTCTACCCACCACTCAATTGAGGAAACACCTCAATCTCAAGAGAGAATGATGTACATAGTCAGGTACATGGATAACGATATGAAAGTTGACGTAGTAGATGCAGTTGCAACGAGTGTGTATGGCAAGTTGTGGTGCCACATGCTAAGTAAGAATCCCATCACGACTATGTACAGGCTCTGAATAGATCTTGTAGCAGATTTCATACATATATGTACAAAATAGCATCATTGTGTGGTATTCGTGCATCATCATCATGGTAGAGAGCTCGAAAGACTGCGATGCACTGATTCCTGTACACTGCATGTTCAATCGTGGATACGTGTGGGATGCAAATGGTATGTTCTATTCACTCATATACTTTTTGGATATATATTTAATGACCTAGTTATGATTTTAGATGCGTATCAACTTCGAGAACGGTATGGCATTGTTGGGGCCATGGTGGGTGGTATAGCTACGTTCAAACAGCAGAATGCTGTGCGTGGTCTCCCTCTTCAACTGAGTCCAGAGGAAGTCACATATTTGCTTCGTGAACTCCATGCCATACGCCTATACTCGATGAAAGAAAGTGCGGATAGAATGCGGGAACCATTGGAAGATACTGGGGTGAGGAGTGGAGGGGACAGCAGCAGTAGCGAGTCTCTCTCAGACAGTGACAGCAGTGGCGAGGATGGTGAAGAATGGCAGCATGCGTTAGCACATGGAACAGAATTTGTAATTCCGACAGAGGCACCAGAGATGGAAGAGAGGACGTGGGATATTTCATGGTCATATCCGCAAACAGAGGAGGAGACATGTAGGTATTTGATATTTGTAGACTTGAAGAATAAAAAGTATACTATTACAGCAGGATCTAAATTTGGTGCTGATTATTTGCTATATCCTGGAGATCCTACCCAGTTTCATGCACAATTCTGCGTGCGGATAAAAAACATAGACGACAGAGTTGTTCCTGCAAGCCTAGCTGCTGCCTGTCGAGGGTCATTTCAAGCTCGAAAGCACCTGCTCTATGCATCCATAGATACTGATCAGCGGGTATTATACACTACTTTTGGACAAATAGGAGGATTTGGGTGAGTTTTCTTCCATTACATCCACCTACATATGGTATATGTATTTATAGACACTAGTATGGTGGAGAAACATTAACACATCATGACAGTGCCCTCAGCTTTGTATGAACATATCCACAAGGGTATTACGAGGTTCAGAATAGCGTATATATACTATAACAGTCACGGGGCAGCACGTTACATCTACAAGTACCACACGCATACCTTATTTCTGTCGTTTTCTTGGCTGCATGTCATCATTCATTTCCTTCTCAGGACTCATTCCCTGCAATTCATGGTTGCACGTATTATACGTTTGAATATTTGATACCTATCCCCAACATACAATATTTATCTGTCAGTGTACGAATACAATGAAATTCCTCATCACTACTTGATTGAGTGTTCGGTAGGGGAATCCAATCGTCGTCATCATCCAGACTCTTTTTGCATCACATGGTCAACACAACATACCTTGGAAGATATTCGTATTGCATTCTTCCTATCAAATATCATACGTTCAGACAATGATGATGTTTTCAAAATAATAGTATTCGTTTCCTTTCTGATGTCTTTTCCATCAAACAGACTCGCAATAGTTCTGCAGCACATTTTCAAAGTCTCCCAGTTCACATCACAGCCATCCCACCATCCATGAGGAAGACCATGTCCATGTTTCTGAGCGGCAAGAAACAGAGCACTGCATGCGACACATTCCGCCTTCACTTGTACACACAGTGTCGTCCGGAGAGAGTCGTTTACAATGCTACATGCAGATTGCAGGATATTCTTATGCGACGCCAGTCCCAGCTGGGCACCCAATGTCAACACAAAAGGATGGGCATGCTCCACATGGGTCACAAACCCAAAACACCGCAGCATCTCCCTCTCCCCCTTGATTACCCTCTCTTTAAATTCAGAGTAGTATCCAGAGTATAGATCCAGAAGATATGGTTCATCGCGTTTCCCACCCTCCTGCCGCCGAAGCACACAGTCATAAAACATCATGAGGACATCCCTCAGCCGAAGACATGAATCATCATCACATTCAAGAACCTCCTCCAATTTGCAAGCCAACCAAAACGCAGAAGTACTCATGATACGAACATCGTACTCTTGCATGCGTCGTTTACAGTAAAATCGATGAAACAGCACTTGGGCAGTGCAGGCAACGTTCATGGGCAACTCCAATCGTTGGCATGCTTCCCACACTAACCCACATCCATAATATCGTGAGGCACGTTCCTGTTCTAATGAAATAGAAGTATCATTTGTACATGATGGGTTATCATCCGTGATATCCTTGTCGGACACGTAGAAATCGTCAATTGTTGTAAATGTCATGCTAGTGACCCTCGTCCTAGTAGTACGCTATTATTACAGGACAGTGGATGAATTCATACTACTTTATACTGTTGTCATTAATAAAATAATATCTAACCAATAGATATACAGTGTAGAGAAGATGCAATATTTTGATATCTGTCCATGTCTCAGCTGGGTCCCATGGCCATATGGCCACTCCCTTGCAAGGGAGTGCAGATCTGCACCACGTACTACTGAAAAACAGTTGGGTAGGTCCTGAAACGCGTGTAAGACATGAAAATAAATCCTGATCTCACAGGGGATATACATGGATACCATGGTCCCTTTGTAAAGGGATTCTTCAAGTATTTTATGTACAAGTATCTGAACTTTTTACTGCTTTACAAATTTAAAAAGAATTTCAAGTGATAATGGAATAGCACATTGTTTCATCTGATAGTACAAAACGTAATAGTCTGATGAGAGAAGATAGAAGACGTTAAGAGGAAACACTTTGGTCATGAATCATAAAAAGATGCATGGCAAGGTTGGAAGAGGACAACGTCGAGACGGACCCAAAACTCGTATAGAATATTTTGAATTTGTTATGGATCGTACGTATGTGGTGACTTGTCTATCCATCCTGGTATCGGGTACATGCATGACCCGTATGTTGATTTATGTGTAGAAGCTGAGACACTGCAGAATAGGGCTGAAAGACATCAGAGATTGGATGTATATGATCAGGCTGGTTCCAAATTTGAAGAAGCTCTCTTGATTTCTACTGCAGAGTCGTCTCGTGATTTTATATGTGATGGAAATGATGTTCCTTGGGAGCGAATACAGGACTGTAGGTGCTTGCTTGGAGAAGTGTTGCAGAACAAGGCAGAACTGCTGTTGACATTGTGGTCTGAACAGAGTCATGGAGGGTCTCTGGTACACTGTTTAGTGGGAGATCATACTCTGGAGGATGAGCGCAAGGTTTTCTTGGATGCACATGGACTCTTCCTAGCTGCAGCTGGTCAGTACAGGGCAACTGTGATAGACTCCGGTTCTTACGAAGCGATGCGCGTGGATTGCCTGGTGAATTTAGGGAATACTTTAGCGAATCATGGAAATCTATACTGTCAGATACTAAAAGAAAATTTGTCAGATGATATAGAACAGTGCCGCCAGTTGTACATGGATTCCCTCGCTTGCTACCAGGCTGCACTTGAGAAAGAACGTGATGCGGCTACTTGGAATAATTGTGCAGATATGCTCATTTCACATGCTGAATTTGAAGCTGATTCTGGAGCCCGACATATCTATGAAAAGGCCATTGATGCATATGGAAAGGCGTGTGAACTTTCTTCAACAGAAAATGGAGACAACCTGCCATCTCTCCTCTGTGATTGGGGCTCTGGTCTCTTGAGTTTCTCTGAATACGTGCGCAAGAAAGAAAAAAATCAATCTTTGTCTCTGGATATATTATCCCAAGCTGAAAAACGATTGCAAGATGCAGTATCATTTGATAGGGGATCTACTGCACCACACACAGCACTAGGGGATGTCTACATTGATGTCAGTGATATTTATTTTCAGCAGGGACGGCTAGAAGATGCGTGGAAGTTCACTGAAATGGCTATGAATGATGGCTACGGTATGGCATTGAAGATATACCGTAGCCATACCGACGCCTTGGTTGGTAGTGCTGAAACATATGTTCAGAGAGCAAAGATTGCTGGTGCACGAGGCATAGAGCGTGCCCCACTCTTTAAGCAAGCAGTCACCCTATATCAAGAGGCTTTCGTCACAGGAAAGTTTTCCGGGACATTGAGGGAAAAGGGAGATGCTTTGTACAATGTTGCATGCTGCCTTGTTGGGATTGGCAACGAGGTACCACAATCATGTGCATTCGAAGAGGCATCTGACATTCTACGCCAACTTGTCGACAAGAACCTCCTTTCGATCAAGGATATTATATCTGACGAGGAATTGACTCCCTTGCATGAAACATTCAGGAAGGAATGAACTTTATTTAACATTTTAAAATGAACAGTGCTGAAACCATCAAAGGCCGGCCTCAAGGCCACTACTACGATGATCCACACGACACGTTTCGCGCATCTAGTCCATTAGAAGCCGGGACAATGGTGAGATCCTACACTATTAATTTATAGAAGTACTATCCAACACAATGTCCTTTGTAAAATTCACAACTGTGAGAGCCCAGCCGTTGGCGACTGCGGTGAGACCTGCAAACCACACGCAGTTTGCAGGAATGCGTCGCGTGACAAATGTGCCACAAATTCTGGTAGATAATAATGATACTTGCTCAGTTATTGAAGGCCCACAGAATGGAGCCACCTTATTTGCCATGCGCCACGGTGTCAAGAAGGCTCGCTTGGGTAGACCAGCTGACCAGCGAAAGGCCTTGGTTAGAGGACTGGTGACGGAGGTGCTCAGACACGGTAAGATTACTACAACCAAGCCTAGAGCAAAGGCAATCAGAAAGTATGTAGACAAAATGATCACATTGGCCAAGGATGGATCCCTCCACGCTAGGCGTCAGGCCCTTGGATTTGTATATGACAAGGACTTGGTCACAAGCTTGTTTGAGCAGGCCCCAGAGAGATATGCAGAAAGAAATGGAGGATACTGCAGAGTTACCACTGAAATCCAAAAACGCAGAGGAGACAATGCTGAGATGGCAACCATTGAGTTGGTATGAAAATTTTTCCTTTTTCACAAAAGACATAGTACATTGTAGCTTGTAATTCGAACATACATATAGCACTGCATCCTATTATATGCCACACAGCAAGAAAACCTCGTATACTGGTCTCGATCCAGATGGTGACATGATCTAGGGATATCCATCTGCAAGAGGAATGGAAATGCCCCAAGAGTCATGGGGTGAATTGAATGATGTTCCTCTGCATTCAATACGACACGCATGCCTGCAGACATAGACAGAGTGATTATAATATATATTAAAAAATAGTGCAGCAAGCATATTAGAAACTCTCAGATGGCATTTTGCAAAAGTCGTGGCTGAATGGCTACAGGATTGTTGGCACAGGGTGGAGAGAAAAGAGCTTCGATCATGTCTTGTCTTTCTCTGATTCATCTCTCTCCTGTATTTTCTAGTCAAATAAAACAATCAAGTACTCAAAGATTCGGAAAAAGGCATGTTCTGAAGAATGTCAGAGAATACCTGGTGTGTCGTTCTTCGTCAAACGACAAGAAAGGATTCTCTCCTCGACAGGAGAAGAAGGATATAGTAGTAGTAGAATCCTATCAAGAACTCAGCACTCCGCCCCAGCAAATAACCAGGGAAAACATCCTGACCACATGTGTCTCTACCTCTGGCATAATGGGACTGGCAAGTGTTGCATTGCATGTAGCCTCACCTGTCATATCTCGTGCTGCTCATGAAGAGATTTTCCAAAGTCTGTACCAAGACTCTCTGATAGGACATGTGGGTATAGAAGAATGTGTAGGCATGCTTACAACTGCCATGGCTGTGACTGGTGTCCGACTGTTGCTACTCCAAAATTGGCCTGAATTCAAAGAAGCGACTGATGTAGCAAACAAACAAATTTTAATACCTCTGAAAGATAATATCGGCGATGTCGCGTTGGTAGCAGCTATGCCAGCAATGGCAGAGGAGTTGTTGTTTCGATGGGCTCTCGTACCAGCTGTGTACCCAGACTGGCGAGGGGTCGTCATCTCTGGGCTAGTATTTGGAATTCTCCATATAAATGGAGGACGAAATAGTGCATTCGCTGCATGGGCATCATGCGTTGGGTGTGTGTATGGCTTCCTGTATATCTACTCTGGCTCTGCAGCGGTTGCAGTTGGAGCCCACGCTATGTCCAACATCTTTTCTGCCACATTATGGCTTCAGGGCTATAAACCAATCCTTATGAATGATGATACGTTGATAGAATAATCCTTATCGTGTTACACAGAAGATCAACTGATGTTAATAATTTGATTAGTATTATTCGATCACCAAGGTCGGTTCTCTCCCTATGAGGATTGGGTACTCACGATAATCTGCATGAAGATACAAATAAATGATGCTAATTCTCGGGGTAGATGGAAAGATCATGACGTACCTGGTTGATTGGAATGAAGATGAGCTTTACGAAGAAGCCCAAGAAACCAACAGCCAAAAATCCAACTGCTGTCAAGCGAGCTACTTTTAAGAATTCCTTTTTATCTGGCTTCTGGCATCGTTTTACTAGTCTGCGATCAGGAAGTATCAGTGAAGACAGTTCCAACGATGAATATGTGCACAGCGGAAGGGGGCGGGGACCCGAGAGACTCCATATACTCTCCCTCAACATGATTCAACGACAAATTTCTATCAATAATTGACATACCTGACGCTGTTCTTGGCAAACTCGTTCAGTGACACATTTACTTCGTCCATTGTGATCTACGTGGAACGTGCTCTTTCCTATGCTACAGATATCTATGACAGGTTTCCAAGAATAGAAATAATATATAATATTATGTAAATTTTGATTTGCAACCAACAAATGTACCACTCGGACTCTTTGTGACATTCTCTCAAGAGAACAATCCAGGCATCAGTGCCTTCAAGAGTCACCATACCCCACCCGTTGTGATACATCAAATTCATCCGTTTCTGTGATAATTGATGAGCGAAGTCCTTGTCTTCTCTCGATGGATCTGGACATGGACCTCTTGTATTGCTTGGTCAGGGTACGTTCACCTCTGGGCAAGACTCCATCTTGGATGTCAGGAAAGAGTGCACAGCCATCATCCGTTGCCTGGTTCAACTTTGACACGAGTGAATTCACCTGACGCTTCGCTTGAGCCAGTTCATCATCTCGACTGGTTTTGGAAGAATGATTTTGAGATCGCAAGACCTCATCAGCCTTGCCATTTGAGTCTGTGGCTCTATTTTCAATGTCCTGTCCCTCTTTGGCTGATTTTGCAGGGTCCATGGACAGAATTCCATCAAGAGAGGGCATGCTGAGCTTCCTCTTCTTCTCCTGATGTAGTTGACGGTCTCTTGACAAGCCTCTCGCGTCCTGGGACGCTGCTTCATCTTTCGACAACTGTGACATTCCTTTTGACCAGGGATGCTGGGTTGCATCAATCTTGCCAAGCCCTGGTCCCTCTTCTAGTGTATCTGGCTGGCGTGAATCTTTAGCTACTGGTACAAACTGTGCCTCAGGAAGGATTCTCCCAGCTTCTACAGACCGTACCAGCCAGTCCGCTGTGACTGGTTTGACTCCCAACCGGGCAGAATGTTTATACTTTTCTCCATGAGCATACGGTACTAGAAGATGGGAATCTTTGGCAGACATGCAATCGAGGCTGACTTTTCCACCGATTGTTTCAACAGTGTGCTTGATTGCTGATCGAATGGGTTTGTCATACCCTGATATTGCCACAGATAATTTCTCTGCACCATCCATTGGAAGCTCAAATGAAAGGGGGCGAAAGCAAGGAGAGCCCTTTCGATGGGCCAATATTTGGTTTGCTTCGGCGCAACATCGTAACCAGTACAATGTGAATCAGTTCTCTTCAGATACAGATGCAAAGTTGT
>PJEL010002050.1_pt1 | contig 19055 bp, 15 predicted proteins | sample 1853271 | NCBI WGS metagenome assembly PJEL01 (sample SAMN08108733, study PRJNA415343) | Invertebrate metagenome, whole genome shotgun sequencing project. | host: Globobulimina | place: Sweden: Gullmar Fjord | collected 2015-08
TTTGGTCAACAAATAAAAAACAAACGGTGATTGCCAGCAAACCAATGATCACATCTTTTTTCATCACAACAAAGTTATGAATATTGGCTTTATCACGCATAAAACTATATAAGTCTTGGTTTTTCATGCCGGCAAATACATCAATCTTATTTAAGTCAATTTGCTTAGCAGTATGCTTGATTGGCATTTTATTTTTAGGAGCATTCTCAATTTGAGCCCACTTGTGATAAAGATGAGCATCAGCATAAGTAAAATGCCCTAAAGACTGCTCTTCCCAATTTGCCACACCCGCACCAAATACATTTAAGCCCTGCTCCATTTGTGGATCTGGTTGATGAATAGTTACTGCGCTTGCAGCAAAAGAGAATGTTATACCTAGCGCTAATGCTAATAATGACTTTTTCATAATGGTTCACCTGATAAAATATATTAATTGTGGTTAAGATAATGCGGTTTCTAGTCTAAGTAAAAATGGTTAACATCAATTATTTTGATAGTTGATGAAACAATATCTTTAAATTAGCCAAGCATCCCGCCAATAAGCAAAGCCTTTTAACATTTGCTCTGTAAATATCAGTCATTTTAATTTCAAACAGGTGTTGATGAAAAAGAATAAAGTCAGCATATTCATCGCCTTTCACAATAACATCCCAATCATCACAACTTAGAACTAAAACTAACTAAAACAGATGCTTGGCAAAAACAAAAATACCTAACATCAAATAAAAAAACAAAAGCTATTAAAAATTATGATGATTGCATCAAACTAAAATTTGTCACTAATGAGTGCTGTCTTTAAGTATTTTGAGTAAAAAAGCTAATGCTGGTCCAAGTTCATGTTTTGCTTTCCAAATAACATCTGTGACCGAATACAAATTAACTTTACTAAACTCTGGACGAAACTGAATTAGCGTTCCCAATGCTTTTTTTTCTTCAAAGACACTCTTCGGTAACATACCCCAGCCAATGCCTTGTTCAATTAAACGAGCAACGCCCTCTAGGCTATCAGCTTGCCAGTACTCAAATGAAATGCATCCCATATCCCTCAATGCATTATTATCAAAAATACTGCTACAGATTATTTGCCGTTGTGCTAGCAAGACATCATTGTCAACAAACTCCATATCAGCAAAATCAGAATCAGGGCTGCAAACACAAACCCATTCAAGTTGCTGCACGGAGACAAACTCCAAGTGCTCTGGAATTTGCGAAGCCATTTGCAAACCTAAATCAGTTTCTCCATTTAATAAGCTTTGATGTAACTCTCGCTCCGGCAATTTTTTTATATGAACCTGAACAAATGGGAAAGCCACCGACAGTTTTTCTAAAGCGGTCTCTATGGTGCTAAAAGGCAATAACGGGCTAAGTGCGACCGTTAATCGGTCTTCTTCTTTTCTGCTTTTTGATTGTGCATAGCCGGTAATACGCTCAGCTTGACGAATTAAAACCTTAGCTTGTTGATAAAACCTTTCGCCATGCTCGGTCAATATTGGGTACTTTACCGTACGATCAAATAACGAGATGCCTAGATCAATTTCAAGATTGGCAATTGCGGTACTGATGCCGCCTTGGCTCTTTTTTAAGTATCGAGCTGCAGCCGAAAAGGAGCCTTGTTCTACCACGATAATAAAGGTTGCTACTTGATCCAAATTTAACATGGTGCTTTATTAGTTTCCTAAGAGGTATTGGACTACTGGTTAATATGACAAGTATAACGTCCTATACGTGACAAAATACAAAGTAATAAAAATAATTCCTGTCATCACGTTTTATTATATTGCCCTAGGTAAACTTATAATAAGTGCATAATGGCTTTAAATACATATGAAAAAACACAAAAAAGCATGAGCAGTAACCTTGAGTTTAGTTAACGACAAAACTATCATGGCGTTTTCAAACTTATCGAATTTATTTTTAGTTTACTTAACTAATGAATAATAAGTGCAAAAATGACGTATAAATATCGGTTTTTCATCTGCCATATTACTGCTTCATCATCAGCGCCCACCCATTACATTAAGGTATTTTCATTTGCAACATTTTGTCTGGAACATTGACCCTGTTTTAATATCATTAGGTCCATTAACTATTCATTGGTATGGCGCACTCTTTGCCGCCGCCATTCTGTCAGGTTTACAGGTAGTAAAGTGGATGTACACTACTGAAAACAAACCGGTTGAAACGCTTGATACTTTATTAATGTATGTTGTTTTTGGCATCATTATTGGCGCTCGATTAGGTCATTGCTTTTTTTATGATCCGCAATATTACCTTGCAAACCCTTTAAAGATCATCGCTATTTGGGAAGGTGGCTTAGCTAGCCATGGTGGTGGCCTAGGCGTAATTATCGCAATCGCATTTTACGTTCGTAAATATAAAGTTAACTTTCTTTGGTTATTAGACCGATTGGCCATTGGCACCGCAGTCTTTGGTGTTTTTGTTCGCTGTGCTAATTTTATTAATTCTGAAATTTTAGGCAAAGAAACTGATGTGCCTTGGGCAATAGTTTTTGCTCGAATAGACAATATTGCCAGACACCCAGCTCAGTTATACGAAGCCATTGCCTATTTCTTAATCTTCATACTTTTGATCACTATTTATAAAGTCAAAAAAGAAAAAACACCTCACGGTTATTTGCTTGGAATATTTCTAGTGCTAACTTTTACGGCAAGGTTTCTTATCGAAATGGTCAAAGAAAAACAAGCAGCCTACAGTGCTGACATTGCATTAAACACAGGGCAAATGCTGAGCATTCCATTTTTAATCGCTGGCATAGCGTTAATAATATATGCAGCAAAGCAAGCTCCGATATCAAGTGAAGCTCAAGTTAATACAAATATGAATAAAAAGAAAAAAGCTAAAACAAACACAAAGGAAAACAAATAGTGAGCAAAAAACATTATGTTGTTTGGAAAGGCGCACAAACCGGCGTTTTTGATACTTGGTCAAAAGTGCAATCGCTCACAGCAGGTCGCTCAGACGCCCAATTTATGGGCTTTCCTTCAGAAGCTGAAGCAGAGCTTGCCTTTCAATCAAGCTATACAAAAGCCTTAATGAATCGATCGCTATCTAAGGGAAGTTCTAGCAGTGCAAGTAAAAGTAAAGGCTCAACAGTTAAAGGTAATTTAACGGCCTCAGGAGCTAAAGCTACTGAAACTAATGCCAAGGTAGTTGCTGATATAAGTATTTATTGTGACGGCGCATGCTCTCCAAACCCAGGAAAATCAGGTACCGGCGTTGCTATTTATGAACAAACAAAAATTACAGCGCTTTGGTATGGGCTTTATGAAGCCAATGGTACCAACAATACCGCTGAGTTAAATGGCATGTTAGAGTCATTTAAATTAGCGAAGAAATACATAGCATTAGGAAAAAATGTACAGGTATTATCAGATTCTAAATATTCAATTGATAGCATTACTAAATGGGCACAAGGCTGGAAGAAAAAAGGCTGGAAAAAAGCCAATGGCGAGCCTATTAAAAACCCAGAATTAGTAAAAGCCAGCTTTGAACTTTATCAAGAATTGAAAAAAAATCTTGTGATCACTCATGTTAAAGGGCACGCAAATATTGAAGGAAACGAGCTTTCAGACCGAATGGCGGTGTATGCAAGAATGCACCAAGAAAAAAGCTTCTCTCAATACCAAGGACTTATAAACATTAAAGAAATACTCGCTATGCCATCAGGTTAGTGCTTTAGGCCTGTTGATCTTTCATTTTAGTCTTTGTTATAAACTGAAAGGTCGACATGCCCTTAATATAAAAAATTTATTTAAAGAGTCTATATGTTTTTCACGCTTTAAACCCTTAATTTTTAACGTGTATCAGTCATAACTTACTAGGAGCTGTTTAGCTATTACTTAAACAAATAATACAAGTACACAACAATTTAAATATTAAAATCTTCTTTGGGTGCAAAAACGCTGTTTACCGTTGTCATAATTTCATCTTTTGTTGAGGGTTTAATAATATAGCCTTTGAGACCATATGATGCCCATTTTCGAATAATTTCTTTACTCTTATTACCTGTTAAGGCGATTACAGGCATATCTTTACCACCAGAAGCTTGTCGTATTTTCTTCGTTGTATTTAAGCCATCAAGTTTGGGCATAAACAAATCCATAATGATCAAATCATATTCGTGATCTTTAATTTTCTGCAACGCACGTAAACCATCTTCCGCCTCGTCAACGTTGAAGTGTTCCTTGCGTAAAACGTTCACTAACATATCTCGATAAAGCGCATTATCTTCCACCACTAAAATGGTGCGTTTGCTTCGTTCTTCAACTTGCTGTTGAATTATAATCGCTTGCGATGCTTTAATTTTTTGTTGCTCTAATCGTTGCTGCTCTGACAATTGCTTTGCTGTTGCGGTATCTTGTTCCTCACCCCGCATCGATTGTTGCAGAGCTTGCTCGATAACATTGTTTACCTTTTCGGCCTTTGACTTAATGGAAGGTTGGTGCTGGAGCAGCCCTTTTGATTTTTTAGCTTGAACATTTACATTAAGCTGAGCATTCATTAACTGTGTGATCATGCTATCTAAACCCATTTTAATATCATTTTCTAAGACATTTAATAACGGTTTTACATGATTCTCAGCAACTTCACTCATCAATTCTTTAGCTGTTTTTTGAATGTCAGCTTCTTTAGGTTGATAGTTTTCTGTTGCTGTAATAATTTCGTCCCGGCTTTGATCCAGTTTTTGCAGTAGATCTTGTTTACAGCGGCTACCTTCATCAATAAGATGCGCTAAATGTTCATCTATTTGCTCAAAATTGTCTTCATTAAATTCCTCCATCAAACTTGTTGAGTGGCCTCGAGCAATGCCGTTATGTACAATCATTGCTAAACGAAATTTTTCATATAAAGGTTGATAAACAAAATAATTGTCAAACAAACCTTTCATACAACACCTAAAGGCTAAAGAAGACTCTTTATTGCTACACAATAGCACGGTGTAATGGGTATGTTTAAGTACAGATTCTTCAATTAAATTCGCATAATATTCAATGCAAGTAGCAACATTATTTAGGGCAAATAAGATAACCGATGGTTTGGCTTCAGTTAAAAATTTGGTGGTCTTATTGTTCATCGGAATAGAACGATATTCTTCTACATGAGAATTGAGCACATCAGCAACACCCTCAACATTTTCTTCTTTACCATAAACAATGACGACTTTAGGGTGACGACTACCCAATTGTGCTGATTTAGCTCTCATTGACGACTGCTCCATATACGGCTTTTAGTGCACTATTAATTTGAATAAGCTGTTGTTTGCACATTTCTTTATTTTCTTTTTGTGCGATATGTTCCATATTTTCCAAATGCTGCGCTAAACACTCTGCCCCTATTGCTTTCGCTGATGTTTTCAAAAAATGGGCTTCTTCTTTCATCGGCTTGAAAGCGTTATCTTGATAAAGCTTGGTGAACTTTGACATTGAAACCTTAGCTTGCTGGAGAAATTCAATCTCAAATTTTCGGATCATTTCAGTATCATCACCAATAAGTGCCTTCATCACTTCTCTATTTAATACTTTGTTTTCTGAATCAGTCATTTGGATACCACTTTTTAAGTACTTCTCTTAAATCAGACAATTGCACTGGTTTACTCACAAATGCACTCATGCCCACTTCATAACAGTGCTCAGCATCGCCGCTCATTGCAGCTCCCGTTACCGCGATAATGGGTATTTTTTTACGGTTTTCTTCAATTTCAATTGCACGGATCATTCTGGTCATTTCATAACCATCAATTTTGGGCATATGGCAATCAGTTAATACCAACTTGTAATTACCTTTTTGCCAAGTATCTCGACCATGCTCACCATCATCGGCAATATCGCATTCATAACCCAGCATGTTTAATTGTCGTACCATTAATTTTTGATTGAGTGGATTATCTTCAATCACTAAAACACCATTTTTTAATGCCGTTGCAGCAGGTTTTTCTTCTTCAACTTCCAAAAGCTCACTTAAATCAAGGTCTTCAAGCTCTAATTCAAAACCGCTTTGCCAAATCTTCTTGATAGAATCTACCAACTTTAATCGTGTAATAGGCTGAGAATATAAAACCTTAATGCCATTAAATGCTTTTCTGGCTTCATCAACAAACGGTGCTTCAACCGCCAAATAAACACGACTGCAATTTGATAATTCACTGATCAAATCATCAGTTTCGGCGCCATATTCCTCAAGGTCATTTGCTAAAATAAACAACACATCAAAGCTGTCTTCTTTTAGACTATTTCTTTGATATAAAAAGCTTTCAACTAAAGCTCCTTCGTCAGTTAGATACTCACTATAAGCTTCGATTTGTAAGTTAACATCATCACTGAATTTGGCAAAAGCAACTCTTACAGAAGATAAAGACTCAACATCTAAAGCGCGGGTTTCTTGTGAACGCCAAAAAGGTAATTCAACATCAAAAGTAGAGCCTTGGTCTTTTTCACTGGTGAGTTCAATACGCCCGCCCATCATTTCAGTTAACTTGCCACAAATAGTTAAGCCTAATCCTGTGCCGCCATATTTACGTGTAGTTGAACGCTCAGCCTGTATAAATGGCATAAATAGTTTTTCTTGTGTTGTATGGTCGATGCCAATACCGTTATCAATAATTTTAAAACTCACCGTACTGACAAAATCATTACTTTCAACAATTGAAGCCTTTAAGCACACTCTGCCACGCTTATCTTTTGTTGTTTCGGTAAACTTTAGTGCATTGCCAACAAGATTAAATAGTATTTGTCTTACCCTCATGGCATCGCCTAAAACAAAGCTTGGAATATGCGGATCTTCATAAACCTCCAAGCTAATATTGGCTTTGCTTGCGGTTGGAATAAAAACAGTGATCACATTATCAATAATTTCTGAAATAGAAAAAGCGAGATCTTCAATTTCTAACTTGCCAGCTTCTATTTTATTAATATCTAGAATGTCATTTAAAATAAAAACCAAATTTTGAGCGGATGTCTTGGCGGTATTTATCAGGTCCATCGAGTCTAGGGTTTGCTTGGTTGTTGCAAGTAAATCTAATGAACCTATAACGGCATTCATTGGCGTTCTAAGCTCATGACTCATCATCGATAAAAAGTCAGATTTTATTTGACTCGCTTGCTCAGCAAGCTCAGTTGATTGTGTTAATTCTTTAGTACGCTGATTAACTCGTCCCTCTAACTCACTGTTGAGTTTTTTAAGTTGACGCTGTGCTTGGTGTATAGCTGTTTGGTTAATGCACATACCGTCAATTCGACAGTTTTTTCCTAAAATATTTTGCCCAACTTGCCCCTTGCCGCTAAAGTGCCTTATTTCACCATTAGGCATAATGGCACGATATTGTTGCGTGAAAATGTCACCTGTTTTTAACGAATGTTCAATGGCTTTTTCTACGCTACTTATATCTTCTGGGTGAATGGTACTCAACCATCTAGCAATGTCTCCTTTGCCCTCTGCCGGTAAGCCAAACATTTCATTAGCAAAGTCATCCCAGTCCCAAACCCAAGTATTGTTTTCATCAAGCTCAGCGCGCCAAATGCCTATCTTCCCCACTTGCATGGCAATATTGCGTGTTTCGATTGCATCATTGAGCCTGTCTAACGTTTCTTTTTCTTGGCTGTAATCAATTAAGGTACCCATAACGCGTGTGAAACTTTGTGACTTAAAAAGATTACCTTTAATTTTTAGCCACTTAACATCTCTTCCAACAGGCATTCGGCACTCAAAATTAAGCGGTATACCATTGGTAATATGTTGATGAAAAAAAGCATCAAATATTTGTAAGTCTTCACCATAGATAAGGTGACGAAAGTCATCCCAACTGCAGGCATCTGTTTTCTTTAAGTTTAATATGGATTTAAATTGCGGAGAGAAAATGGTTTTTTGACTGTTAACGTCGTATTGCCATGTACCAATGCCAGCACCTTCCAATGCATCGTTTAATTGTGACATTGATACTGCTATTTCATGATATTTGGTATTTTCAGTTTGCGCATGAGATAAAGTTAACCACTGTGAATTTTCGTCATCGCTACCGCCCACTGTTATATTAAAATATCTATTAGCGGTTTGAGTACCTACTAATTCAACCAATAATTCAATGCCTGTTGGCAGTTGCTCATTTTCATCAATTGCATTTTCCAAAAAATGAAAAACATCAGTGATATTTCGGTTTAATAGTTCTGTTGCGGTTAGCTGTAATAAACATTCTAAGTAACTGTTAACACTAAGTACTACCCCTTTACTACCAATTAATATGATAGGAATCGGTATATTTTCACACAAGTTATCCTGGCCCTGCATAAAATAATCCTTTAATAGCTTCGATAGACAATTGTTTTTATTCTTTCCTAAGATAAAATATAGCAGCGAATAAATAATTTACTTTATTTCATTGCTGCTCTTTACAATAAAACCTTCAAACTACATATAGATAGATAAATGCGCATACTAAATTCAACAGTACATCCTGAAGTCAAAGAATTAAATAGCTCTAAATTTACCAGAGAAGCAACAAGGGCGATTGTACTTAATGGTGACGATATATTGTTGTTATATACCGAGCGCTATCATGATTACAGCTTACCTGGCGGTGGTATTGATGACGGTGAAGATAAAATTACGGCACTTATTAGGGAGTTAAAAGAAGAAACGGGTGCTCATTCAGTAACAAATATTAAAGCATTTGGTCAATATGATGAATATCGCCCTTGGTACAAAAACAATTTTGATTATGTTCATATGATTTCATACTGCTATACCTGTGAAATTGACGATGTGTTACATCAACCAGAATTGGAGGCGCACGAAATTCAAAATGGCATGAGGCCAGTGTGGTTTAATATTCATCAAGCAATAGCCCATAATGAACAAACGATAAAACACAGTGCCAAAAAAGGACTTTCAATAGAGCGAGAAACGTTTTTACTGAAGAGAATTGTTGAGGAGTTATTACCTTAAGCTAGCAACTGAAGCTTTAACTTAGGCAATAGCTTATTCCGTTTATTGTGGCTCGCATAAAAAAAGCCAGCATTTAGCTGGCTTTGTATTATTCTGGTAAAAACCGTTTATAGCCTATTTATCTGCTCGGCCCATAAATTTACGTTCTTCGGTATTCACTTTAATTTTATCACCCGTAGAGATGTGCTCTGGTACTTGCACTGTTAAACCCGTTGAAAGAATTGCAGGTTTAGTACGCGCAGTAGCACTACCGCCTTTAATTGAAGGGTCTGTTTCAGTAACAACTAATTCAACACTTGCTGGTAAATCTATCGCTGCTGGTGCGTCATCAACAATAATCATCAGCAAACCTTGTGTATCTTCATTGATAAACAAAATTTCATCTTCGATAGATTCTTTATTCAAATTGTATTGGGTGTAATCTGCATCATCCATAAATACATATTGGTCACCATCAATATATGAAAACATTACTGGTCGACGGCTTAAATCAGCGAAATTAAGCATTTCGTCAGCTTTAAATGTTTCGTCAATTTTACCACCCGTAACCACATCGTACATGCGCATGCGATATAAACTACCACCGGCTCTTCCCTGTGGAACTGAACGTTCGATGTCTCTAACAATAACTACTTTACCGTTATATTCAATCGCGGCATTTTTTTTAATATCACTTGCCTTTGGCATGAAGAATTTCCTCAAATTAATAATCTCGGGAAAAATAACACGAACTGAGTTTTATGCAAGTATTTAAGCTGATTTTACCATTCAAGCGTAATTAAATGGCCGTTTTAGTTCAATTGGATTCGCTACTGCCTTTTTAGTTTCCTGCACTTAATTGAACACATGTAATTTTTTGTAATCTTATTTATAATAGGTAGCTTAACAGCAAGAAAAATAAAATATTTTCTATATAGCATAAAGGGGCGAAAGCTTAGTGACATTTCATTCTATTAGCAGCAGAGCATTTTTACTCTCTACCATTTTACTTTTTCCACTTGCCAATAGTTCACTTGTTATGGCTATGCAGACAAACGATAACAGTCGTGATACTGAACAGACAGAGCAACCTTCCGATAACCAGGCAGTGAAAGATGAATCGGCTAATGGTCAGTCATCTACTGATGACCAAGCACCTAATCATCGTATCGATTTTACCGCCATTTTCATTAATGGCATCACCACCGAGTCTTTAGATGGCTTAGTTACCTATACTCATAACGTTGATGACAACAGCAATGTATCACTGTCTCTACCTTATAAAGATCCTGATCTAAACAAAGGTGGCGACAGCGGTGTTGGCGATATTATTTTTGCCTACTCTTTTGTGCCATCTTTAATTATTGACTCTAACCCTTGGATCCCAAATACTTTAGGGTCAGGTGTGGCTATATTAGCGCCAACGGGCGAAGCAAAATATGGCAGAAGTTTAGATACTTGGATTGTCGCTCCCTTCTTAGGTTACGCATTTCCAATAAATGAACACTTTTTTATCGCGCCACAAGTTTCTTATATTCATTCCATCGGTAAGATAATTACGGGCAATAAGCTAAAATTAGTTGCCGCTGAAGTAGGTTTTAGTTTTATAGACTTTTACGGTTTTTGGGCAAGTTATTACCCCGCGCTGACCCGTGATTTAGTTTCTGAAGAATGGTCGATGAACCATCGAGTTAGTATCGGCACGATGATCACTAAGCACAGTGGCATTAGTATTGATATTACGCGCGTAGAAAGGTTTAACTTTGGTAGCCCTTTACCTAAGCAGCAGTCAGGGTTTGATGAGCAAATAGACCTTAATATTCATTTCACTTTTTAATCGCAAACTCATTTACTATCAGGCTCTATATTATCTGGTTCATTGGTATCAACATCACAAAAATAAAGCGGCTTTAAACTTAATAAAGTATTAATATCAACCGCTTTACTTTAACCGATTAGTTTTAACAGCTTTATTTCAACTGCCTTTAAATAATAAAACTGACAAAGTTCCGAATATCAAAGCTCAGAATAACAAAGCGAGTATCAGTTTATTTATAGCTTTTAGTGAGTATTCGTCTTTTTCAAGCCAGCTTAATAACGTAATCTAATGCCCCTGTTATTGCAGCTACTTGAGCAACAATACAGTTTTCGTCATCTACTTTTGGGCTATCAGGATAAACTTCGGTTGTTGTCACATAAGGAGCATTAGTTAAGCCCATGCACAAACCTAGTTCACGAGCGGCATAATTAATCACGCCAAACTGCTCAAGAGCAACACCAATTAACTTTCCAGACTCATCTGCTGGGGCAATATGCGTTACCTTTTCAACCGACGTAATAATTGTCTTTTGAAATTCAGCCTGTGCTTTAGTGGTATCTCCAACAAGATAAAAACCGTCTGGTATGTTCCAGTTTTTATGCTCAACGGCATCTCTTGCTGCTAATGCCGGACGAAACTCTAAATTATCACTGTCTGTTGTTTCATGTAGGTCAACATGGATAAAAATATCTGCATGAGCATCATTAATATAAGCCATTAAAGCAGCTGACTCTTGCGCTGGCGAGTCTTGATAAAAAGAGCGATTGGGATCTATTGCCAAAGGGTTCCAACGATTAATTGTTTCAAAGCCCCATGGGCTAATACAAGGAGCAATAATAAAATTAAATTGTTGGCAATATTGTTTTGTAAATTTGTCACTCGTTAATAATTCTGCAAAACGAATAGCACCTTGCACACCACTGGTTTCATAACCGTGCACGCCGCCCGTTATTAATACCGTTTTTTTATGCTGCTGCCATTGTTTATTCTTGATGACATATAAAGGATACTGCTTATCACCATATGAAAGCGTGTTGTATTGCTCAACCGAGTAATTTTCATCATCCGCTTTTAGTGCATTAATACGTTCAAGCACTTCAACTTGATAGCTTCGTTTTATCAACTGACGCTCTTGCCACTTTTCTTGCTCAGCTAATGTCCACTGCTGGCCTTTTACACCAATATCATACCCTTGCTTATTCATTACTATTTTCACCTTTAAGCCTCTATGCCTATTTAGCGCAAGCATAAAAGGCTAGTTAAATGTTAGCAACCATTTTTTAGAAGATCCCTCCTCTCTTTGAGTTACTGACTCATCACCGCAGGTGCGTTATCATAAGCATCTACTTTTCCATCCTTCTACTTACATTTGATCGGACTCCACCTTTATGAAAGACCTTACCCAAGGCCCTATTCCCAAGCATCTTATTACTATGGCTATTCCGATGATGCTTGGCATGTTCGTTCAAACGCTTTATTTTTTAGTGGATCTATATTTTGTTGGCCGCTTAGGACCAACAGCACTTGCCGGATTAAGCCTTGCAGGCAATGCAATGTTTTTGATTTTTTCATTAACACAAGTGCTAAACGTGGGTACTGCCGCTCTTATTTCTCATGCGGTTGGCCGAAAAGATAAAACCGATGCAAATATCACCTTTAATCAATCAATAATGATTGCCAGCTTGGTCGGTATTATTGTCTGTATTGTTGGCTATATTGGCGCTGAATCATATTTAAGTACCGTATCAAAAGATAAAGATACCGTTGCGCAAGGTTTAGCCTATTTATATTGGTTCATTCCTTGTATGGCATTGCAGTTTGTCATGGTATCTATTAGTTCAGCCCTGCGTGGTACCGGTGTGGTTAAGCCAACTATGATGATCCAAATGATCTCGGTATTTATCAATATTATATTATCGCCCATTCTGATCCAAGGCTGGGGAACAGGTTATGCCATGGGCATAGCTGGTGCTGGCTTGGCCAGTTCAATTTCTGTAATTTGCGCGGTGATCATGCTGGCTTATTACTTTGTTAAGATGACAAAATATATCTCGATTGACTTTGCTCTTTGGCAGCCAAATAAAAATACCATCAAGAAAATACTCAGTATTGGTTTGCCTGCAGGTGGCGAGTTTTTTCTAATGTTTGTTTATATGGCAACTATCTATTGGTTAATTAAAGGATTTGGCGCAGACGCGCAAGCTGGCTTTGGTTTGGGTTCACGTATTATGCAGGCACTATTTTTACCTGCGATGGCAATAGCATTTGCCGCCCCGGCTATTGCAGGACAGAACTTTGGTGCTCAAAAATATCAACGTGTACGCGATACCTTCACTTGGTCGGCAATTTTAACCTGTTCAATGATGGCGATGCTTACCTTACTTTGCTTATTTCAATCTCCACTGTTGTTAAAAACTTTTGCTGACGATGCCAACGTAATGCAAAACAGCACGTTATTTTTACAAATTATTTGCTTTAACTTTATTCCATCAGGATTAGTATTTACCTGTTCAGGGCTTTTTCAGTCACTTGGCAATACTTGGCCTTCTTTAATAAGTACAGCAACACGACTACTGACCTTTATTTTCCCCGCACTTTGGCTATCTAAACAAGCTGATTTTCAATTAGAACATATTTGGTATTTATCAGTAGTTACTGTCTGTATTCAGGCAATGCTAAGTTTTTATTTACTAAGAAGAGAGTTTAAAAAGCGCTTACCAAAAACAAAAGATGGCGTATTAGCTACTGAAAATGGTGCTGTAAATAGCACGATATAAATTATCTACAATATTAGTACCTGATATGAGTTACTAATATTTAGACCCAAGTTCTAAAGAAATTTCGTCGGGAGTTTATCAAGCGTTTTGTTTTCAGGTAAAATAAAAACAAAACGTTACTGTCAATAGATTGATATTGAATTTAAGACTCCCTACAATTTCATCTAAACCGCACAGTTAACGGTGCAGTTAGAGAAAATAATTACTCACTTAACTCTGTAGTATACATAGGTAAAACCAATCAATGTCGTTCCAACAAAACTCTCGTCAATTCATGCGAATTATCTGGCTAAATGTCTTCTTATTTGCGCTATTAGGCATACTTGCACGTGCGGTATTTTTATCAAACATTGCAGATTTTTCAACCTTAACGACTATTCCTGAAGATGTATTTCAAGCTTTTATTGTTGGCACTCGCTTCGATTTTAGAGTCGCGGCAATTGCTTTCGCACCGATTTTTTTGATTGGGTTGGTGATTAGCGGTTCTAGATTTTATGGTAAATTTCAACGACTCATTCCATATTACAGTTTTTTCATTTACTTTTTATTGGCTGCCAGTGCGATAGGTAACTACTACTATTTCAAAACATATAACAATCACTTTGATATTTTCATCTTTGGCTTGGTTGAAGATGATACCGCGTCAGTTATCGCGACACTATGGGAAGATTACCCAATATTTCGCTCATTTTTAGCCAGTGTGTTTTTGGCATCAGGACTCACTTTTCTAACAGTAAAAGCAATGAAAAAAATCCAGCAATTTAGCTGGAAGCTACGTCCTTGGTATATTTCAACATTAAGTATAGTACTAACCATTATTATATATTTTATCGTATCAAGAGGCTCGGTTGGCACCTTCCCGTTAGGTCAATATCATACTAATGTTTCTCAATATGAACTGCTAAACAAAGTGACGCCTAATTCACTTATCGCCTATAACTGGGCGGCAAAAGCTCATCGTAAAGATGCTAAATTTTCCAGTGTTTCAAAAGCACAATTCAATGAAGCACTGCTAAAAACAATAGAACAAGAACAGCCAACTTATCACACTGATAAGAATCAATATATTGAACATTCACCACCAAATATTGTGCTGGCTTTAATGGAAAGCATGGGCACAAACTTGCTGCTAAATGATAATCAGCAAAATACAAATTTACTGGCGTCTTTACGCCAACCATTTGAACAAGACTTTGTTTTTGACCGTTTTGTCTCTGGTGCCAACTCTACTATCGGCACTTTAGCTATGCTGTTGTTTCATAGCAATACTTACTCAATTAGTCGTAGTAGCGCGCAAAATACAGCACTTACAGGATCGGTATTTTTACCTTATCAACAAGCAGGTTATAAGGTGGTTTATATAACGGGCGGCAGTCCAACATGGCGAAATCTAAACTCTTACCTTTTGCTACAGGGAGTTGATGAATTTTATTCTGAGATTGAAATCAAAGAAGCATTTCCAGAGTCTGAAGCTTTAACAAATACTTGGGGAGTGCCTGATGAATTTGCCTTTAAGTTTGTCGAAAAACTGCTTGCAGAAAATGAACAACCCGTTGTGGTGGTAATGCTGACGCAAACAAACCATTCTCCCTACCAAGTACCTGCCACCTACGAAGCTACGCCGTTGGAAGTAAGTGACTATATGCTTAATAAACTCTCGCTAACGCAAGAACAAGCACAAACCATGTTGTCAGTATTTCAATATTCAAACGATGCTTTAGGCCAGTTTATTCAGTCAATTAAAAATTCAAATGCTGAAAATAAAGATAACCACCAAACGATAATAGCGGCAACCGGCGACCATCGTTCACGTAGTTATGAAATCGATTACCCTAAAGATTTAGGCTCAGCATACGGCGTGCCCTTTTATCTTTATGTGCCCGATGCCATCTTAGAAAAGGTTGATTATACCTTTGAAAAATCTCGCATTGGCTCACACCGAGACATATTCCCAACTCTTTATTCGCTGAGCTTATCAAATGTTGAATATCATTCTTTAGGCGGTAGAAATCTATTAAGTAAGCAAGACATTGAGTCACCCATTGCTTATAACGAAAGCATTACCCTGACCGCAGAAGGCGTTTTTAATAACGCGACGCCAAAACTACTTTATCCGTGGGCAGATAAAAACAGTTTACAACTAAATAAAAACGCCATTGAAAATAAATTTGCTGAATTTCCTAGTAATTACAACCAACTACAGACTTTATTCATAAATAGTCAAATAAAAGGTTTTAAATAACGCCTTTAGTATAAAACTACACTTAATGCTTTGAATAACTTTCAAAGCATTGCGCTTTCGGTAACAACTTTGTAACTAAGCTCAGGGCATTTGTCTGACTTTGATACCTTAGGTTATATTAAAAATTTTAATTTGATAGCCTTGAATTCCTCTAAATAAATGGCGTGTAGTAACTGCTGCGGCCAAAGGAATGACAATGAACAAATTAAAGATTTCTATCTTAGCTGCAGCTTGTGCAATACCTTTTAGCTCATTCGCACAATACCAAATGTATGATGATGGCGTAAACAAAGTTGGCCTTTCTGGTTGGGTAGATGTACGTGCGGTAAATACTCAAGGCAATACCGAGTTGGTTGATGGCGCATCACGTTTTCGCTTATCTTTATCTCGTCAATTAACGCCTGAGCTACAAGCTTTTGCGGTAACTGAAGTGGGTGTAAATGTTGTTGGTACTACCGAAATATCGATTGCGGGTGGTGATACGGTTCATACTCGAAATGATGAAACCTTCAATATGCGTTTAGGCTACATCGGCTTAGCCCACGACAGTTATGGCAGCATCTCACTTGGTAAGCAATGGGGTGTATATATGGATGTCGCTGAAAATACCGACCTGCCTCACGGCTGGGCAAGCACCGCAGCGGGTGCTTATACTTTTAACGGCGACGGTGGCTTAAACGGTACCGGTCGCGCTGATAAAGCCATTCAATATCGTAACAGCTTTGGTAACTTTAGCTTTGCCATACAAATGCAAGCACGTATTTCAAGTGATGAATTTTTTGATGTTGTTGAAGCTAATGACCCGATAACCGTTAATGGCCAACCAACCGACTTACAACACATTAGTTATGATCATACCCATGGCATGTCAGTAAGGTATAAATTTACTGATAAGCTAAATGTAGTTATGGCACACAACCAAGGTGAGTTTGTCGCAACAATGGCAAATAACGACACCCTTTCAGCCAAAGATACCATTACCGGTATCGCGTTAACTTATGGCAAATTGTACGATGACGGACTTTACCTTGGCATGAACGCCAACCAAAGTGAAAACCATGAGGTTGATAACGTTGGCCGAATTATTCCAAAATCAGTCGGTTTCGAATTAGTGTCTGGCTATAGTTTAGGCAATGGCTTTACACCAATGTTTTCAGTGAACTACCTTAAAGCTGACGATAGCTACAATGAGTTATACCAAGATAGCGAATTCACGCGTGCATTTGCGGTAGTTGGTGTTCACTATGACTTTTCTAAAGAAACCATTTTGTATGCTGAAGCACGTAAAGATTATTCTGATATGAGTAAAGCTCAGTTAAAACATGAAGATGATGGTATTGCGGTTGGCATTCGTATGTATTTTTAATCCGTTAGGGGCTAATTAATATAAACAAGTTCAAGCAGTTAATCTGAATAATTGAAAAGGCCAAAATGTCATATTTTGGCCTTTTTCATCAATTATTCTTTATTTGAATCTCCAAATATTCTTCTCAAAGATCAACTCATTTTCTCAAATAACAAATCAGCTATTCAAATAATAGTTACTCGATAGCTACTAGCAAAGAAATACGTTAAAATCACTATGAAATCTCACCTTGCCCGCAATGACTAAGTAACGCTATGACCACTGAAAACGAACAACTAAATAACCCGCTTCATGGCTTGAAGCTCGATATCCTGTTAAATGAAGTCGTTGAATATTACGGTTTTAGCATTTTAGCGGAATACACCCGCATTAATTGTTTTAAGAAAAACCCAAGCATTGCATCAAGCTTGAAGTTCCTTCGAAAAACAGAATGGGCAAGAGAGAAATTAGAGCGATTTTATCTTTACAGCTTTAAGAACTTACCACAACCTGGCGATGACCAGTTTGAGATACCACCTCGGCAACGTATTATTCCTGCACATCATAAAGTTGGTGATCCTGAAGTGCTTATTGCTGGTGAAGCGCCACCGCCAATAATTAAACGAAATGATAGCTCAAATAAGTCTTTCAAGAGCAAACCATCATCTCCACGTCAGCCTAAAGATACCGCTGACAAACCTTGGGATCCTTGGGGAACTTTGAATAAAGACTAGATCACTTTAACACATTTCAAGACAAGACATAACTAACAAAAAAGCACGTTGATTTTCATCAAACGTGCTTTTTTATTTCTTAATCTCGCTTTGCCTAATCAGCGGCTTTACTTCTTTATTTTAGATTGTCTAAATAATTAGTCTAAATGATTACTTTGAGTGATGAGGCTAAAGGAGAAAGCTTACAGCGCTCTAGCCAGCAATTTTTTGCTCTCGATCTTTTGCTAACTCTTTACTCATCGCTGATGCCCATGATGTCATCGCTTGACCAATTGCGCCGTACATCACCTTAATTTCTTTTTGCCCTAAGTCAGTTTTATAAAAATCGACATATTTAGTTAAGTCATGATCGGTAATATCTCGGTATAAAAAGTAAGAAACCATGATCATTTGCTGCTCCATTTGTCCCAACATCATCGCACGCATTTGTGTCATTTGAGCATCAATTTCTGCTTGATTATTTTCATTTGGTGCTAAATTGGCGATCATGGTTTTACTGATATCTACCATCATATCAACGGTATTCTCAACAACATTGGTACTTTCAACGAAATCTCTCACTAATACTATTCGACTTTCACTAGGAGGATTAGATCGAATCTCTCCCATATAGTGCATAAAAGCTTGTTCAAAATTAGCTTCAGCGGCTTGCTCTTCTGCAAGCTTAATACGACGAGAAAAATCTGAATTCAACCAAGTTAAAAGCTCTGACATTTGCTCAGCTGAAATATTGTTTTTTACATAGCTAAAAACTTGTTTATCGATCACTTCTTCGTTCCAAGAAGCTAAGATTTTTTCCATCACTTTTTTACTTTCAACAGGGTCTTTTGCAGTCAACTGCATTTGCTGCCCCATGCCTTGAATTTGCAATGGAATACCATCGAGGGCTTTATCAGCACCTGATAGTTGCAAATAGCTATAAACATTTTCATCGGTAACTTTGCTGCTTGCCATAGCCGGTTGATTTAGCAATACAAATACCATGATAAATGAAGTTAACATTGAAGACTTATTGAACACTGACGGTTTTTTGAACATTGTTATATCCCTTAACGTTTTTGATAATTATAATCGAGCATATCTCGGGACATAGCGAATGTTAAATTATCTATAATCCTTTATATGAAACAGCATTGTAAAATAAATACTAAACGGTGACACTCAATATTTTTTGAATATTTAGATGAACAAATTACTAAAT
>PJEL010002051.1_pt1 | contig 19044 bp, 15 predicted proteins | sample 1853271 | NCBI WGS metagenome assembly PJEL01 (sample SAMN08108733, study PRJNA415343) | Invertebrate metagenome, whole genome shotgun sequencing project. | host: Globobulimina | place: Sweden: Gullmar Fjord | collected 2015-08
GGGGACTGGCGTCGGTTGAGCCGCGGAAGACGAAGGTCAGGCCGCCCCCCATGAGCACGAAGAGATCGTCGTTTGCACGCTTTGTCGCCGCTTTGGTGGCGTTGCGTCGGATGCCGACGAGGTGGATCCGCGACGCGTCGGAGGTCCACTGGGCGGAGGGCACACTCGCGCACGCGGTCGGCCAGGCGTCGAGTGCGTCTACAAGGGCGTCGCGACCGGTGGTAGCGAGCACGTCCAGAGCGCTCTCGAGAAGCCGGCGAGCCCGCTTGGCGGTGGCCGTTGGTTCGAATCCGGGCTGGGCCCAGGTCGCTATGAGACCCGCGTTCTGCCACCGGTCGAAGTGGGCCCAGGTGTTCTTGCCGACGATTGCGTCGGGGGTGCCGATCTCGGGGCGGCCCTCACCGGCGCGCACGTATTCCTGAAACAGGCGAGTCGCGGACTGGGTGCGATAGCCGAAGACGCCGTCAATGGGACCGTTGGGCAGGAAGCCCATACGCTGCAGCCCCTCCTGGAGCTCGCGGACGGAGGCGCCGGCATGCTCTTTGTCCGGGCGGTACTTGCCGTTCGGGTCGTCACGCCAAGGTCGTGAGACGCTGGTCCAGTCGTGCATGCGTCGGAGCTCTGCATCGGAGATCCGAGGGGCGTCGACGTCGCGAGAGCCAAGTCGGACGGTTGGACGGGACATGATACCTCCGGATTCGCGTCCGGGAGTCTACGTGAATTGCGGCCGACGCTTCTCGACAAACGCCGAGAGACCCTCGGCGAAGTCGTCACTGTCGGCGTTTGCCACCTGGGCCAGGCGCTCGGCCTCCATGTGCTCGGCGAGTCCATCGTCGGCGCGCTGAAGCAACGCCTTGGTCCTCGCAATCGCGGCTCCCGGGCCATTGGCGAGCGCGCCGCACACCTCAGAGAGCTTGGCCTCGAGCTGAGCGGCCTCGACAACCCAGTTGATAAGCCCCCATTCAGCCGCCTTGTCCGCATCGAGTTCGGTGGGCATCATCGTCAGCTCGCAGGCCCGCGCATACCCGACCAGCGCTGGCAGATGCCAGGTGCCGCCGCCGTCCGGAGAGAGCCCGATCCGGATGAATGCTTGTGCAAACCGCGTTCCCCGCACTGCCAGGCGCAGATCGCAGGCGAGCATCAGGTTGAAGGCCACGCCGGCCGCCGCCCCGTGCAGCACCGCCACGACCGGCTTTGGGCAAGCCCGCAGCGCCAGGGCCATGCCATTGAAAGCCCGCAGCGGCTCCCGGAAATAGGCGGCGCGGTCGCCGGTGGTCACGTCCCGATTCATCTGGACGACGTCTCCCCCGGCCGAGAACACCCGGCCCGCGCCGCGGATCACGACCACCCGGACCTCCGGATCGTCGACCAGGACGCTCAGCATCTCGGTGAAACAGGTGGCCATATCGAGATCGAAGGCGTTCAGGCGGGCGGGCCGCTGCAGCGTAAGGGTCGCTACCCGGTCGCGAATCTCACAGGACACCGATTCCATAGGATTCTCCCAACAAGACACCCCTCTGTAGCCTCAGCGAGACGAGCTTTCATCACCAGGCCTGCCACGCGTGGAGGGCTCGCTGGGTGTGTTCAGAGATGTGAAGACAGCGCGGCCGCCAGTGCGGCGGGTTCGTAGACTGCGCTATCCGCAATGTCAGCTTGAAGGAGACGCGATGCAGACCCACCATGGCGCCACGGCGATGATTCTCGCGCTGAGTATGGCTCCGATCCCCGGTTGTGACTCGCCGGGCGGGTGCTGCTCGCGGCGATGGTCGGTGCGGATGCTTCGGATGCGACGCGGTGCCAGATGGCGACAACGGTGTCCGGGCCGACAGCATCCTGGGCGGTCGGGGCGTCGTCACAGATCGCTGACGTGTACTAGTAGCGGCGTCGAAGCAGCATTCCTCCCAGGAGAAGCAGCCAAGCCATTCCTCCGGCAGGGCCCGCGCTACCACAGCTGCAGCTCCCGCCCGACGCTGCGTTGCCGTCGGCGGTCTCGCAGTCGGCGATCAGCTCGTCGATCTCGCCGTTGCAGTTGTTGTCGATTGCGTCGCAGACCTCGGTCGCCAAGCTGAAGATCGACGCGTCGCTGTCGTCGCAGTCGAGGCTGTTCTCGACACGACCATTCGGTGCGTTGCAGTCCAGGATCGAATCGTTGGGGTCACCCTCCCCGTCCATGTCGTTGTCGGCGTACCACGTCGTGCCATCCACCGGTTCTTCGTCGATCTGCTCGTCGCAGTCGTTGTCGATCCCGTCGCAGATCTCGGGGGCGTCAGGGTTGATCGCGCCATCGTCGTCGTTGCAGTCGCAAGCGAGCCCAAAGCCATCGCCGTCGTCATCGCGGAGCCCAGGCTGAGGTGTGTTCGGACAGTCGTCACAGTCGTCGGGAAAGCCGTCGGCGTCGGCGTCGAGGTTGTCGTCGAAGCCGTCGCACATGTCGTCGGTATCGCACACACCGTCGAGGTCCGTGTCGTCGGGGTTGTCGCGGGGACACGGATCCACGTCGCCGCAGACCCCGTCACCATCGCTATCGTTCTGGGGGTCGTCGGGGCAGTCGTCACACACATCGCCGAGCCCATCGCTGTCGCCGTCCTCTTGGTCGACATTGGCGTCGTTTAGACAGTTGTCGCAGTCGTCCTCGATGCCGTCTCCGTCGGTGTCGGGGCCGAGGCCATCGCAGCCCTCGCCGACGGTGAGGTTGTCGAGCTGGAAGGAGCCATTGGTCGTAATGCCGCCGTTTGCGAGCCCCAGGTGGATGCTGACTACTGTGTTCACGTACTCGATGACGCCGAAGAAGCTGGCGCCCGCGGGGAGGGCGACATCATCGAATGTGCCGTCGCCGAACTCCACATAGGCGTGGTAGGGCGTGCCCACGTCGTTGCTGACGACATCGAAGGCGATGTTGTTGGTTCCCGTCCCGGGCTGACTGAAGGACGTGGTCTGGAACATGAGCAGGAAGGAGCCGTTGCAGCCCGCGCAGTAGGTGCCACCGCTCACGATGTTGAGGTCGCCGAACCCGGTCGTCTGATAGTCGGTCTCGCCGATCACGGCGCTCATGATCGCGTTGTTCTGGATGAAGATGTACGCCGGATCTGAATAATCGTCGACGATGAAGCCCGGGTTGGTGAGTGCCTCGAAGCTCGGGCGATCGTTGTAGTACGTGGGAACCGCGGCATTCGCAGCGAAGGCGGCCATCAGCAAGAAGGTAGTCATCGTGAACTCCAGTGGCGCACCATCGTACAATCGATTTTCCGTGCTCGCGCCGCGTTATGGGCCGAATCGGAGGGTTGACATGTGGCTTATGGCCTTGATTGCGTGTGGATCGAGCCCAGAGCCGCCGATTGAACCAGATCAAACCGGCGACACAGCGACCACGACAACCGGGGCGGAAGGCGACGCCGGCCTCGTCCGAGATCTGATCGCGGGGAACTCGACGGTCGCGGACGTGATGTCGTCCATCGCGTGGTCCGACGGCTGGCCGGTCGACGACGGCGGAACCTGGCTGTTCGTCTACCCAGAGGCATCGGGCAGTCCGGGCCTGGCCGGGGACTTCAACAGCTGGGAGCCATTGGCCATGACCGCCGGCGACGGGTTCTTCTGGGCAGAGGTCGAGATCTCCGATCCGGCGGGACTCAAGTACAAGATCGTCGAGGGAGAAAACTGGATAGCCGACGCCTGGGCCCGCTCCTATACCTACGACGACAACGGCCGGGTCAGCTACGTGGCGCCTCCGACCGAAGTCTTTCACCTCGAGCGCTGGCCAGGACTGGAGGGCGCGGGACTCGAGCCGCGAGATGTCCGGGTCTATGTGCCCCCTGGCGCTGGGCCCTGGCCGACCTTGTACATGCACGACGGCCAGAACCTCTTCGATCCCGAGGGCATGTGGGGCGGCTGGCGCCTGCAGGAGGCCTTGGCGGGAGTGGATCCAATCCTGGTCGTCGGCCTCGACAACACGCCGGCCCGAATGGACGAATACACCCATGTTCCCGACGACATCGACTATGGCTACGTCATGGGCGGCGCCGGCGATGACTACGGCGAACTGGTGCACGAGATCCTCAGGCCGCACATCGAGAGCCGCTACCCGACCTCGGGCGAGAATGGCCTGCTGGGATCGTCGCTGGGCGGGCTGATCAGTCTGCACATCGCCCAGCTCTACCCTGGAGAATACGACTTCGTAGGCAGCATGTCGGGCACTCTGGGCTGGGGCCGCATCGGACTCGCGAACGAGACGATGCAGGAGCGTTGGCTCGCCGATCTACCGTCGATCCCGGTGTTCTTGGACTCTGGAGGAGACGCCGGGGCGAACGGCTGCGAAGACCCGAACGGCGACGGTTCCTACGCCGACGATCCCGACGCCGGCGACAACTACTGCACCACCCTCGCTTTTGCCGAGGCCCTCTCCCAAGCCGGCTTCACCTGGGATCAAGATCTCTGGCACTGGCACGAGCCCGGAGACCCTCACAACGAGATGGCGTGGGCGGCCCGGGTCTTTCGGCCCCTCGAGATCTTCACCGCCTCGAGGTGATTATGGTGTCGCCGTGAAGATCGTCCGCCCAGTTGTCGAAGCCGTCGGAGGCATGCCCGGAGCGGTGCGCGATCTCGCCCGCCTGAACGAGGTCGCCAACGTCCTCATCCGCCACGGTCTCGGCATCGTCGTCGCCGGGATCGACCTGCCGGGGATCCCAAAAGCAGAGCCAAAGTTCGAGACAACCCCCGACGCCGCCATCGCCGCCATCGAGGAGCTTGGACCAACCTTTGTGAAGCTCGGACAAGTGCTCTCCACCCGGCCCGACATCCTGCCCGACGCCTATGTGGCCGCCCTCGAACAGCTCCAGGACGACGTGGGCCCGCTCCCGTTCTCCTCCATCGAAGACCAGCTCGCCGAGGCCCTCGGCACCGAGTGGCGAGGCCGTTTTGGATCCTTCGTGGACGAGCCGCTCGCTACAGCATCCATTGCCCAGGTTCATCGGGGCACTCTGGCGGATGGCACCGAGATCGTGCTCAAGGTCCAGCGCCCCGGCATCGCCAAGATCATCCGCGCCGACCTGAACCTGCTCAACTTCCTCGCCCGGCGGATCCTCGCCGAGTACCCCGAGTCTCACGCCTTCGACCCCCTCGGCGTGCTCCAGGAGTTCGAGCGCTCGATCCTGTCCGAGCTCGACTTCGACACGGAGGCGGAGAACATCCGCAAGTTCCAGCGCAACTTCCCCGACGACGAGCGGGTGCTGATCCCGCAGGTCTTCGAGGATGTCTCCACCAAGACCGTGCTCGTGATGGAGTTCGTCCGCGGCGTGAAAATGCGCGACGCGCGCTCCGCCGGCTCCGACATGAAGCTGGTGGGAGACCGCTACCTGTCAGTGGCCTACGACATGCTCTTCGTGCACGGCTTCTTCCACGGAGATCTGCACCCGGGCAACGTCATCGTCATGGAGGAAGACCGCCTCGGGCTCATCGACTTCGGCATGGTCGGGCGCCTCACAGCCGAGATGCGCAACAACGTCATCTCCATCATCTTCGCCCTCGAACGCGGAGATTTCCGCACGATCGCCCGATTGTTCTACGAGATCGCCATCAAGGACGAGCGGGTCGACTACAAGGCCATCGAGCGCGACACCGTCGAGATCATGGAGAAACACTGGGCGGCGGGCTCCTCGATCAAGGACATGCAGATCGGTCCCTATGTGATGGATCTCGCCGGCCGGGCCGCCAAACACGGCGCCCGCATCCCCAGCGGCTACACGATGTTCTTCAAGGCCATCGTCACCTCCGAGGGCCTCGCGAAGTCCCTCATCCACGAAGTAGACCCAATCACGGCCGCCAAGCCCTACTTCCAGCAGATGATGCTGGAGCGCTTCGACGGCCAGCACATGCAGGCCGAGGCGTTCTACTACCTGCTGACCTTCTCCTCGCTGATCCAGCGGCTGCCGATCACCGTCGCCCAGTTCCTCGAGGATGTGGACCAGCAGCGACTCCAGGTGAGCATCAAGACCGTCACCGACGCCGCCACCCTGAAAATGCTCGACAAGCGGGTGAACCGGGGGATCTTCACCACATTCACCGTCGCTTGTGCAGCGTGTGGAACCCTCAGCCTGCTGGCTCCCGCTACCTGGATCTCCGGGATCCCAGTGGTCGCAGTCGCATTCTATGTGCTCATGTTCGTGTTCTGGCTGATCACGCTGTGGATGATGTTTGTCCAGGAGTGACGGCCCTCCCGAGACTGGCTGGGAGCGCCGCACACCGAGACCCGAGCTTCCCAACGGATTTGTGCAGGAGCTGATGAAGCCGGTCCTCGGCACTCGCACCCCAGATGCCATCGAGCGACTCGGCGGCGGCCTCATGAACGACAACTTCCGCTTCCAGTCCCAGGGCGAGAGCTGGGTCCTGCGGATCTTCGCCCAGGGAGCGGAGATCTGCGCGAAAGAGGTCGCACTCTTGCGAATGGTCGAGTCCTACGTTCCCGTGGCGGTCCCTGTTCACGTCGACCTCGACAACGCCTGCACGATCGCGCCCTTCATCGCCGGAGACCGCATGGTGACGGTGCTACACCAGGCCGATAGCGCTGCTGAGATCGGGCGTGCCGCCGGAGATGCCCTGGGTCGGATCCACCACTTCTCCTTTCCAAAGACCGGGTTCTTCGACGCAGATCTTGAGATCCCCAAGCCGCACCCCTCCATCCCCGAGACCTGGAGGAGCTATCTCGCCCAGTGCCTCTTCGAGGGGCGCTCCGGGAAGCGGCTTGGCGACGATCTGCTCGCGCAAACCTGGCGTTTTGTCGGTGATAACGGACACCGACTCGACGACCTCGACGGCGACTACCGGCTCCTGCACGCCGACTACAAACCCACCAACCTGCTGCTGGCGGACGGCGCGGTCTCGGCGGTGCTCGACTGGGAGTTCGCGTGGTCGGGCTGCAAGCTCTTCGACGTGGGCCAGCTGTTTCGGTGGTCCCATCGATATCCGGCCGACTTCCAGACGGGTTTTGTGTCTGGATACAGCGAACACCAGGATCTGCCCGACGACTGGTTGGCGCGGGCGAGGCTGCTGGACCTGCTGAACCTCATCGGCTTTCTCGACGACGCCGAGGAGCGTCCGGTCCTGTTTTCGGAGGTGACCGAGCTGTTGCTTCGAACCTTGCATTGAAGGTTATGGTGAAGCCATGCTCGTGTTGTTGTCACTGTTGGCCTGCGCTCCGGAAGGGGTCGAAGAAGCACCCAAAGAGGCCCCCGAAGCCGCACTGTCCCGGTCCGAGGAGGCGCCGTCGGACGTGGTTGAGGTCGAGTCGGGCCAGAAGATCTCCTGCGTGCCCGACTTCGAGACCAGCCCGCAGTGGGACTGCCAGATCTGGGATCCCAAGGACGTCTCGCGGAGTGCGAAAGGGCGCTTTGCCACTGCCGAGGAGCCCCCGGAGACCGTGTGGAGGTGGTTCGCCTCCTACGATGGCGTGCTCATCCGGCTCACCGACGGGTCCTACATCTATCCAAACGGCTGGATCGAGTATCCAAAGGCCGGCTACAAGATCCAGTTCGCCAACGGCCGAGCCATCACCGGGGACAAGGTCCCGCTCACCGAGTAACGATGCGACAGCGAACCTGGTCCGGCGCCCCGTGGGAGAAGAAAGTCGGCTATTGCCGTGCAGTTCGGACCGGTGACCGCGTCTTTGTGACCGGAACGGCACCGGTCGCCGAGGACGGCAGCACCCACGCGCCTGGAGACGCGTACGCCCAGACCGTGCGCTGCATCGCCCTCATCGAGAAGGCCCTCGGCGACGTCGGAGCCAAGCTCGAGCACATCGTCAGGACGCGTATGTTCGTCACCGACATCTCCCGCTGGGAGGAGTACGGGAGAGCCCATGGAGAGGCCTTCAGCGCCCATCCGCCGTGCACGACCATGGTCGAGGTCTCGGCCTTGATCGACCCAGAGATGCTCATCGAGATCGAGGCCGACGCGATTATCGACTGAATTCTGCGCATGGTCGACCACAACGTACCGTCTAAACGCAGTTTCGACGGCACTTGTGCAGCGAACATGTGGGGCACAACCGGAGCCTGCGACGGTTGGGCGCGTCGATCTAGGTCCCGAAGTAGGCGCTCGCCGAGGTCAGCACGTCATCCACCACGGCGTGCTCCTGAAAAGCTGGCTCCTTTCCTCCCATTGCAAAGACATAGCCGATCTTGTGCTCGAGGAATCCGCTGCAGTCTACCGCCGGAATCGCGACACTGCCCTTGGAGATCTCCACTTCCTCCGATCCGCCAGACGTGACGAAGATCCCCTCCTTCTTGAGGGCTCCGGTGACTTCGCTCTGGATCGACACCCAGTCCTCGCTCTCCTCGCCGGCATCGGCGGTCTGCCAGATGATGACGGCTCGCCACGCCGTCACGCCGCCCTGAGGGCCCTTCGCCTCCTGCCGATACTCGGGATCGGTGGGTTTGGAACACGCCAGACCCAGCAGCAGCGGAGCCAACCATAGGATTTGCATCATGGATCCAGTTATCGCACTAGGTATAGGTAGACTTGAGCGGGAGGTGATAATGAACTGTCCGGTATGCGAAACCAACCTCGAAGCGGGAAAGCTGGGAGAAGCAGAGGTCTCGATGTGTCCGGAGTGCATGGGCACCCTGGTCGTTCAGCGTGAGCTGGTGCGCTTGCTGACCGAGCTCTCCAAGGATCTCGCGACGCAGATCGACTTCGACCACAAGATCGAGCCACTGGCCGACAGCGGGGCATCCTGTGCCTGCCCCACCTGTTCCAAGCCCATGGCACGCTTTGGATATATGGAGACCAACCTAGCTTATGCGGCCCGGTGCGCCTCCTGTTGGCAGATCTGGGCTGCTCCCGACGAGCTCGGGGTGATGGCGGTGATCTACGCCCGCACGAACTTCAGACGGGAGGAACGGGCAGCAGCGCACGACGCCCAGATGGAGGGACTCGACCGCCGCGTGAACCTGATGCTCAGATCGCGGTTCCAGACCCATCGTGTTGGTGGAATCACAAGCCTGATGTGAGTGGCTGCGCGGCGGCTACGTCTCTTCGCTGAGTCGTCGACGTGCGATCGCGAGGAGTCCCGCCACCAGCCACCACCCTGCCCCCGTCCCAGTCGAGCTGCACCCTCCACAGGCCACCGGAATGCCCCCTCCCTTCCCGTCGATCTCGAAGGTGACCGAGGCCGGCGATTCGTCGATGTTCAACCAACGATCTCGGGCCACGACCTCCACAGTGTGCTCCCCCACCACGAGCTCCGCGATGATGACCTCGGTCTCGACGAAGAAGTCGCTGTAACCTTCACCATCGACCTGGTAGGCGAAGGCCAGCGCGTCGGGACGGTCGTCGGTGCCGGCGATCTGCAGCGTCGCCGTCTTCTTGTGGGTTCCAACCAGCTCGGCGGTGGCATCGGGAGGAACGGTGTCGACCTCGGGATCGTCGATGTTGTACAGCTTGAAATACATCTCCAGGCCGCCAGCTCGGGTCTCGGCGCGGTCCAGCAAGACCGCGATGTCGTAGGCGTAGTAGAGGCTGCTGAAGAGCACCGTGTCGCGGAACGACTCCTCGGCCCAGTCGGCGGCCCAGCGCTCGACGGCGTTCTGGACCAGGCCTTCCACCAGGGCGTTGTCGGAGACCAGGAAGTCCGTATCGAACTTGGTGAAGTCGATCCGCATGTTCCGCATCGACATCGTCATCGCTGTGAGTGTGCCGCTAAAGCCGGGAATCCCGTCGCCCTGGATGTTCATCTTGATGTTCAGGACCTCGACCTCTTCGCCGTCGACCTTGCCGGTCATCGTGAACTGCAGGCCGTGCATGTCGATGTTCATGCCGCCCTCGTCGACGGTGAGGACCGCCGGCTGGTTCATGGTCGACCAGCCCTCGAGCTTGCCCACATCGGGGTCGACCAACAGGGCAATGTCGTCCACCAGCTTCTGGAAAGACTCGGGCTGGGTGCAGAAGTGGCCAGCCTGCCAGGAGCCGTGCAGGGTGTCGTTGAGGAACTCCTCGGTGAGAGCCACCGCAAAGTCGGCGTCCTCGGCGCGATCCATCGGCAGGCGAGCGTCGCTCCCACCCGGCGATTCGGCGTCACCAATGTGCCCGATCTCGCAGGTCCCCGGGGTGAGCAGGAAGATGTCGGAGTCCACGAAGAGCTCGAGCTGTTGGGGCTCGAAGTCCGCCTCGGCGAGCTTGAAGCCCATGCCCAGGCCCTCGTACTCCCCAGCGTACACGGCGTCGCCCAGCAGATCTTCCAGCATTGGAAGCGCCATCTCGGACAGTGCAGTCGAGACCTGGCTGAACACCGCGTCCTCGAAGAAGTAGAGCACCAAGCCGTCGGGAACCCAGGCGAGATCCATGTCGAGATCGCCGGAAACGACCGGGGGCTCCACCCACTCCAGCATGAGGCTGTTGTTGAGGAAGTCGAAGGCGCTCGGGGGCACGATCCGCAGCTGCGCGGTGATCGTGGCGTCCTGGAGATCGATGTAGCGAAGCTCGGTGTCAAAGCTCACGCAGGCGTCGAAGTAGTCCTCGTCGGTCCCGTAGGCACGCATGTCGGTGCCGCCGATTGTGCCGAAACGAACGATAACATCCAGGGTGCTGTCCCCGAGGGTGAGCTCCACGTCATCCACTGGAACGGTGAGGTTGAAGTCGGTGATCCCCACCAGGTCGTAGCAGCTAGCCGGTCCCGACAAGTCGGCGTAGTCGAGCTGCTGGTCCATGGCCTCGACGTACTGCTCAGTGAAAGTCACCGCGCTCGGGAAGGTCTGAACCTGGACTGCGTCGGTGGAGACGGCTGAAGCGGCGACGGCGAGGAGAGCGAGGAGCATGAGGGAGTATGGCCCGTGGGAAGTCTCGTTGCCATCGACGTCGACTCACTTGGGGGCATTCGACTTGCGTCGTCGTCTGCCGAGGCCACCGAGACCCAGCGCCATGAGGATCAGCGCCGCCCAACCAGCGGGCTCCGGCGCCGCGTTGCCACCCCAGTTCTGCCCAGAGGGACCGGAGAAACTGGGCGCCTTGGAAACGATGTTCGGAGCGACAGCCACAAATGAGGTCCACTGGGTTGTGATCTTGTACTCCAGTCCGAGGACGGTGACTTGCTCACGGAGGTCGTTGCGCGCCGCCGAAGCGAGGGAGGGATCAAGGTAGTCCACCATCCTGTCGGCGATCTGTCCCCGCGCCCAGGTCACCGGCAACGCCTTGGGACCGGTGGCGTTCTTGGGTAGCGACACCTCGAGGGGAAGGGTGGCCTCGGCCCCAGCGATCCGCCCGTGCACGGTGATCGCATAGGTCCCAGCCTCGTCGAACTTCCCTAGCAACCGCAGGGGCTGACCGAGGTACAGATCGGGGAGAATCTCCGGAGTAACGTCGCGAACTGGCGCCTCTCCCCAGTCGATGCGGATGTCGGTGAGGTATGGGGCCGACAGCTGTTCCGCGAGCTGTACGGCGGCGGGTCCGGCCTCGTTCATGTTCAGCACGACCCTGGCGGTCCCGTGACCGGTGCGCGCCATCTGCTCGAGGAGGTAGCGGTTCACCGACTGGCCGATCCCGAGGGCAAACAGTCTGGCCTCGCCGCGGTTTGCCTCCACCAGGCGGATGACATCCACGTCGTTGCCGATGTAGCCGTCGGTGAGGAACACGACGTTTCGCACCGTTCCGGGCAGGGGATCAGGTCCAAAAGCCGCGTTCACCCCGCTCCTCATCTCGGTGCCGCCCGAGGCCGCCAGTCGATCCACGTAGTCGAAGCCCTTCTGGAGGTTGGCGGCGGTAGCGGGTAGGGGCTCAGTGCTGAGCTGCGACGCGTTCCGGCTGAAGCGCACGATGCGGAACGAGTCCGTCGGCCGGAGCGTCTCCAGGACCTTGCGCATGAACGCCTTGCTCGACTCCATCGGCGCGCCGCGCATGCTGCCGGAGGTGTCGAGGACAAAGACCATCTCCCGAGGGGTCAGGCGCGAGTCCAGGACGTCCATCGGCGGATCGATGAGCAGGCTCACCACGCCTCGGCCCTCTTCGGCAAAGGCGGTGACACTCGCGGCCAGTTCGTCGTCGGCGAGCGCATATCGCAGGACGAAGTCACGGTTTGGAATGGTGCCATCGAGCTCGATCTCCCGCGTCGTTCCGGACCCAGTGACGGTCAGGCTGTGACTCGGACTCCTCACCGAGCGCAAGGCAGCGCCGCCGTCGAGCCGCATGTGCATGCTCACTCGGGCGGGCTCGATGAACTCGGGGACCTCCGGAGTGCTCACGCTCCAATGCCCCATCGCCAGCGGCTCGGGTTCTCCGGCATGGGCTCGCTGTGCCGGCACATATCTAGGTCCGACTACCATCGGAAAGTGGAAGTTGTAGGCGCCATCCAGCTTCGGAACCGGGTGGGCGTATTCGATCTCCACCCGGACCTCGTGTCCCGGGGGCAGGTTGGCGATGTCCTGGGTGAACACGTTGGGGCGATGCTGAGTAAGGAGCGCCGCCTGCTTGCCCTCCTGCTTGGCCTGCTGGAAGACCTGCTGAGCCTCCTCGACCCTCTTGATCTGGGCCTCGATGACCATGTCTCCGGACACCAGGCGCATCGCGTGCACCGCTGCATTCTCGGGGAGAGGGAAGACGTAGCGAGCGTCCAACGCCAGATCTCCGGGATTCGCGAAGGTCTGGATCAGGGCCACCGAGGCCAGGTCTCCGGAGATGTCGACGGTCACCTCGTTCCGGAGGAGCGGGAGCTCGACGACCTCGCCATTCGAGACGGCTTCGATGGTTGCGGCGCGCAGAGCAGCGGCGGCATCGGCCGGCTGCAACAGGGACATCAGGACGAGGGTGAGCATCAGGTCTCCAGATCGATGGTGGCGAAGAGTTCGGCGTCAAAAGCCGCGCATTGCTCGGGGTCGGAGTCGCACAGACCCCACGGCGAGACGCGCTCGACGAGCATCCAGGTGGTCTCGGGCTCCCGCATCCAGTGCCAGACGACCTCGCTCACCGTCTCGGCGCCGATGCCGGTGGCGGACACGAGGCTGGTCTCCACCCGCCAGGCGAGGCCGTCGGGATCGACCGTCTTCCAGACCGTGGTGGGCAAACGATCCGGGCGGATTCCGAGGCGAGTGACGGTGTGCCCGGTCCCGCGCAGACAGTTTGCGGGGCTGTGTAGGTGGCGGACCGGCTGCGTCGTCTGGATGAGCAGGGCAGCGTGAGTTCCGCGACTATCCGCGTACACCCTGCGCTCTACCCTCCCACCATAGGCGTCGAAGTAGGCGCTCTCCTCGTCGGTGAGAGGAAGCGCTTGGCCGAGCCTGTCGCCGAGGTTCATCGGCAGTGCCGCCGCCGTGATCTCTTCGGAGACATCCACCGGGGAGTGAGGTAGCAACGCCACAATCGCGGCTGCGGTCGCAAACGCCGCGGCCCAGGGAGCAGACCAGGAGACCGAGAGCCCCAGGGACCCCCCGAGGGGTCTCCGGTCCTGGAGGGTAGTGGCAAAGAGGAGGGGGAGCGCGGAACCGACCGAGAGCGCGATGAGCCCGACCACGCTGTGGGCTGGCTGTTGGAGGAGGACCTCGGTCGGTCCCGCGAACAAGAGCACGATGCGAGTGGTGTTGGCGACCAGCGCCCCGGCGAGGACGGCGATGGTGCCGAGGACCACTCCGCGAAGGCCGACAACTCGTCGACAGGCGACGGCGAAAGCCAGGATTCCAAGGGCGAACAGACCCTGAGCCCCGCTGCAGGGAAGGTCGATGGACAGCGTCTGATCCGGCCGCATGAGCAGGGTGCCGGTGCGGGTGATCTCGGCGCTGAACGGGGTGAGGACTGCGTGGGCAGCGACCGCCGACCCCAGCCGGAGCGGATAGGCCAGGAAGTGCTGGAGCGCCTGCTCGACGGGCATGCTCAAGCCAAAGAGCAGCCCCACAGCGGTGGGATTGATCGCCCACGGGCGATGACCAAGTCGCAGATAGCTGCCCAGGGCCATGACATCGAGGACCAGGGCCAAGGCGCCAATGTGCGAGACATCGAGGATCCGACCCATGACACGGACACCAGCCGCAGCGAGCAGGAGCCAGGTGGCCCGGCGTACTCCGACCGGATCCCTGGGCGCTTCACCGCTCCAGACACTGCGGAGGATCAGACAGCCCACCAACAGAGCGACCAGGTAGCCGTCGCTGTCGTAGCCGGGATGAATCCAGGTTCGTGCGAGCCAGAGGGCCGGCTCCGCCAGGAGAGCCAACAGACCAATACCGACGAACACACGAGCCATGCAACCAATGTCGCCGGGACGTTGCGGACAGGTTCCTCACCCCGTGAGCGGTTTGTTGGTGGAACCTGTGCAGGTTCCGTGCAAAGTGGAGGCCAGGAGGAGCGATGAACGCACAAGATTGGATCGAGACCTGGGAGGCCGAAAAGATCGCGTTCCACCGCGCCGAAGTACACACCGACCTCATCCGCTGGTCGAAGCGCTTCCTCGACGGAGGCCACCACCGTGTCCTGGTCCCGCTGTGCGGCAAGACCTTGGACATGGACTGGCTGATCCAGCAGGGTCACGAAGTCGTCGGCATCGAGCTCTCCCCAATCGCCGCCGAGGCCGCCTTCGAGGAGAGCGGTCGCGAGTTCAGCATGCGCCGGCGCGATGGCCTGAACTTCTACGAGAGTGCCGATCTCACCGTCATCTGCGGTGACATCTTCGACGTCCGCCGCGAGCACGTCGGCAACGTCGACCGCGTCTGGGACCGGGCCGCCATTGTCGCCCTTCCACGTGCTATTCGCGACGAGTACGCCAAGAAGATCCACGAGCTCGCCGCGCCGGGCAAGATGCTGCTCAGCGCCTTTGGCTACGACCAGACCAAGATGGAAGGCCCGCCGTTCTCCGTGCCCCAGGCCGAGGTCCGCCGCCACTACCCCGAGCTGGAGGTCGTCGAGATCGAGGAGCAGATCGACAACATTCGCCCCGCCTGGAAAGAGTACGGCCTCGAATCCTGGCTCGCGACGACCTACCTGATCGACATCGGCATCTGATGCGTTTTGCTCTCGGATTTCTGGCATTTGTCGCCTGTAAGGGCGAGGTGGACGACTCCGGGAAAGTCGACACCGAGACCACCGATACCGACACGACGCCGATTCCGTCCTCCATCTCAGCCCACTGCGATCCCGATCCCAGCGGCAACGAGCTGCGCTTCGTCTGTACCGTCGACCTCGAGCCTCCCGGTCCGGTGGAGCTGGTCTTCTCTCCGACCGACGGCAGTCGCCCAGAGCGGCTACACATCGGCCAAGATCGAGTCTGGATGTTCTTCATGGCGCCCCAGACCGAGTACAACTGGCGTGTGATTTCCCAGGAAGACCCTGAGTTAGCGGTGCAAGGCACGGTGACCACCGGCAATGTTCCCGGCGATGCCCGAATCTTCGCCGCGACCACCGGGACCTCGAGCGCGTCGATGTTCCTCACCAGCTCTCCGTGCACTGGGGCCACCACCATCGTCGTCGACCCTCAAGGAACAGTGCTCTGGTATCAGGACCTGGCGCAAATGGGCGTTACTCCCCCACTCCTCGAGATCGTCACCCATACCGAGGACGACACGGTGATCGGAATCAGCTCCGAGTTCGTCGTCGAGGTGGACTGGACCGGAGCGGCGCTTCAGGTTCTCACACCGGGCTTCGACAACGACACCAGAATCCACCACGACGTCTTCAAGAGGGACGGGCACACCTTCACACTCTTCCAAGAGTCTATCGATCTAGGAGGAGATACTACCGTTCTCGACGGCTTCTATGTCTATGACCCCGCCGGAGATCTCGTCGCGACCTGGCGACTCATCGACCACTGGAGCCCGCCGGTCCCACCCGTGGGAAACGGAGGTATCGTCGACTACTCCCACGCAAACTCGATCTTCGTGCAGGAGGATGGCGACATCTTGCTCTCCTTCCGACACATGTCGGCGATCGCGAAGATCCGCGGCGACTGGACCCAACCAGACTTCGGGGAGATCCTGTGGCGACTGTCCGGAGATCCCGACGAAGCGCCGTTTGGATCGGACTTCTCCCTGACTGCCTCCATGGGTAGCTGGCCGGGCTTCGTGCATCAACACAACGTTCATCCCCTGCCCGACGGCCGCCTGGCGATGTTCGACAACCGCAAGCAGCCGCCCCAGCTCTCCCGAGTCCTCGTCCTCGACGTCGACGAGCTCGGGGGCACCGCCAACGTCGATCTCGCCTATGAACTGGACCGCCTTTGCGCGTTCCAGGGCTCTGCCTGGCACACCGCTGCTGGCAATCCCCTGGCCACCTGTGCCCCTCCCGGAGAGCTCTCCGAGTTCGCCGCGAACATAGTGACCGAGCCAATCTACGAGCTGAGCATCGCCTGCGCGACCGGGGCGAGTCACTACACCTCGAGGTTCGTCCCGCTCGAACTGTAGGGGTGCAACGATCTGTTGATTGACAACCAGTTCCTCTCCAGGTACTAATTGAAAATGAAAGTCATTTTCAATTAGGAGAGCGAGAACGATGCGCTGGACGATTCCCCTGGTGGTGCTCATGGCCTGTGCCGGCGACCCTGCCGACGATCCATCAGACACGAACACGACGGAAACCGAGGCGACGGACGCCAGCCTGCCGCTGGTCTACTCCTTCCCGAGTCGCTTTGACGGCGAAGAGTCGGTCTCCACAAGCGGACAGGTCTTCCGCCACCTGCTCATCAGCGACCTGAACGACCACCTCGCCGGAATCACGGGCCGCATCGAAGCCGGTGAGATCTTCCCGGTCGCCGGCGACATCGAGGGCGAGCTGAACTTCTATTTCGAGTTCGACAGCGCCACCTCCGGCGCCATCCCGATCCTCTTCGACACCGATCCAGGTCCGATGCAGATCGCCTACGACGATGTGTCTTCGGGCAAGGATCTCGTCAGCAAGATCGCCGGCAACGACGAAGCGGGGCAACACGTCGACTGGAGCACGGGGTTGGTGGGCTGGGAGGATCCCGCGGTCACTACGCCCGAGAGCCTGGTTCGGCATTGGTTCTCGATCATCGACCGGCAGTCCGTCGGCTTTGGCAACGGACAGCCGCCGCTGGCCCCAGACGGCACGCCCATCAGAGCCGTCTATTTGACTCCAGAAGGGCACGATCTACGCCAGCTCCTAGAGAAATTCCTGCGGGGCGCCATCGCCTTCAGTCAGGGCGCCGACGACTACCTCGACGACGACGAACCCGGAAAGGGACTGCTGTCCGACAACACCGCTGCCGAAGACAGCGAGAACTTCACCGCCCTCGAGCACGGCTGGGACGAGGGTTTTGGCTACTTCGGCGCCGCCCGCAGCTATCCGAGCTGGACCGACGACCAGATCGCCGACGACCGGGTGTGGGATGCCGACGGCGACGGCACGATCGATCTGAAGACCGAGGTCTGCTGGGGGCACTCGGTGAACGCCGCCAAGCGGGATCGAGGCAGCTCGGCCGAGGCGCCCAACGACTTCACCGCGGAGGCCTGGGAAGGGTTTGCACGGGGTCGCCAGCTCCTCGCCAACAGCGACGGAGAGCTCACCACCGCACAGCTCAACGAACTGAAGATGTGGCGTGATCAGGCAGTTGGATCCTGGGAAAAGGCGATGGGAGCCACCGTCGTGCACTACATCAACGAAGTGCTCCAGGACAACGGGAAGATCGGCACCGACGACTACTCCTTCGCCGATCACGCCAAGCACTGGTCGGAGCTGAAGGGTTTTGCACTCTCGCTGCAGTTCAACCCCCGCTCTCCGGTCACCGACGCCGACTTCGCTGACCTTCACGAGCTTCTCGGCATGGCACCGGTCCTCGCCGGCGACGAAGCCCTTGACGCCTACGCCGAAGACCTGCTCGAAGCGCGAGCCATCATCGGGAACGCATACGGATTCGACCCGGCCAACCTAGGAGATCAAGTTGGCGAGAACGGGTGGTAGTGCCAGCTGGCTGGTGCTGATCGCTCTTGGAGCAGCGGCGGCGGCCAACCCCTTCGGATGCGCGGGCAAAGGCCCAGGCGCGAACGGGGGAATCGACGAGCAGGCGATCGCCGACGTGCTCGCAGCGGTGGGCCCCGAGGTGGTGATCCCGACGCTGCAGGCCTTCCAGAGCGAGGCGGCCCTGCTGGCAACGGCGGTTGCGGCCTGGGAGTCCACAGCCCAGAGCGGAGGAGATACCTCGGTAACTCGCGCCGCCGCTCAGGTCGCATTCCAGGCCGCCATGGCCGTCTGGCAGGAGGCCGAGATGCTTCAGATCGGACCAGCGGCCGCTTCGCTGACGGCGATCGCCGGCGAAGATCTCCGCGACGAGATCTACTCCTGGCCGACCATCAACTTCTGTCGCGTCGACCAGGAGACGGTCGAAGAAGCATGGGGCGCACCTGATTTTTGTACATTAAACCTCGTGAATAGCTACGGACTCGATGCTACCGAGCACCTCCTGTTCTCCGACCCCGACAACGACTGCCCAGGCCAGGTCGACATCAACGCCGACGGAACCTGGGACGCCTTGGGGACTGACGGTGTGGAGCTCAACAGGGCTGAGTTCAGCGTGGCGCTGGTCGAAGGAGTCATCTCGACTTCGGACGAGCTGCTGACCACGTGGGAAGAGAATTTCTCCGCTTCGCTGGCAGACGCCGGTGGGGACGACTCGGTCTATGCCAGCGTGCAAGAAGGCTTGAACGCCGTCTATGACGCGCTCTTCTATCTGGAGACCGAGACAAAGGACGCTAAGCTCGCCAGACCCCTGGGCCTCGGGGACTGTGCGGAGGCGACCTGCCCCGAGGATGTCGAAGGGCGCGAAGCGGGAGACTCCATTGCCCGGATCCGGGCCAACCTCGTCGGCTTTCGCGCCCTGTTCACCGGCGGCGAGGGCAAGGGCATGGATGAGCTACTGGACGAGGTCGGCCACGGCGATCTCGCGACCCAGATCGTCGCCGATACCGATGCCGCCATTGCCCTGGCCGATTCGTTGCCCGGGACCGTCGATGGCCTGGTCGCCTCCAACCCCAGCGAAGTTCAGGCGCTACACGACGCGGTGAAGCTCGTCACCGATGCGCTCAAAGGCGATGTGGCGACGGTCCTGACGCTGCAGATCCCCAACGAGGCGGC